>Ga0209596_1000802_pt1 | contig 28290 bp, 41 predicted proteins | sample M_130807_MF_Meta_FD_187314 | JGI IMG/M metagenome (GOLD analysis project Ga0209596, IMG submission 187314) | Freshwater microbial communities from Lake Montjoie, Canada to study carbon cycling - M_130807_MF_MetaG (SPAdes) (version 2) | ecosystem: Environmental > Aquatic > Freshwater > Lake... | reverse complement strand
TCACTAGCTAATGCTAAATATGATTGAACCCACGCTGGAACATCGAAGTTATCTCCTTTTGAATCTAATATTTGTTGTATGCTTGTTGCTGCTTCTATTGCTGTTTTAGTTTGACCTTTAGCCATTCCACTTTCATCTGCCTCTGTTCCTGTATCTTCTACCACTACATTTTCGGTCTTTATCTTTCTCTTTTGTTGAATTATGCTTTGTATTTGTGAAAATATACTTTGTATATCTTTATCTAATTGCTTTTCATCTGCACTCATTGGTGTTGTAATATCTACATTAGCATAAAGTTTCTTCTTTTTAGTAATTAGAACATCTACCTTTTTAATTAAATCGTGTCTTACTTTATCTAAATCTTTAATGATATTAGATGTATCTGCATCTTCCACCACTACACTTTCAATATGTAGTTTATCAGTAAAATGGGTTATTTCTTTGTAATCACTATCACGCATTGCTACTATAATATCATTGCGAGATGCTCTTGGGTTTCTACATAACACAGTTCCAATTTTCTTTTTACCAAATGAATTAGCTTTATCCCACATCTGTAAGATTTTCTTAAAGTGCCAATCGTTTGTAGTTACTTCTGCTACTTCTTTCTTTGGTGCTTCTGCATTTGCATCTGCTTTCTTTTGTTGAATACCAATTTGGTCTGCAAAATCATTTGATATTTTAACCAAATCTTTAATTGGCATATCAATCACTCTTACATTCATCATAGCAGGTTTACCACTTGCTACTGCTGAAGATGTAACTGCTGCCCACCTGTGGTGTCCATCCAATACATACCCATCATTGGATACATAGATAGGTGCAGTAATCTTTGGATGATTAGGTTCTGTTTCCAATGCCTTTGTCATACCTGCTACCTTTGCTCCAACCAATTCAGTTTGAGTTGCTTTCAATTGGTCTGCTGGTACTTCTTGTGGTTCTGATACTGCTACACCATTTCTCTTTAATAGAACTTTGAATTGTGATTCTGTATCTACCTCACCATCATTGTTTTTTGGTAATTTATCTGCGATTGAACCTGGCTTTGCGTATCCTTTGAATTGTGGCATATCCTCACGAGGAATACCTTTGTTTCCCTTACAATATAAGTTAGTACCAGGAATAGTAATATCACATAGATTAAAGTTTGGTGCTTTCTCACCTTTTGCTTTAGCTTCATCTGCTGCTTTTGCTAATTGGTCTATCTTCATAGATACCATACTACGGAACTTTTGTGGAATATCTTTGATGTGTGATTGTTTATCTACATCTAATTCAGGTCCTTTGGTTGGTTCTGCTTTTTGAGAATACTTTGAGATTATATCCTTTGCATATTTGTTACCAGGATTACCAACTACCGCAGTCATAAAATCCATAGGTTTTAACTTTTTAGATTTTAAATCATCTGCTACTTTTGAAAGGTTTACACCATTTTCATCTGCCCAACCTGCTACTGCTTGTGCTCTTAAACCTGTTGTGGATGCAATACCATTTACGGTTGCCATACCATCTGCTTTAGGTTCTGCTTTAGCGTGTGCTATATCTTTTGCCGATGGTTTTGTATGGATTGCTGGATTAGCGTTCTTTACTGAATATACATTACCCGTCTTTTTATTCTTTACTATTGTATCTTCACCCAAATCAATTGGCTCACTTACTAATGCTCTTTCAAAGGCGTTTTCTGCTCTATCTACCAAATTTTGGTAATGTTGCATCTCTTTATGTAAAGCAATTAGTTGTGGTTTTAATTTAGATTTTATAGTTACATCTCCAACTTTAAATTGATTGATAATAGCTAGTTGCTCTTTCTCTTTCGCTTGGTATTGTTGCAATGCCCTTTGGTATAGCTCCGATGCTTTTTTAAATTGTGAAGATATATTTGCCATTTTCTATTTTAATGTTAGTAAGTATTTTGTTCTATTACATTTGCCCATCAACTCATCGCGTAAGTTTAATAAGTCTGTATCCTTTCTTGCATCTAATACATCTGTAAGATTGATTGCTTTTTCAATCATATCATCAATTGCAGTTATTACATTAGCATCGCTGATATTTACAAAATCATAAGATAAACCAGCTACATCAACTCTACCATACTTGCCCATTGCTGTTTCGGTAAACTCATCAATCAATTCTGTTACACCAGCAAACAATTCACCCAATGCTATGTGCTTTGCATAGATTTTAGTTTGCCAATGAAAGAACTTCAATGCATTTGAAAAGTGTTGTGTATCTGCTATATATTGTTGTAAATCTTTATTTTCCATTATCTAAAATTATTTCTAGTTATCTTGCTTATTAAATCATAATCTTTTGCTTCTAACTTTATTCTCAAAACCTTTGCAAAATCTACTGTTTTTGGATGTGATACTGCATGTTTAATATCCTCATCATCTTTTAATTCTTTTTCCAATTCACGTATTCTACTTATATTCTTCAATGAAGTCCAAGCATTTTTAACACCCTGAATAATACTCTTTATTCCATTCATTGTTGTATCCTTTGTTGATTTTAAAAACTCACCAATTATATATCTAATTAAAAATCTTAAAAATAAACTACTAGCTACAATACCAATCATTTGTAATCCACTCATTACAATATCCGATATATCTTCGTTTAGTTTAGATTCGGTTTGAACTTTTTTTTTTAAAATTGCTCTAACACTTTCTTTGATTTCTTCTACTTGCTTTCTCTCACTATGCAACTCCTTTATTGAGTTATATACTTGCTCATCATCTGCTATACCTTCTCTCCAACCACCACCTTTCTTCTCATACATTTTGATGCGTTCAACAACAGGTCTACCTTCACATACTTTACCAGTTGCGTTCCAAAGTATTCTGTTAGTTGGTAGTGGGAAATTCTTTTGAGTTCTATTATTTGGTAAATCTTCTAATGATGCCATAGTGGCATTTGGATTTACACCTTCGGTTCTAAAACAACCACAATTAGCATCATACACCTTCATAGTGTTTTCAACACTAACACCCGGTACTACTGCGGATGGTAAATCTTCATCTTCCAAATCTATTTTGTTTTCTTTCTTCACGTGGTTTGGTAAACCTTTGTGTTTTGTAGATGCGAAATCTTTTGCTGCTTTATCAGTCATTGAATCTGCTGCCTTTTCTACTTCGGTTGATGGGTTATCCATTTCACCCTTTTGAGCGGCGTGAACCATTCCCATAAATCTTTGTTGTGCTTTTGACTGTGCAGGCATATCTTTTAATGTATAGTTTTACTAATATAAATATATAGATTTAAAGTTTAACCAATGAATTTTGATACTCTATTAGTTTATTTACCGATATATCAAAGACATCGTATTTAAATTTACCAACTGAATTATTATCGTGTATCACCATTGGCATCATTGTTATGAACTTAAACCTTTCTTGATTTGCCAATAAATCATCACAATTACACTTAACCACTATATCGTTATATGTGGCACTATCTAATGGTTTAAACTTTTGGGTTATATCAATATCTGTAAGTTTCAATTCACTTGCCAAATAATCAACTGCTATTTCAGTATCACAATAGATGTTTGAAAAATAAGGTTCTAAATAACCAACTACATCTTCTCTTGCATTTTCCAATACCAAAGCAATATCATATTTTGGTATTATCGTTGGGTATTGGTATTCATCATATAGTGGTGTTGTTCCCCACTTACGGATAAACTCTCTTGTCTGTCTAAATGCTAAATTATTCCAATCATCACTCTTCTTTGCCAAATCGTCTGTTTGAGTTGCGTGTTCAAATTGTCCACCTCTACAAGTTAAATGATAAACCAATGCATTCCAAGGTTGGATGAAATCATAACCATTTAGTAAGAAACGATTAAACAAATCTCTATCCTCACTATGTGATTTCATAATTGGGTCATGCCCACCTACCGATAAGAAATCTTCTCTATGGATGAGCCAGGGTGCAAATACACCTTTGGTTGTTCTATCATTATCTAAATTATGTTCTACGAAATCATTAAACCTTTGTTTCATAAAACCTTCTTTCACATCTTCTTCAGGCCATAACCCAAAGTTCTCAACTATCTTTGCTGGGTCTGCAGGATGTAATGGTGGTTCTATACGGGTAGCTGATACTACTATACCTTTCTGCCAATTCTTATATAGGTTTAAATCCATATCTTTACCAGCTAACATATCTGCGTGGTATATCACTACGAACTCCGTAGTTGCCTTCTCAACCAATAAGTTATATGCATTACCAATACCATACAATTCACTATGTGGGTTCTTATGATACTCTACACCATTCTCCTTACACCACTCCTCTGTACCATCATTATCGGCATCTATGAATACTAATATCTTATGGTCTTTGTTATAGCAGTTCTCTCTAATGTATTGAACTGCATACTTTAAGTATCGTAAGTTATTCTTACTGGTGATACAAAATGTAAAATCTGGTATTATTTCTATTGTTTCCATTATTCTCCTACGTCTACCACATGTCTATCCCAACCTATGTGCTTACAATATCCTTCTCTAAATATCATAGCAAAGTATTCTCTTTCGTAATAGTATTTACTTATTTCTAATTCTCTACCAATCGGTGTATATCCATCCTTTGGATAATCTTTCATCTTTCGCATTGATGGGTTGAATGTAAATCCATGCCAATGACCATCAAATCCCCAAATCAATCTACGAACTCCCCTGCCATTTACAGCATAGGTTGGGTCTATGGATGGGTGTGGTGTATCGTTGGGGTCTCTTGTCCATACACATATAATCTTTTCATCCAAATCAATTACATCTAAACAAGCCTCAATAAATCCTTCTTTGTAGAACTCCCAATCTTCTTCCATATGGAATACATAAGGAGTTGTAATCATAGAGTATGCTTTATCTATACTACGAACTTGTCCTATGTTTTTGGGATTATCTATAAACTTAATGAATGGATACTTTTTAATCAAGTCATTATTACAACCAACTACACCACTATCATCAATCACTATAAACTTTTTGATTGGATGTGTGTTAAAATCATTGAAACTATCCAAAGTTTTCTCTAACAAATCTGGTCTGTTACAAGATGTAACTACAACTGAAACCTCTTTATAGTTGCTCATAGAAATCGTTTTGTTTTCTTTGTCTATCTATATCTTTGATGTGTTTGATTGAATATAATTCTTCTGGTGGAAATATGGAATAACTTTCATAACCCTGTATTTTCTCGTGTACTTTACCTGCCCAAAAGATTGATTGTTTGTTTCGGTATAATCTACCTTGCACATCTGGATAATTTATCCAACCTTGCTCACTTATATTCCATCCCCACTTTTGTATATCATCAGGCGTTACACCATTTACAATGTTGATACGTGGTAGCCAAAACATATCTATTTCTGGGTTTTCTTCTAATATAGTATGTAAGTTTTGGATGAGTGTTGACTCTAAATCTTCATCTGCATCTAATTGGAAAATCCAATCTCCACTACAATTTTGATTTAGGTGTTGTTTAAACTGTCCGAAATCTCCGTTTAATGGAAATGATACTAACTTTTGTATTTTAGCATTAATCACACATTCGTTTAGATATTCTACAACGGGAATTGTTGCGGTTGATGAGTCAAACTGAATTACAATCTCATCCTCTACTCTTTTATTAGTAGATAATCGTTCTATAAGATTTTGTATCTCAACTATTTCGTTGGATACGGTCACACCATAACTAATTTGCATAATCTATTTTTTATTGTAACTTATTGGTACTAATTCTAACCCTATTTTTTTACCTAATTTTTCCACATTAAAATATACCTCCGTTACTCTTTTTAATCCCGGTATTTTATATGTTCTATAACAATCATATGGTTTAAGTAGTGGATTGGTTTTAACTTGTTTTTGATAAAAAGATTTACCTGTTCTATCTATTATAATTGGTTTTGCTCCCTGGTCATATTCCAAATTTTCACTAATAAGTGCATTGGTATTTTGTATATCCTTTAACAATGCCACCACATATAATGGGTCTTGTATCTTCTTCATTAGTTGACTATACACTCTTAATGGCAAAGGGTTTAACTTAATACAATGTAATAATTTATCGCCTCTGTTAAATCCCAACGTCATTAATAGTGGAGTCTGTGATGGACCGTAGGTTTTAGATGAACCATTTACATAATCATACCCATATAATCTATAAAAAGCACCATTCTTAATCTGTGATTTAGTTGTTGGTTTCTCTACATAGAAATATGGAATATAATAATATAGGTTATTCATCTACCTTCGTCAGCTTTGGTAAGTTTAATGGAATAAATTGCTTTATTGTTGGAACATAATTTGTTAAAATAGTATCAAACAATTTAGTCATTTTTTCCAAACCAAAGTTTTGTTGGTTTTGTTTTCCTAATTGTTGTGATGCAGGTTTATACTTATCGTATCCCTTATAAATATCAGTTAATGTTTTAATTGCTCCAGTATAATTTACATAAAACCACTTTGTTCCTTCTAAAATGAATTGGTCTTGTGCTGATTGGTGTATATCTTTCAACTCACCATCCAATAATACTGCACCACTTTTTAGGAAATCCAAATGTCCACTCCAATTAGATGCTACCACCGGCTTACCTGTTAAGCTGAACTCTAACAGAGGTCTACCAAATCCTTCCCCATGTGTAAACGAAACCATAGCTTTTACCTTTGGGTGGTGGTACATCGCATTCATTTCTTCATCACTCAACTCACCATGCAGTAAATAGATTGGTGGAGTGTTTTTACCAAACTCTTCCGTAACCTCTTCTAATTTACCCATAGTTGCTTCCCTATCCATTACAGAAAAACCTGCCGAAGATGTTTTTAAGATAAGTGCAGGTGGGTTCTTTTGCCCTCTAAACGCGTGACAGAATGATTTAATCATCATACCTACATCTTTTCTATCGTGCCCTAAATCACCTCTCAACCAATGTCCTACAAATAGATAAGCAAAATCTTCTTTAATCTTATCCAATTCTACAAATTTTGTTTCTGGTTTTTTACCAAAAAACTCTTCGTTGTATCCTTCAAATAAAACCTCAATTGGCTTTTCTAATCCATGTTGTTTGATTACCTGCTTTGTATTCTTATCAGTTTCGCTGTATGTAGTTTTAACTAATACCTCTTTTGAAAACTCCGATGGTACAATAATTAAATCCATACGATTACATCCTTGTATAAAATCAACCGAACAAGCAGTTGTTTCAATCCCAGCAGTAATACCAATGTTGTAATTACCCATAGGTTGAAATTCATTTGGGACTGTAACTTGTATGTAAACATCTGGCTTTCTATCTACACCAACAACAATTCGTTGTATAATATCTTCATCGTTTGCAGTTAATGCCGTCATAGGTGTTACTCCCCAACGTGTAGATATGATACGAACATCGTATTTATCCAATTTAATTAGGGAACGAACCAAATCTCGTGCGTGGTCACCATAACCACTTCTTGTACTAACTGGTGCTTGAAATAATAATAAAGGTTTTTTAATATCTGCCATAACTTATTTGTCTAATGTAAATAATTCGTACTTCTTGCGAGGTGTAAAGTTTTCTAATGCATCGTTGATACCATCTGTCATAGTTTTACACATATTTTCTAATGATAACCCACCTTCACCTAAAGCCCACTCTCTACCTCTCAATCCCATTGCCTTTCTCTCTGCATGAGTCCTATTATACAACTCACGTAGTGCAGAGGATACCTCATAATTATCCACGTGGTCTTCCATAATGTATGGTGTTGGTGGTGAACCGGTGTAAGAACGAGAGCGACTCCATATTGGAATAACCCAATCTCCCCAAGTTACTTTATCTTCAAACTTTCTCCAATCGTGCAAAGAACCAATCTCTACATAATCTTCTTCGTTTAATGCTACTCCACTATCTTTCCAACGGAAACCGCATTGGTCTTGCAATCCACCAGTTACATTTACAATAACAGGTGTTCCTGCTACTATACTTTCTGCACTAGCCAATCCAAATCCTTCTGCTGATGAAATGTTTAAAGTAACATCTGCTATATTGTATAGTTGGTTTAGTTGTGCTTCAGTCCACTTTCTATCATCAAATATCACATTGATGCCCGGACACAAATCTGCTACCACCTTTGGCAAATCAGTTCCGTTTTCATCTACTTTTTGTGTGTGCATCAATAGAGCACATTTATCACGCTTTTCTTCTGGTAGATTATTTACGAAATCTCTGAATGAAACAATCACATCAATTGCTTGCTTTCTACGGATATTTCGGTTGTTCCAATATGCTACGAAATCATATTTTTTATCACCCAATACCTCTTTGTAGAACTTATCATCAATTTCTGTTGGTTTGTAATCTACATCGTTGATACCATGTGGTACATACTTTACTTGCCAATCCTTTGGTTGTTTCCAACGTGATTTAGCATCCATACCCCATACTCTACGAGCAATACCATATGTTTGTCTTGAAATAGTACCAACCCAATCACAACTCTCTAAATAATCTCTGTTGTATTGTGGGTCTGGTAAATCATCCCAAATGTGATAGAATAAGATTGGAATGTTTTGACGGATTTCGTGCTCAATTTGGTATAACCAAATCCAATACCTCGGGTCTGTAAAGTGTAGGATTGCATCTGGGTTTTCCATATTGATAATTTGCCTTAATGAATCCGCAGTACCATATCCTGATGATGGATAGATTTTTACATATGCATCTTCGATACCCGTTCTCTTACGAACATCATCACATAAATCCATAATCTTACCTTCTTCTGGATGCTTTACTGCTGCACCGATTTGTACCCAATCAAAATCTTTTAATGTACCTAATACGAATTGCTTTGACATATTAGCAATACCACTTGCCATTCGTAGGTCATCTGATAGTAACAATATTTTCTTTTTTGCCATAACTTATTAAAATGCTGAACCGCTAATTTGTAGTTTATTATAATTGTTTAAATTGTTTTTGTAATTCTCATCGTTCAGATAAAGATTTATACTACGATTTACCAACTTTTGAAGAGTTATTCCGTGCTCACTTACCGATGCAACCCTAAATGTTTGATATAAATCAGAGATTATCTTTACCGAAGTCAGTTTAGTTTCTGCTTTTTTCATAATCATTTATTTTATATATATAAATATATAATATAAATATATATATACAAAAAATTACGAAAATAATTGAATTATTTTTGGCGAGCAGGGCATCTATCCTTAAACTCGCAGAACCTGCAATTCTTATTACCCTCACCAGGATTTGGTGTATAATCTGCATCTAAATTATCTGTTCCATCTTCGTTGAATACTGAATCTACGAACCTCATAAAATCTTTAACTGCACGAGCTACCGATGGACCACCATTAGCAGGAATTAATTTAGAAATACGTGGAATGGTATATTCCGTATTCTCACTAATCTTTCGTTTAATGATTTGGAACTCTACCTGTATTCTATCTATCGGATGATTATATTGCTCTGAATAATAATGTTTGTATAATAGTAGTTGGTTTAGTTTTGTTTTATCTGCCTTTTGTTCTTTGGACCACCCTCGTGTTGATGTTTTGAAGTCAATAATCTTTAATAGGTTGAACTCTTTATGGCGTACTACTATGTCGAGATACCCTAACATACTTACATTAGGTTTCAATTGAATGTTTAGTGGTAATTCAATACCTACTAGTTCCCATCCTTTCTTTGTGAAGAAATCATCACTATGCTTTTTGAACCATTCCAAACAAATGACTCCATCATTGTAGAACTCCATTAGTTCATCTTTACTACATACGAATTTTCCTTCTTCAAATCCTTCGTGCTCCTTCTTAAAAGTATCTACAAGCCGTTCTTTGAGTAAAGCAGGTAAATCTATTTCGTTGGCCTCCTTTTTTGTGCGATTATAGAATATGTCCAAGTAGTGTTGTAAGGTTTCGTGGAATGCAGTACCAAAGATTGTGTGGATGGAACCAGAGTAAACACCTAACTTATCAATATAATTAAACTTGTATTGTTGTGGACAGGTAGTCCACATTGAATATCTCGAATAACTTACTCTTGCCATAACATTTTCTTTAAATACAAAGATACAAAAAAAGATTCGGTTTCCCAAATCTTTCTTCAATTATTTTTTAATAAAATTAACAAAATCTTGTAATTTGTTTTCGTTTATTGGTTTGTAATGTGGATTACGCCATATAGGTTTGGTTGATGAACGCTTTCCATCGCATAGATAAAATACTTTATGTATATTGCCTTCATCCATATAGTATTCGTATGCCTTATCACTCACAGAATTTTCTAATGCAAGGATAAAAGTAGTTGGTTTTGATTGAACTCCATTTAGGATTCTACCAAAATCTGAACTAGCCCTTTCCATAAAACATCTATCTAAATATGCTTTACATTCACCAATCTTTGCCATAGTTCCATCGGTATGGTATAGGTGTCTATCTACCTGAAACTTTAAGGTATAACCACTTTTAGATACGGATTCAATAAAATCATTTTTCTTTGATTCACCACCAATTTCAGTTTTCCAAATCAAATCTAACAATCCTTCTACCACCTCTTTCATAGTGGAACGAACCATACCCATCTCGCCTTTGTTAGCGTAAGACCTTGCCAATTGGACATTATCTTCGTAATACTTTATGTAAGTTTGTAAATTGCTCATATATTATGTTTTATTTAACCCAATCTTCAAATGCAATCTCATACGCTACCACCGGTTCGTATCCATCTCTAATCAATCGTTCTGCCTCATCTACCACTTCCTCTCTCAATCCCCAAGCAGATGCCTCAATACAAATCAATTCAATTTGTTGTAAATCTCCTAGCGTTAGTTCCATATTAATAAGATTTTATGTTTTCGTTATAGGTTGTGTTTTTATCCACTCTTTGTACAGAAATGGTTTCACCTTTGGTTGTAAAATAATGATAGTGTCCTACATCAAAAAAACGATACACCTTCACTCCATCTTTCTCAAAAAGGTATTCTACCTCAAACCCATTATCTTTACCCAATCGTTCTTTTGACATTGGGTCATTTGAACAAGCTCCGAAAATCATAGCACCTAGTACTATGATAATCATATAGAATGTTAGTATCCGTTTCATATTACCAAGAAGATGAGTAATAGTAATCAGCACCGGTATCACTTAATGCTTCTTCTAAAATCTCAATTGTGTGGTCAATATCTTTGTAATACCACTCATCGTAATCAGTTTCACCAAAGAAGAAACCACTTGCTGAAGGTAATAATTCTTCTGCTTGCGAATGGTCTGATTGAACTTGCTTACATAAATCCAATAGCTCTTCTAAATGAGCTTTACTAATAGAATATTCACCGCAATTATCTATACCATCTTGCACATTCTGCACAAACCAATTATGAATTTGATTTGCCTTTCGCCAATAACCAAGTTCTTCACAAACATGCGTAACCCTTTCGGATTTAATGTTTGCAGGTTCACCACCTTTGGTCACTTCTACATTGTACTGCTCTTCTGGCTTTTGAAAATCCCATTGTCTAACATAGGTTCTTTTCTCTAAATACATGTCTAATCCCATTGTTTTATTTTTTAAAGTTTATAAATAATTTTTAATAACTGAAACTACATTTTCTATTCTATTGTAAAGTGCCTTATCTACTTTTGCACCTCTAGCTACTTCAAGTAAATCATCGTAAAGGTAGCCATCAAATAATCCGTATAACATATTCATAAGGTCAAAACCAGTATTGAAATCAACCTCTTTAAGAATATCCATAATTTCACCTCGCGTTTCCGAAGTCATATTGGCATGTCTGTTAAATCTAATAAAACTCATATCTTATTTGTTTAAAGTGTCTAACTCAATAATTTCTGGTCCGTATTTAATGAACCTTTTTATAGAATTGAAGATTTTAATTGCTTCCTCTTTTGAAGGAGCAGAGATGAAGATTTGCTCATCATCAAAATCATTGTAACCTGGCACCCAGCCGTAGTAATTAAATTGGAAATTTTTCATAACTTTTATATTTTATTCTTCACAAACCGAAAACTCAATTGCTGGTCCTAATGTGAACCCACCACTAACACCTGCATAATTGTAATTGGGTTCTAATATCTCTCTAACTTTCTCTCTATCAATTGAATCAAACTGAATATCAAATTCATGTGGTTCGGTTAAGTACTCACCAATTGCGTTGATAATCTCACTGCGTTTAGCAATGGGATACATACCACTCTTAATGTTGTAGAAATCATTACAATACTCAATGAAAAGATTAAGCTCATTTAAAAAGTTTCTTTGAACTTGCATTGGAATTGGGGCTTCATTCATCATATTTTTGTTTTTTTATGTTTAACTCTTATTACTCTATAAAGGTAAGCAAAATAATTCAATTATGCAACGTCTTTGTGAAATATTTTTTAATTATTTTAGGCGATACATAAATAAATATCCACAATCTTCATCGTAATCTGCATCTTCAACTACCTCATTCGAACCACCGATGATGGCCTGTAATTTAGCCAAATCAACGCTTCTCCAATATCCAAATCGGAAAAACACATTATAATCACCACCCCAAACTTGTTTGATTTCAAAATCACCAAACTCTGCTTCAATCGCTTTTAATGTTGAAATACTCAATCCATTTCTCATATATTTATTGTTTTATGTTTAAAAATTAAAATTAAGCCATCCAAGACTCAAAACCTCTCTCCACCAACGCAGGTATTACCTCTGCGTAACGCTCCTCACTCACCACCCCATGCCAAAAGGTGTAATCCCAATTGACCTTATGGGGGTCATTACTCCCAGCGAACTCCGCCATTGTGATTAACAAATCACAATACTCACTCACACTCATTGAAACAATCTCTTCGTTACTCATATCTTTATTTTTTATGTTTATCTCTTACTACTCTATAAAGGTAGGCAATTTATTTTACATTTCCTAATTTTTTCTTAATTATTTTCAAAATATTTTTTTAATATATTTATATATACATTCGGGAGTTATATGAAAACATTTTTTACAAAAGCATTAGTTTATTCAATTGGAACAATTGTAGTTTCAGCTGCGGTATTTAGTATTACTATGGCAGGGTTAAACCTTGCTGGTCAAACTGATATTACCAAGCAAGTTATTGAAGAAATGGATGAAGTTTTAGGAATCTAAAGCATTAATCTAGAACCTATTAAGAAATTACTTAATATCGGTGCTCCTGAAGCAGTTGATGTGTTTATCTTATAGTTAAAACTCAAACCAAACTTTTTGGATAATTTATAATCTACGGATGTTCCTAATAGAAATCCAAAATCTTTACCCATTTTTATATCCCCATTAGAACTATCCCAACTCCCACCCGGTAACATCGTAAATATCTGTGGTGAAAGTGTTAGTTTTTTATTCATTTGATATGGTTTAGTCCAAAACACAACGGTTGAACTACTCATACCATACGAATACCCGCCAGTTTCTTGTGGTGATAGTAAATTAACCAAACCCACATTGTAACCATATACACCAAATTTAGGATGTGGTTTAATCCAAGTAAATCCAGCTAACCCCATTAAAGTTCCACTTAAATATGCAGTAGTAACTGAATAGGAGTTCATAGATACTAATGCTCCACCCTTTAAGTTCATTTTAGTAATACCACCACTCAAAGCAAATTGCTTTAAGCTAGACCATATCATAGTTGTTCCTGAATAACTAACATTACCTGCTGCCGATGAACGAGATACACCCAATGTTACAATTGCATCCCATTTGGCAGTATCGGATTGTACTATACTTAAATCAGATGCAAATAGTAATGGGTTTATTATTGCAACCTTTTTCTTTTCTTCTTTCTTTTCTTCTTTTTTAGATTCGGTTTTGGATTCTTCTTTCTTTTCCTCACTCTTACTTTCGGATTTGGATTCTTCCTTTGATTCGGATTTAGATTCAGATTTAGATTCACTTTTACTTTCCGATTTAGCTTCAGCTTTTGCCTCTGCTTTTGCCTCTGCTTTTGCTTCAGCCTTTGCCTCTGCTTTTGGGGCTGCTCCACCACTACTACTCTGTGATGAACCACCACTTGCAGGCGCAGGTGTGTTATTGGCTGCTGGTGTAGGAGCAGATGGAGTTGGTGCAGATGGAGTTGGCGGTGGAGGTGGAACTGCCGCTCCGGCTGCCGATGAAGCAGCTGAACTAGCTGCCGAACTAGCCGCACCAGATGCAGCCCCACCAGCCGCCGAACCAGCCGCTGAACCAGCTGCTGCCGATGCCGCCGCCGCTGCCGCTTTTGAAGCCGCTTCTGCCGCCGCTTTTGATGCCGCCTCTTCTGCTGCTTTTGAGGCTGCTGCCGATGCAGCTGCCGCCGCCGCTGCCGATGCCGCTACTTCTGCTGCTTTTGATGCAGCCGCTGCTGCTGCCGATGCAGCTGCCGCCGCCGCTGCTTGCGTTGCTGCTGCTGCCGCTGCCTGCTGAACTGCCTGATTTACTGTTTGTTGAACTGTTTGTTGAACTACCGTTGCAGCACAACCTTTGTTAGCATATGTGATATATACCGCTTGTAACCAAATTTTCATTGCACCACTTTGAACTTCTTCGGGTGTAAATACTTTCATTTGGTCATAGAATGATACAAAAGCATTTCCATTGACATAGGTAGTAGTGGCAAGTTTTACTTCACCAGTGCACTTATCTATAAATGTTTGTGTAAATGTTGCCTGTCCGTTAGCTTTGGAAGTTAGACAAAATATAAATAATACACTTAATAGTATTTTTAAATTTTTCAATCATCTTATATTTTCTACATCTATAAATATCATTTGAAAAAATTAAACCAAATATGTTTAGTATTATTTGTATATTGTTTAAGACCTCTTTGATTTAACAATACATTTATTTTTGGATGCGAATAAGTGCAATTTAGTAAATCTACAATATCATCCGTATTTGTTTGTCTTGATGTAAACAATTTACTAGCCCAAGGGATTTCGGGTGATGCTACCAATGGAACTCCTTGTGAAACTATATCAGCTCCTACAATATTAAAAGTTTCATTAAAAGATACTTGAATACCAATATCCATAGTAGAACATAATTCTATAAATTGCTCTCTAACACTCCACTCGTGATGAACTAATTTATGTCCTTTGTGATTTAATTGTTCAAATGTAGCTATTAGGTTATTAAGTATTGGTTCGCCTTTTTGTTCAACTCTATCTGAATTTATATGAAAGTGTAATTTTTTACCAATTTTATCAGCAAACTTAATTGCTGCAATTGCTTGGATGAGATGATTTTTGAGAGGTCTAATTGCACCAAAACATCCAACATTTATAACATCACTTTTTTTATTGAATGATTTTGTTTTGTATTGTTGTGGATAAAAATTTGGTAAGAATTGTACTTTTTTGGTAACACCCAATTTATGAGTAAGATAAAACTCAATATCTTTGGTTGTTTGTGGTGAATTACAAGAAATAATAATATTATTAAATTTACTATATTCTCCAACCCAATCCATTGCCATTCCTTCATTTGCTAAAAATGGTATTTCACTATGTAAACGAATTACCCACTTAACATTTGGATGTAATTTACAAAGAACTTCAAATTTAGATGGAACAACCCAAAGAGCTTCAATAATAACGTGGGTTGGTTTGTATAGAGTTACTTCTCTATCTATATCGTTATTGTCATTTACAACTACCATTTCCGAATCTATTCCGCCATCTAATAGCATTTGATTCATAAATTGAGCCGAATTGTACAGACCTGTACTTAATCCAACACTATAATCGGTTGAAAGATTATAATCTTGTTTTCTTTTTAAAACGAATAATATTTTTGAAGATAACATCTTATTTTTATATATAAATATATGTATTATACTTTTTTTATTGTTATCTTATTATTATCATTTATACAGATTGCTGTCATATTTTCAACCCAATCACCTGAATTTAAATATCGTTTATCTCCAATCATTCTGTCCGCAGGTTGATGTATGTGTCCACAAATAACACCATCACACATTTTTTCACTTGCCATTCGGATTGCGGTTGTTTCAAAATCATTTACATAATTGGTTGCTATTTTAACACCCTCTTTTATTCTTTGTGAGATTGAATAATATGGTAGATTTCTCCACTTACGATACCGATTATATACATCATTTAACAATAAAGCAAAATCGTATCCAACCGCTCCTATTTGTGATAACCATTTGTATTTTGTAATAAATACATCTATAATATCTCCATGAAATACAAAGTATCGTTTATCTGCGGTAATAATATAATCTTCTTTAATTTTTATATTACCCAAATTAATACCAGTAAAATCTTTTAGAAAATCATCATGATTACCTCTTATCCAAACTACCTTTTGTTTTGTAGATAGTTTTATTAGTTTAGCAATTACTTTCGTATGGGATGGTCTCCATTTTGTTCCTCTTTGTAATGCCCACCCATCAACTATATCACCATTAAGAATGAGTTCATCACATGGATTTTCTTCAATGAATTTTAAGAACTCCTTTGCTTTACTATGCTTTGTTCCCAAATGTAAATCAGATACTATTATGTATTTCATTTCTTAAATAATTTTTTCCAAATTTTATTACGAGGGTTTCCAAATTGCATACCCAAATATTTTCCCAAAACAGAACCAATTATGTAAAATATTACAATAGTAAATCTACCATTTAATAAATCATCAATTGCATAATAAGTAGATGCCAATGCAACTAAATTTATCCAAATTGAATTTAATAGGAGTGCTCCTATTTTGTTTTGATATGTGTATTTTATCTCTAATACTTTGAAAATATTATATAGAGTTTGAGAAAGTAATACGATTACTTCTTTATACATTATCGTTTTTTACTAATCTCATCTACAATCATCATAATAATACAACCAAGTGTAACAACTGCGAATCCAAAAATCCAAGGAAATATAGTGCCCATAATTTATTTTTTTATTTATACAACTAATATACGAAAAATATTTCAAATTTACAAAAATTAAACCCAATAATTGTGATGTTTTTTAAAAAATTGAGGATTGTTTCTGTTGATGTAACTTTTTATCATTAGAGAAACCATATACATCACACCTTTGCTTTCAAATCTGCGAGGTGATGTCCAAACTCCTTTTGTTTTATGTATATGAAAATACTTTGGATTTGATTTTGATGAAAGTGAATAATCTTCTGCAAATAATTCATCCTTTACATACCCACCCACATACCAGTATGCTTGCCTATCCCATAACTGAAATCCACCTACTGCAAATGGTGTGTTTATTTTTACACTTAACCATTGGAATATATCAAAAATACGAAATACCCAATCCCATCTTTTTGCAGTTTTAAATGGAGTAGTTAATAATTGTATTTTATTTGTTTCTAACTTTTTGAATATATCACTTAATAGATTGGTATTCATAATCATTACATCTGCATCTAAAAACAGAATGTAAGGAGTAGTAACAAGTTTAGAACCAGCCAATCTTGCTTGAGCAGGATACCCACCTTTTATTATTTCTATATTTAATCTATCGTTAAACTCTCGTCTAGCTTTATATAATATGCCAACCGAATATGGGTCATCTGATATATCTGCTACTATAACCCTAACACCATCTATACTAGTTTGATTATACAAAAATTGTAAACAATCATATAAAGTATCGGTTTCGTTTTTTGATGGTATAACTATTGTTAATTTTTCTTTCATACCCATAAATAAAAAAAACCTTACCGAAACGATAAGGTTTTATATTATTAAATTGTTATTATTTTTTTACCCAATTTTGTATGGCTTCCATATACCCATCACCCATATGGTCTTTTATATTTTTACCTGAAAATATTGCTTTAAGGTACAACCAAAATGATTTTAGTGATTTATCATTTTTCAATCTATTACCGTTATTATCTAATCTTACTTGATGATTGACGTGATAAAATCTAATATATGGTGTATGTGTTACTAAATCGTTGTTATGTACTATTCGTAGAGTATCTATATCACTTTTATCATAGTTTTCTTTAAATGTTTTATTACCAACTCTTGGACTACCAATAGTTGTTGAACTAACATTATAATGAGGATAGTGTTTCTTTATTGAGTATGCATATAATGTTGCTACTGCTCCACCCAAACTATGTCCACTAACTACAATATCAGTAGTTTCACCTTCTAGATTTTCTATTGCAGTATCAATTGCATCGTATGTATCACCTACTACCGATTCCCAACAATATTTAAATCCAATATGTACTTTCTCACCTTCGTTTAAGAATGGTACTTTATCAATTGAAGCATCGTTTTGGAAATCCTTCTTTGATTCACTACCTCTCCATACAACATATATAGTTTTACCTTTTGTTGCTACAAATCCTTGTGTATCTGATTTTTTATTCTCAATCCACTTTACTAACGATAATCCCAATTCATCCCATTTAATTTGGTCTTGATTTGAATACGCTAATACTGCTAATTTTGAATTATATAATGCTTCCTTTCGTGTCATAGTGTATTTGTTTTATGTTGATTGCTTTTTCTTTAAAAATTTATCCAAAATTGTTTTAGGGAAATGTTCTATGGCGAATATTAATACCTTCTTCAATACATGGTTTTTTATAACGTGATTTAAAAATTCTTTAACAATCTCTTTAACCGCAAATGATTTAGTATCAAAATACGTTCCATCAAAATATCTTGGACTTGTTCCCTCACCTTCTGGCGAACCATGATGAGCGTTTATAGAAGTACGCCAATAGTCAGCGTGATTTTGCCATTCAGGAACTGAAACTAATTCAGGTGAATTAAACCATAAATTCCACGATAATACATTACCCTTTTGTAGCATATTACCCGTAGCTATGTTAAAAATGTTTAAAAAATATTGATTAAACTTATCTAGTTTTTCATCGTTTGTAGGTATCATTCCTCCTATTTCTACATCAATATGTCCTGTTGTAAATGATTCTTCTTCGTGTAAAGCATATTTTGGATTTTTAAATCTTGAGGATAAACCTTTTCCTAGTTGAAATATAGGTTCTTTAGGATTTCCTGGTAGATGTGTTCCAACACGAATAGCATTTTCTTTGTCGATAGGGTATTTATGAGAACTATATTTTAATAATGGCCAAATTGCTTTTAAATGACTACCTTGATGTTCACTTGGTGTCAACCAAATTTTTCCCTCAACCATCATATCTGCAGCTATTTCTTTTGTAGTTTCATTAACCCATCCTCTTTGTCCAGTAACTGTTACTTCAACATTGATACAAATTTCATCTCCAACCCACATTCCTTGTTGGGGACAGATTATGGAATAAATTCTACCTTCATTGGTATATCCTATTCTAGAAATATAAGGAGCAAATTGTACATAACAACGCTTTGGGTCTTTTTTTCCATTTAGAGTATTCCAACTAAACATTGGCCATTTAACACCCCATTGTCTTTGTAGTAAATTAATGTTATCCATATTACCCAACATAGGTAATGAAGTTAAATCCGTTGTGGGATATAACATTTGTTTTTGATTTTCAGAGGGGAAGTTACCTTGCCAACCCGTAGGAATTTGTTCTTTGTTCATATTATTTTATTTTCTATTTATTAGTTCTTCCACATATTTATCTCTTTGTTCTTGAAGATATTTTGTTCTTTCTAGTAACCTAGTTCTTTCATCTTCTGTCAATTTAAGAACCAATGCTTCTTTATCATCAATCATTTTTTTATACTCTTCTAATTGTGATTTGAAATTCATATTTTGATAATATAATATTCCAACCAAAAGAATAATTGTAAATGATTGTTCTTTTAACTTACTGAAAAATGTGTCTGTAACACCATTTGATTCTTCTTTCATTATTTTGTAAATTTACCTTTTTTAATCATTCTCAAAAGGATTCTTGCACACGCAATATCCAATGCTTTCTTTGTAGATGTACCAATAGTAGATTGATTGAATTTAACATCTGATAAATTATCATCATTTAATAGTGATAATTCTCTCGTAGTAGTTGCATCACCTAAACCAGATGCACCAAATACTTCACCAGTTTCAGCATCTGTGAAACGAACTTGTAAACCTAATCTAGTAACCATTTTGTTTTTAACACCATCTTTTAAATTGATTGTTTCATCCTCACTAATAGAGAAATCATATACCTCAATAGATACAAAATAATGTGCTAATCTAATCTTACCCCTACCATCTAACTTATCTTGGGAAATGCCCGTTTGAGAAGCTTGAAATTGTTTAACCATCCTATTTTTGATTTCGGTTTTGTCCTCTGTAAAAGTAAAACGATTAAGATTTTCAAGGTATTCCATAGATATATTCGCCACACCAAGACCCACCTTCTTTTCTTTAAGTTCCGGATATTGTTCCAAAATTTCATCACTTATCCCACATTTTAAGATTTGAATTGGAATTGTTGGACCATCGTAGTCCATCAACTCACTTATATCTACTTTTGTTTCAAAACTCGCTTTGTAGTTTTCAGTCGTAGTCTTTCCAACTACTTGTCCTTTTACAACAATAGTGAATAATACCATTGTTAAAATTAGAAATATGTTCTTCATACCTTATAGTTTTTCTTTCATATAAGTATATAAAAAAAGGGAAAACTTTCGCCTTCCCTTTTCAATCCATTATCCTAATTCTTCTTCCTCTTTCGTAGGTTCTGGTTGGATACTATCCAAATGTGCTAGCTTATCATTTTCTGCTTTTTTATTAACAAACTTGTCAACTGATGCTATACCAAATGAACCCAATGTTAGTGTTAAGAATGCGTTAAATACATATTCGTTAATTACTAACTCCTTTCCCATGTATCCAGTTACTAAATCAACTGTGATACATGCTACCATTACTAGAAATGATGCAAAACCAATTACTGACTTTTCGTTGATGGTATTATCGTCATCAAACAAATCTTTAAAAAAACCCATAGTTACTCCCCTTAATTTTAATTAATCTATATTATGGTGTGCTTCATCACTTTCAGTTGCAGAACCTACGCCTGTGTTTGATAAGGATACACCGTCTTCCTCGTCCATTTTTTGAACTAACATTTTATCTTTGTCTGTATCAGAGAACCAATAATCTATAATCTTACCATAAGAACCAATAAATGCTCCCAATAAAAGAAGTAGAAGTTCTTTCCATTCACCTGCTATTTCAGTTCCTAATGAGATAGCGGTAAATATACCAACTATAATCATCATAAACCCACCCAATACCATAGCAGTGATGAACCACCTACGGCGCATCATTTGATTTAATAGTTGCTTAAATCCATCTGGTGTTTGATTCGCCATACTATATTACCAAGCTGCTGGCTTATCCTTAAACTCGTCTGCTTCTTTTTTAGGTTTAGCTGGTTGAGCTGGTTTAGCTGTTCCGCCATTTCCACCTTTGTTGATGATAATAGTTTTACCACCCGCAGATTGTTGTTGAGTTTGTGAATTAGTGATATTGATTACTGGAGCAGGTGCTGATACTGCCGCTGCTGGCTCATCTTTCTCACCAGTTAATTGTTTGGTTACATATCCACCAACGCCCAATGCAACTGTACTTGCTAAACCAATAAGGATGCTCTTTAATGAACCTCCACCATTTTCTTTTTCTTCTGACATAATCTTTGTTTTTATAGTTTGTTAAAATCTGCTATTCCTAATAGGTTTCCTTCTAAATCGAATAAACCAATTCTATATGCTGAAGATGGTAATGCATTTGCGTAAATCTTTAATAGATTATTACCAGCTTTTATAGTTACTTCTTCTTTTGATACTGATTTGTTTGCTATGTTTAATATTTTTACTACATATGTTCCAGCAGTTTCAGCCTTTACATTCATAGCAACTTCATTTTTTACAAATGGAGTTTCTACTTTAATACCCATATTTCCAACGATTTGTAATTTTTCAGTTACTTCCATTGTTGGTGGTGGTAATAATAATTCTTCGTTTTGACAAGATACTAATAATCCAATTGCCAATATTGATGCTACTATTTTTTTCATTTTATTATTATTAATGTTTTTCCTAATTCTTTTTTAGTAACATCTTCTAATAACAGATATAAATATCTACTTTGTAACGATTTCGTATAAATCTTTCTTACATTTTCTCCACTTTGTCCAATAAACCTATCTCTACCGATTACTTGTCCACTTTCTTTATCTATCAAAGTTAGTGTATAAGTTCCTTTTTCTGGTAAATCAAAGTGTATAGATTGATTATTTGTAACACTACTTTGAGTAATTCCAAATATATTATCCCTTGCCAATCCTTCTGGCATTTGCAATTCAGGTCCACTACACCCAACCAATAGTATTAACGATAAGTATAGTATCCTTTTCATTAGTTTATATTTACTTTTAGTTGTTTACCTTCTTTATTTACTGCATCGGTTGCTGAAATAGATGTCAACCCCAATGTACTTTCAATACCAGTTTTTGGTATAAATGTTATTTTGTATTCTGTATTATCATTTAGTAATCCATTTCCACTATAAATCAAAGAACCAAAGTTTATATAGTTACCAGTATCATTTGAAAAGTTTGTAGGATTGCCATCGGTAGTATATTCCGTACTTTGATATTGTAACATATCTTTATCATAATTTAATTTTAACTGAATACCCTTTAATGATTGTCCCAATGTATTTACTTTTACACTTACCACAATTTTACCACCAATATTTTCACTTGATACATATGCAGATACTTCCATAGGAGTAGTTAAACTCATAATACGATTTACACTTGCCGTAGCTTGTGTATTTTGTGCTGGTGTATGTGAGAGGTTTACATCACCTTTTAATGCTACTACCACATCATATACATAATCATTTATAGTTGCATCAACTGCTAATGGATAGGTTGCAGAGTATGGTGTATTTGTTGATACCCAATTTGATTTGGTTATGGCATCAAATGTACTTTTCTTTACCAATCTAAATAAATTACTCTCACTCCAAGTTGAAACTATTGGTACTGCACCTATTACATTTTGTAATATTTTATATGAATCTATTTCATTAAATACATTGTTTCCATCTATATCTCCATTTAAGAATTGTACTCCACTTGTAAATGTATTACTTTCAGTTCCACTCAATCCTCTATTAGCCAACTCTTGAAATGCTAAATAAGCATCACCCACAGTTAATACACTAAAATATATATTTGTTAAAGTAGTTGATGGTAGTTTGGATAAATACATAATCATATCAGTTTTAGATTTAACAAAATCCGTTGTATTAACTACACTACCATTTGTTCCCAAAGTTAAACCGGTTGTTGTACTAACAGGAGTTACACCATTTGCAGTATATGCTTTTATAGACCATTGTGATGGATTTATGCCACCACCAAAGTAAAAATTAACTTTTGAGGATGGAACATCTATGGGGTTTATTACATTTGCTGAATAAAAATCGGTAAAGGTTTGTGAATCAGGATTAGTCCAAGTTCCATATTCAATTATATATGGATTAGTCCAATTGTTTGATAAATCATTCCAAGTTGATTGTCCACTCCAATTGGTTACTGCATAATCCTCACTATGATTACTACCATTTGGTTCACCACCTGCCCAGTTGTTATAAACACCTGGTCTATTTCCAGCAAGTTGTCCGTTTGATGTTTTCATTACAGTTCCTTTTTCAGGTCCTGCATCAATTACCCAAGTTCCATCTATAACTTCATCCGTTGCCGCAAACCATATGTTAGCTTGAGGAACATTAACAAATATAAAAGAATTTTCATCGGCAGAAGTAATAGTTACCAAATAACCTCTTTGCCCTTTGAATGTTGATAATAACGATGCTGCTCTTGCTCCTGTGTATGTATCTCCTAATGTTACGGGTTTGTAAAAATGTCCGTTTATTGGATTATAATAAAATCCGGTTGGATTTATAGTTGCAGATACGGATACTTGAACACTACCCGCAGTTGCACCCGTATTTATTTTTAAGGTTGCCAATGCAGCATTTATGTTTGCCATTGTACCCGTAAAAACTAATTTACTTTTATTACCACTTAAAGTAAAACCAGATGCAGGTGTTAAACCTGTTGTTGTGGTTAAATTAAATGTTGTACCTGATGGTGGATTAATAAACCCTATGGATGCCAATAATATATCAGTAGAAGTAAACCCATTCAAAACAAATCCACTACACGCCTGCCCACTTACGTTTAATTCAAACTTTCTAGCGGTTGGTTGTGTAATGGATTGTGCTATGGATATACTACTACATAATAATATTAATATTACAACAAGTAGTTTTCTCATTACTCTACATTTAATCCAATTTTGTTTCCGTTTCCATCAACTGCATCTGCCAATTCAGTATAGAATAAACCTGCCGTATTTGTTAAAGGTACATTAGATGTGAAAGTTAGTTTGTATGGTGTACCAGTTTTAATTCTAGCTTTCTTAATTTGGTCCATAGAACCAAATGTTAATCTACCATCTTTGTTTGTTGAAAAGTTAGTTATAGATGCACCTGCATCAAATACTATACCATCCAAAGTTAATTTAGAACTATCATACTTCAAAATAACTTCTAAACCTGCTAATCCTTCTTGTGATAAGTTACCACTCAATATAACTTTGTTGTTTTCAATTTTAGATGATAAACTTAAAGTTGCAGTTCCTGCTAATTGATTTGTATATATACCTTTGTTAGCTATCGTTCTATTCATTGTTCCAACACCACCTACACTATTTGCACCAATTGGTTGACCAGGATTAGATGAATGAGAGAAGTCCAAATCACCACTAAATGCGTAAGAGAATACCTCTGTTTGATTTGCCGATGTTATCGTAACTGAATTGTTAGATTGTGCTGCTGCAAAGTTTGGATATGCAGATTGTTTTACAGATATAAATTGTAATGAGGTTGTGTTTTGTCTTGTTATATTTGCCTTTGTAGATACATCTTGTCCTAAAATGTGTGCAAATAGGTAATAAGCATCGTTGTTGTTAAAATCACCATCACCAATTGTTACATTACCAATTGCCTTTTCTATTGCAGGGTATTGGAATATGGATGATGTACCATTTAACCCAACATCAGTTACTGCTAAAAATGCTCTATAAGCATCAGTAACGGTTACTACATTATTTAAATAACTTGCTCCAGTAGTTGGTGCAATATATACTCCAAACTTATCACCAATATTAAATTGTGCGAAATCTACTATTCCTGCAGAGTTTAATGGTTTCTTTGCTATTGGTGCAGCAGCAAAATCGGTAGTTCCATCTGCTTTCAATGGCAAGATTAAAACCGTTAATGATGTAGCATCAAAATTACCTGGATACCCAACCTTTACTCTAAATGCCGATACGTGTTTTACATCTGCATCTGCAAATGATAATTGAAGAACTTGAGAACCAATTGGTGTGATTGCTGCATCATTTGTTCCGTTAGCAGTTGCCAAATCTAATTTGTGTATGGCTTGATAAGTTGAATTTTCTAATAAAATAAACTTTTCAGTTGCCCACAAACCATCAATTACTGCATCTGCTCTTTGTGTTGTAAATTGCTTTGCTATCCAATCACCATTTTGTGAATAGTTCCAAGGTGTTGAAGCATATTGTTTATCCATTTCACCAACTCCAATTACTGGGTTTTGAGTGAACATATAATTTGGCCAAGTTGCTTCAAAGTTTTGTGCAGTTGTTCCCTGTGAGAATACAGTATTACCTAATTTTTGTAGGTGTTTGTTTGAGTATTGATAACGCATCCATAGGTATCTAGGATTTGTAGTTCCTTTAACAACATTGTATCTCATAGTTAGAGTATCCCCAACTCTATAAGGTTTTGAGTTTACTACCTCTTGGTTAATGATTAATTGTCCGTAAGATACAAATGATGCTAATATAAACACCAATCCGAATAATAAGTTTTTCATTATAATAGTTTTTTGATTAAGGTTTCACAAGTCTTTTTAATCGCATTTCGTGCAGATTGTTGGTTGAATTGTCCACCTTCATTAACTAATAATGTACTAGTAGATACTTCGGATGAACTTTCTTCTGCTAAAAATTGTTTTAATTTCTTGCCGTTTTTGTAAAGCGTACCCTTTATTCGTATAACTACTTCAGTTTCGTCTGAATGAAAAACTGATATATTTTTTTTGGTTGTTAGAATATCGAAGAAAACGATTTCTGTTTTAAGAACGATTGTATTTTCATCAATGGTTTCCATCAATGAATGGTTCTCTTGCACTAATTCTTGTAGGATGTTTTTTACACCAAAAGCCAGGTTTTTGTTGCCGGTTAAAGGTCCTATCTGAACACTATTAACAACTTTTTCAACAAAAACTGGCTCTATATTTTGTGCCATACCCATAATAGGTAATAGCACCAACAATATTGATGTAATTAGTCTCATAATTTCTCCCACAAATAAATATGGGAGAAATCAGAAAACGATATTAAATTTTAAGCTTTAGGGAAGTGATTTGCTTTTTTGGAACTGCGTACATTTCACACAATTCGTTTATTTCTTCTTGCCCTTTTCTAGTAGAATATAAAATATCTAAATACTCCACTGCTTGCTTATGTGATACTTGGTAATATAATATAGCTAAATCTATCAGCCAATCTGGCTGTCCATCTGCTTTCTTTCTTCCACTTATGTATTTTAAATATTGTTTACCTTTTGGTAAAATATCTATAAACACTTTGTAGAATAACTCTGGTGATAAACCCTGCACATATGGTTGAACTTCCGAAACAACATCAACCCAAGTAGGTTGCATTGATAAATAACGCAAGATTAGAAAATTACTCCAAGTCTTTTTATCATCATCTGTCAATTTATCAAAGTAATCAGGCTTTTGATGTTCCGTTATTGCTGCTATGTGGTCAAATAAGCCCAAGCGGGTTTTTTCCTTCGCCATTTTCTTTTGGTTTTCTTGCTTCTTTTGGTAATAACTCCTCCAACACTTCACCACATTCTACACATAGGTATAGTTCAATTGGAATTACTGCATCTTGTGCTGTACCGGTTAGTAATCTACTAATCTTTTTAAATCTAAAGCCAGGTGCAAATGTATCTCCACCACACTTATCACATAGCATATCCTTTGCTTGTGATAAATCTATATTAGGATTTTGCATTATCTAATTACCATTAAAACTTCTTGCTCACGCAATAAAATATAATCTTTACCACCCAACTTAATGGTTTGAGTATCGTAACTATTGTGTGGTAGTAATACTTTATTACCAACCTCTAAAGTCATAGGGATACGAGTTCCGTTTTGTGTGTAAACACCTGGTCCAACTGAAACTACTTTACCTACTTTGTTTTCACCATATTGTGCAGTTTCTGGTAAGATAATACCACCTGCTGTCTTTTCTACTTTTTCAAACTCAATCAAAACTCTATCACCAATAGGTTTTGCCACTTCTACATTTTCTGCCATAATTATCTAATTAAACTTACTATTTGAATTACACCCGCTATGAACGGAATTTCTTTATCTACTACTAATGCATCCCTTTGTTGGGAGTCTGATAATGCTAGGATTACGCCTGATTTATTATCTTTACCATATTCATCTACTTTTTCATATAGATAAGTGTATAGTTCTGAAAACTCTGTAATTTTATTGTTTGCAATAATCTGCCTAATCTCCATCCACATATTGCGTTTCTCACTCCCATTTTTTAAGATGTCTAAAATCTTTATCTTAAAATCATTTTGTAAAGCAGTTTGTGTATCTACTTTAAGAGTTCCATTAGAACATTGCAACTGAATAGTATTAAGCACCCTACGAATATCTGGATAAAAAGCACTAATAATATCCGCCACATCTTTAATATCATATTTAATCCCCTCTTTATCTAATATGTTTGTCACGTGAACCGCCACATCTTTCTTTGATGGTGGAGTTACTGCAAATGTTTGACAACGTGATAAAATTGGTTCAATAATTTTTTCGTGGTAATTGCAGGTTAGGATAAATCTAGTGTGGGTACTAAATGTTTCCATTAAGTTACGAAGAATTGCTTGAGCGTTGGCGGTCATATAATCAAACTCATCTAATATGATGATTTTATATCCCTTAAATCCAGCACCGCTTGCAAAGTTCTTTACTTTATTTCTAACCGTTTCTACATTGTTCTCATCGGATGCGTTGATAATCATCAAATCACATTCAATTGTATTTGCTATAATTTTAGCTAATGTAGTTTTTCCCGTACCTGCTTTCCCATATAGTAATAGATGTGGGACATCGTTAGTATCTAAATACCCT
>Ga0209596_1000795_pt1 | contig 28409 bp, 24 predicted proteins | sample M_130807_MF_Meta_FD_187314 | JGI IMG/M metagenome (GOLD analysis project Ga0209596, IMG submission 187314) | Freshwater microbial communities from Lake Montjoie, Canada to study carbon cycling - M_130807_MF_MetaG (SPAdes) (version 2) | ecosystem: Environmental > Aquatic > Freshwater > Lake... | reverse complement strand
GATTGCACAAGAGCTCAATAAAATTGGTATTTCTGTTAAACAGCGCACAGCTGTTGGTGATGTAAAAGAAGATATTGTAGAAGCACTAAACCAAGAATCAAAAAGAGCTTCCATTATTATTATCACTGGTGGATTAGGCCCTACTGCCGATGATATTACCAAACCATTACTCTGCGAATATTTTGGCGGAAAGATGGTCATGCACCAACCAACACTAGCGCATGTTACCAATATTTTTGAGAACGTCCTTAAACGTCCTATGATTGAGCGAAACACGCTACAAGCCATGGTACCAGATGTTTGTACCGTTTTACTAAACGAAAAAGGAACTGCTCCAGGCATGCTGTTTGAAAAAGAAGGCAAAATATATATTTCATTGCCTGGTGTGCCACATGAAATGAAATGGATCATGCAAAATCATGTTATTCCACTCATTCCAACTAAGTTTAGCACTGGCTTTATTGAACACAAAACCTTATTAACTTTTGGTATTGGGGAGTCTTTTTTAGCAGAAAAAATTGCAAGTACCGAAGCCGAACTACCCGCTCATATCAAACTGGCCTATTTACCCAATTCAGGAATGGTTCGATTGCGTTTAAGTGCTTTTGGATTTAACCAAGAAGAACTTTTAGCAAGCTTAAGCACCCATTTCGAAGCATTAAAACTAGCCGTTGGCGAATATTTGGTAAAAGACCAAGACATTCCAATGGAAACCATTGTAGCCAATTTGCTAAAAGAACAAAAAGCAACCCTATCAACAGCAGAAAGTTGTACGGGCGGATATATTGCGCATTTACTCACTACAAGCCCAGGAGCATCTAAATACTTTACAGGATCTGTTGTTTGTTACGATAATCGCATTAAAACTAGTTTACTCCAAGTGCCAGAAAGGGTGCTGTTAACCGAAGGGGCAGTTAGCGAAACAACGGTAAAACAAATGGCTACAGCTATTTTAAACCTAATGAATACAGACTATTCCATAGCAGTTAGTGGCATCATGGGGCCAGACGGCGGTACCCCAGAAAAAGCAGTAGGATTGGTTTGGATAGCGGTTGCTAGCAAAACAGCCATCCATGCTAAAGCATTTAATTTACGATACGACCGGTCGCGAAACATTATCATGACCGCAACCAATGCTTTAAATATGCTTAGAATGTTAATTGTGGATAAACATTGAATAAATTTGTAATAGACTCGGCTACATTTGTTGGTTGAAAATAACCTGCAATAAGCGTAAATTTGGGTGAAGGGTACAATATTATCCCATAATAAAAAGGAAGATGGTATGGCAATTGCTGAACTGGTGATGCCCAAGTTGGGAGAGAGTATCATGGAAGCTACCATCTTGAAATGGCACAAGAAGGTTGGCGACTATGTTAAGCAAGACGAAACGGTATTGGACATTGCTACTGATAAAGTTGATAGCGAAGTTCCATCTACTGAAGAAGGCATAATCACCGAAATTCTATTTCAGGTAAATGATGTTGTACCAATTGGTGCCATAATTGCGCGCATTCAAATTAGTGAACCAGCAACTTTAACCCCACCAACTCAGCCAGTTATTATTGAGCAACCTGTTGTTGAAATAGAAATTACTGAACCAGAACCAACTGCATTTATAGAAGAAGTAGCACCTGAAACGATTCCAACAATTATTGAACAAGAAGAACAACCCATTCCCGAACATGCAATAGATATACCATTTACTCCTACCCCAACTGCATTGCCTACAAAAGCAATAGGTAATAGATTTTATTCGCCCTTGGTTTTAAATATTGCCAACAGTGAAGGAATTAGTTTGAGTGAATTAGAAAGAATTCCAGGAACAGGAAATGAAGGAAGGGTTTCAAAAAAAGATGTTTTACAATATGTTGCAGATAGAAAGAGTGGAAAAGTAGCAGCCTATGTTGCAACAGCTCCAGAACAAAAAACGGTTACTACTTACGAAGCGGTTAATACTTTTAATGAATTTGAACCAACACAACAAGTTCCCGAATTCGAACCCATTAAAGTTGCAGCTGAAAATATTCCTACACCTGTTTTTCAATCGGCCAATACCTCTAAATTCTCTGACCCCGAAAATGTAACTGTTACTGGAAACACCGAGATTATTGAAATGGATAGAATGCGCAAGCTAATTGCCAAACACATGGTGGATAGCAAGCACACGAGTCCGCATGTAACGAGTTTTACCGAAGCCGATGTTACCCATATGGTAAAATGGCGCGAAAAAGTAAAACACGAATTCGAAAAAAGAGAAGGCACCAAACTCACCTATACCCCAATGTTTATGGAGTGTATAGCAGCAGTGATTAAAAACTTCCCACTGGTAAACTGTTCGGTTGAAGGCGAACAAATTATTCTTAAAAAAGACATTAATATAGGAATGGCCACGGCTTTACCAAACGGCAACTTAATAGTTCCCGTAATTAAAGCTGCAGACCAATTAAATATTGTAGGATTAAGCAAAGCTGTTAATGGCCTGGCAGATGCTGCAAGAAATGGTCAATTAAAACCAAATGATACCACAGGCGCTACATTCACACTAACCAATGTAGGCACTTTTGGTAGTTTGATGGGAACCCCAATTATACCACAACCACAAGTAGCTATTTTAGCTGTGGGACTAATTAAAAAAAGAGCGGTGGTTATTGAAACTTCAGATGGCGATACGATTGGCATTCGTCACATGATGTACTTGTCTTTGAGTTACGATCATCGTGTTGTAGACGGAAGTGTAGGTGCCTCTTTTTTAACTGCAGTAGCAAAAGCGTTTGAAAGTTGGGACCCTAACAAACAATGGTTTCAATATTTGTAAATTGCGCGCTTGAATTATTTTGAATTATATCAAATACCTGTTTCATTTCAGCCCGATTTATTGGCGGTAAAAAAGCGTTTTTACCAATTAAGTCGCGAATACCATCCCGATTTTTTTAGCAATGAATCTGCCGAAGAAAAAGACCGAGTGCTAGGCTTGTCTGCTATGGTTAATAAAGCCTACCAAGTTTTTCAAGACCCATCAGCCATTATTAAATATATACTCCAACTAAAAGGATTATTAGAAGAAGAAGAAAAATACCAATTATCCCCCAACTTTTTAATGGAGGTAATGGATTTGAACGAGCTATTAATGGACGCCACAGATGAACAAGAAAAAAGCCAAGTAAACAGTTCCATTCAAACGCTACAAACTGCTATCTATGAACCTATTGCAACGCTTATTTCAAATTATCAAGAAGGTATTACTACCCAAAAAGAACTGTTGCAAGTAAAGGAATACTATTACCAAAAAAAATACTTAGACAGGATTTTGGCTGAGTACTAATGTTGCTGTAATATTGCAGCCCGTTGAAAGCGGAAAGAATAACGAAGGTTAGTCTTTAATACCTTGATTTAGTTAAATGCCGCAAGGCAACTACCTAAAGCCCAGATGGCGGAATTGGTAGACGCGCTAGACTCAAAATCTTGTTATCGCAAGGTAGTGCAGGTTCGATTCCTGTTCTGGGCACTGATTAAAAAAAACCTCTGTAAATTAATAACTTACAGAGGTTTTTTATTCCAAGTGACCATAGAGTGACCATAATTAAAAATTTTATACTTTTGATACTTCTATGAATGGTACAGAGGATTTTTTTGCCTTAGTGGCTTAACAGAAAGTGTACTATACTAACTAATTAACATTAATAAGATTCGTCGCCAGGATACACTAAACCGATTTTTGCCCTAACAGTATCTAGTGCATGAATTAATTGTTGCGATTTATTAAAACTCATATTATCGCTTTGCGTTTTACCAGTTAGCAAACAATCAGTAGCATGCTGTGCTTCAAATTCATAACCAAAACCTTGTGGCTTTTGAGTTGGTATGGTTATATAATTTTGTCCTCCATCGGTAGACACTAAAATAGTACATGATGGCTCGTAAAATCTATGTGTTAATTTAATATTTCCTTTGGTGCCAAAAATTTGTGCATCAATAGGAATATTCGATTTAAAAGTAGAAAACAATTGCGCCGTTGCCCCATTTGCATAATGATAGGTAATGGCACATTGTTCGTCGCCACCTGTTTGATTGGCAATCATTGACGCCTCAACAGACTTTGGTTCGCCTAAAACATTTAGCGCAAAGAAAATATTATAAATTCCAATATCTAATAGCGTACCTCCACCAAGTTCACGCTCTGTAAGCCTTTTAGACGATGCTTCATTTGTTTGAAATCCAAAGTTGGCTTGCATAGCAGTCACCTCTCCTATAATACCTTCCGATAAAATTTCTTTTAATTTTATAAAATGTGGCAAAAAAGAAGACCACAACGCTTCCATTAAAAATAAGTTTTTTTCTGTTGCCAATTGCAGCATTTGCAATACTTGTTTTTCATTTATTGCAAATGGCTTTTCGCACAAAACTGCTTTACCATTTTGCAAACACATGATGGTATTTTCAAAATGAAAAACATGTGGTGTAGCAATATAAATAATATCAATCTCTGAGTCTTTTACCAAATCCTCATAACTACCATAAGATTTTTCAATAGAAAATAATGCAGCAAATGCATTGGCATTTTCTTGTGTTCTAGATCCTACAGCAACTAACTTTGCATTAGACACAAACTGCAAATCATTCGCAAATTTTTTGGCTATTTTACCAGCCCCTAAAATTCCCCAACGAATAATTTTCGACATGTTTTAAAATTTATTATTGAGCGGCAACTTGTTTGGTAGTGCTTCTATAAATATAAGAACTGAAAATATGTCTGCGCGCAAATCTACCAGGCGTTTCTGCGTTTACCAGTTTTACATAAATTGCTTTTGGAACACCATAATATTCATACACAGTATCGTTCGAAAAACTAACCTTCAACAACTCAGATTTAAATTCAAAATCAATAATGGTTGCATTATTGATGGTTTCCATATACTCAGGTAGCGTTTCTGCAACTGTTTCAGGAGCTATGCTTACCAAAAAATGGTATGACTCTATGATTTTTTTACTCTTCTCTTCTGCTACTAACTTTTCTTCGTGGTTGTCATTGAATTTATCTGGATGCCAGTCTTTCATTAAATTCCTATAAACGGATTTTAATTCTTTTAAATCTGCTTTGTCGCTTACACCTAAATTTTTTCTGTGGTTAAGAATTCTTCTCATAAATTACTCCTGTATTGATTATTCACCTGCTTTATTAAAATTGGCTATCCAATTCAACGTAAAAATGTTTGATTTTGCGGCAAAACTATTGTTTTTAATATAAACCGCTTAATTGAGCCATTATAAACGCAAACAATAACAAAATGTTGTTGTAAGGCTATATTCTGAACTATTTTTTGCTAAAAGACCTGTTTTGTTTAGCTTTCGTCTGAAAACGATGCAAATACAGTCAGTAGCCATACTAGTAAATCCTATTGCAGGAAAAGGAAAAGCAATTAAAATGTCTGTTTGGTTAAACCATGAATTGAACAGGAAAAATATACCAAGTACCATATTTAGCTCTGAGTGGCCTACCCTAGCCGTTTTAAACCAGTTTTCGGATGTTTGGGTAATTGGCGGCGATGGAACAATCAACTACTTTATCAACCATTATCCTAATTGCAAAATTCCTATCGCATTATTTAGAGGTGGCACTGGAAACGATTTTGCTTGGAAGTTATATAAAGGAATGAGTAAAGAAGCACAGTTCGCTGCTTTATTTAACGCTACTCCAAAACCTGTTGATGCAGGAAAAGTAAACGATACACTATATATTAACTGCTTAGGTGTAGGATTTGATGGAGAAATTTTACAATCAATGAATGCCATACGTTTTATTGGTGGACATTTTGGGTACCTATTGGCTGTGATTTATAAAATATTTCGATTCAAAGAAAAGTCAATGACCATACGGTTGGCAGGCGAAGAATGGAACGAAAAATTTTTGCTAGTATTAATTGTCAATTCATCAAGAGCAGGTGGCGGATTTTATATAGCGCCAACAGCCGAAGTAAATGATGGGCAACTCAATATGGTGCTTTGTAAAAAAATTCCAATTTGGAAACGTTTAATGTATTTGCCTATCATTAAAAAAGGAAACCACTTACACTTTCCTTTTATTATACATAAACTAGGGCAAGAATTTACCATTGAAAGTAATGAAGTACTACCTATTCAAATTGATGGTGAACTGCATTTTACAAACAAATTACAAGTGTCTGTATTACCTAAACAATTTCTATTTAGGTATTAAATTCCAACATCTTATCCACTCGCTTAGTCCCCGCGTACAATTCATATTCCAATAACCTACAATCAATAGTTGCATTAAAAAACTCAATACGTCTACTTGGTTTTAAGCGAATTTTTTTGGCTAAATCTAAGTTGCCTGTAAACACATACCCAGTATAACCGCGGCATTTATTTTTTAAGAAATCACCCATGCGCGCATAGGTAGCATTCAATTCTATTTCATCACCCAAACGCTCACCATACTCAGGATTAAACATGATCACAGCGCTTTCTGCTGTTGGAATTGTGGTTGATTCAAAATCACAAACTTCAAAATCTATCAACTGCTCCACTCCTGCTACTGATGCATTTATTTTTGCTATTTCAATGGCTTTATCACTCAAGTCAGATGCTATAATTTTTAATCCTGGCAGGTCAATTATTTGCTCATTTAATAATGCTCTTTGTTTGGTGTACATGGCTACTTCGTATCCTAACAAATGCATAAACGAATAATTATTGCGCAGTAACCCGGGTACCCTATTCGTGGCTATTAATGCGGCTTCTATGGCTAGTGTTCCTGAGCCACACATTGGATTGATAAAGGGCGCCGTTTTATTCCATTTAGTTGATAAGATTGTTGCTGCTGCCAATGCTTCTAACATTGGTGCTTTACCTGGTAATTTTCGGTATCCGTGTTTGGCTAGGGTTTCTCCTGAAGTATCTAAAAAAACTTCTGCTTCTTCGTGCTTCCAAAATAAATACACTACTGCACCAGACAATTCAGATCCTGTTGATGGACGCTGTTCTGTTGCTTCTCGCATGCGATCTACTACGGCATCTTTCACGCGCAAATTGGCAAATAAATTTGTTTGTATGGTAGGATGAAACACATTACTGGTTACTGAAAAATAGCCAGTAGGCGCAATCAATTTTTCCCAATGTATGGTTACTAATTGTTGGTATAATTCATCGGGATCATTACAAATAAATGCTTTTAACGAATACATTACCTGGCTAGCACATCGTAAATTTAAATTCAGTCGAATACAATCTTCAACAGTACCAGTTAATTCAACCCCTGTTTGAAATACGCGATCTACTGTAAATCCTAGCGCAATTACTTCTTTTTGCAATGCGTTTGCGAGCCATTTATGACAGGTGATGATAATTTTTCGATTGGTTGTAAATACTTGCATAACAACAAACTTAAGCCAATCTAAAAAATCCCTTCCATTTATTTAGATAAAAGAGTACTTTGAACCTGCTATCAGCCCATTAAATCATTCAAACTAAATAACCATGGATAAACGTAGTTTTTTAAAAGGTCTTACACTTGCAGGTTTAAGTGTTCCTTTATCTGCCAAATCGCTTGAATCTTTAATGAGATATGCTAGCGATAAAAATGCTGGTGAATTAGCCATGGATGAGGCTTTTTGGGATGGGATTAAGGGAAAGTATCGTTTAAAACCAGATTATATTAATCTTGAAAGTGGCTACTACAATATTTTACCACAAGAAGTTCTAGAAAAATATATTAATCATATTCGCGAAGTAAATTTTCAAGGCGCTTATTATATGCGCACTGTTCAGTTCGATAATATAAAATTAATGGCTAATAAAGTAGCTAAAATTGCGGGTTGTAGTACCGATGAATTAATCCTTACCAGAAACACGACCGAATCGCTAGATATGATTATTGGTGGCCTTAATTGGCAAGCTGGCGATGAAGCTATTATGGCCGAACAAGATTATGGTGCGATGCTTGATATGTTTAAACAAGTGAGTAGAAAATATGGCACTATCAACAAAATAGTATCTGTTCCAAATCATCCAAATTCCGACGATGAAATTGTTAAGTTATATGCCAATGCCATCACACCTAAAACAAAACTGTTAATGGTGTCGCACATGATTAATATTACGGGACATATATTACCGGTTCAAAAAATTTGTGATATGGCGCACGCCAAAGGTGTTGAAGTGCTTGTTGATGGCGCGCACGCTTTTGCACATTTCCAATACAATATTCCAGACCTTCATTGCGATTATTATGGCGCAAGTTTACACAAATGGTTGAGTGTTCCATTGGGTATGGGTATGCTATATGTTAAAAAAGAAAATATCAAAAAAATATGGCCTTTATTAGCAGATGGAAATCCAGACTTGAATGATATAGGTAGATTAAATCATTTGGGTACGCATCCTGTGCATACCGATTTAGCTGTTGCTGATGCTGTTGAATTTTATGAAAAATTAGGGCCAGAAAAAAAAGAAACAAGACTTAAATATTTACAACAATACTGGACTAGTAAAGTACGCAATCAGGGCAATGTTATAGTGAATACGCCAATAGATCCTAAACGTGCTTGCGCTATTGCCAATGTGGGTATTAAAGGAATGGCCCCTGGATTATTAGCTGAAAGACTTTTAAAGGAATATAAAATTTACACAGTAGCTATTGATGTAGCAAATGTGCATGGTTGTAGAATTACGCCTAATGTATTTACATCACCCAAAGAATTAGATGTATTGGTTAAAGCATTATTAGAGTTAGGATAATTAATTTGAAAGCATAATAATTCATTAATAGTAATCAGTTCAGGTCAAAAAAAAGCCTTCCAGCATTAACTGGAAGGCTTGTACTTTAGGGAGTACTTAATTATAATTATTAGTTGATTATTTATAATGCAAAAGAACTGCTTAAAATAGCCATAGAAAATACCAAGTACCTAGTATTTTTGAAGGAAAGGACGTAAATTTGCCCTATCGTTTATTAGGAAATGGAAAAAATGCAAGAGAAATTAAAGGAGTTCGCTAAAATATTTGATGGTGATTTTTATTTTGATACTACCATGCGAACCCTATACGCTACAGATGCTTCGGCCTATAGAGAAATGCCATTAGCTGTTGCTATTCCATTTAATGACGGCTCCATTAAACAATTAATTCAATTTGCGCACCATAACAATACATCATTAATACCAAGAACTGCCGGAACTTCGTTAGCTGGCCAAGTGGTAGGTAATGGTATTATTGTAGATGTGTCTAAGCATTTTACCAAAATATTGGAAGTAAACGAAAAAGAAAACTGGGTGCGTTTGCAGCCTGGCGTAATTCGCGACGAACTAAACCTTCACTTAAAACCTTTTGGGCTGTTTTTTGGGCCAGAAACTTCTACTGCTAATCGTGCTATGATGGGTGGTATGGTGGGTAATAATTCTTGCGGATCTAACTCTGTAGTTTATAGAAGTACCCGAGAACATTTATTAGAAGTAAAAACAATTTTGAGTGATGGAACTGATGCTTGCTTTAATACCGTTTCAATAGATGATTTTCATAATAAATGCGAAGGGAATAATTTAGAATCAAACATCTACCGATCAGTGCGGTCTATGTTAAGTGATTATAATAACCAAGTAGAAATTAGAAAAGAGTTTCCAAAAAAATCGGTAGAACGCAGAAATACAGGATACGCTATTGATGTGCTTTTAGACTCCGCTCCTTTTACTGCTGGCGAACAAGATTTTAATTTTTGTAATTTAATTGCAGGTTCAGAAGGTACACTTGCTTTTATTACAGAAATAAAATTAAACCTTGTTCCTATTCCACCAAAAGAAATTGGTTTGTTATGTGTTCATTTTAATTCAATTGATGAATCATTACGCGCTAATTTAATTGCACTGAAATACCAACCAAGTGCCAGTGAATTGATTGACCATTATATTTTAGAATGTACCAAAAATAATATTGAACAAAGTAAAAATCGTTTTTTTGTTCAAGGAGATCCTGGCGCTATTTTAGTAATTGAATTTGCTAGAACCAATAGAGAGGCTATTATTGCTATTGCTAAAGATGTGGAGAATGATATGCGCGCTGCAGGATTGGGTTATCATTTTCCATTGTTATTTGGAACAGATACCAAAAAAATATGGACGCTTCGCAAAGCGGGACTAGGTTTATTAAGCAACCTTCCTGGCGATGCTAAAGCAGTACCAGTAATTGAAGACACGGCTGTTGATGTAAATGATTTACCTGCATACATTCGTGATTTTAATGAAATACTAACCAAGCACGGATTGCATTCGGTACACTATGCCCATGCGGGTTCTGGCGAAATTCATCTGCGACCAATTATCAATTTAAAAACAGTTGAAGGCAACCAATTATTTAGAACGATTGCTGAAGAAATTGCTACCCTTGTAAAAAAATACAATGGCTCTTTAAGTGGCGAACACGGTGATGGCAGGTTAAGAGGCGAGTTTATAGAACAAATGGTAGGAACTAAAAACTATCAGCTGCTAAGAGAAATTAAAAACATTTGGGATCCCAAACACCTATTCAATCCAAATAAAATTGTAGACACACCATCAATGAATACGATGCTGCGTTACACACCGGGTCAACAAACACCTAGCTTTCCTACTGTTTTTAGGTACCATAACCAAGATGTATTGCAACATGCCGAACAATGTAATGGTTCGGGCGATTGCCGCAAAACAGCGCTATCTGGTGGCACGATGTGTCCGTCATTTATGGCTACTAGAAACGAAAAAGATACTACAAGGGCAAGAGCAAATATTTTACGCGAATTTTTAACGCATTCTAATAAAATCAATCGCTTCGATCATAAAGAAATTTATGAAGTGATGGATTTGTGTTTGAGTTGTAAGGCTTGTAAATCAGAATGTCCTTCTAATGTAGATGTAGCCAAATTAAAAGCCGAATTTTTACAACAATACTACGATGCCAATGGTGTGCCTTTTAGGTCTAGAATGATTGCGCAATTTGCCACTGTTTCTAAACTAGGTTCAATAGCCCCAAGTATTTATAACTTTTTTCAGACAAATAAATTCTTGAGTACCCTAGTTAAAAAAACAGTTGGATTTGCTGTTGAAAGGTCAATGCCTTTGTTATATACCACCACTTTGCAAAATTGGTTATCTAAACATAAAAAACAAACGCAAACGAATAATGCCAAATTGGTGTATTTATTTTGCGATGAATTCACTAATTATAACGACACCCACATTGGCATCAAAGCCATTTTATTATTAGAGAAATTGGGTTACGAAGTGGTAATACCTAAGCACGTAGAAAGCGGCAGGGCAAGGCTTTCGAAAGGATTAATTAGGGAAGCTAAAAAAATAGCTTCAAAAAATGTAGCATTATTACACTCAATTATTAATGCCGATACGCCTTTAATTGGTATAGAACCTTCTGCTATTTTAACTTTTAGAGACGAATATCCAGACTTAGTAGATGATGCGCAATTGGCTGATGCAACAGCTTTGTCTAAAAATGTTTTTTTAATTGACGAATTTATTGCGGCAGAAATTAGCAAAGGAAATATTCAATCCAGTTCATTTACGCAAGCAGTAAAAACCATTCAATTACACGGACACTGTCAACAAAAATCAATTTCATCAATAGACCATTCTGTAAAATTATTATCGATACCTACTAACTATTCTGTTCAAGTGATTCCTTCTGGCTGCTGTGGTATGGCTGGCTCTTTTGGATACGAAAAAGAACACTACCAATTGTCGCAACAAATTGGAGAACTAGTATTATTTCCAACAGTGCGTAAACAAGATGCTTCGGTAATTATTGCTGCACCTGGCACTAGTTGTAGACACCAAATTAAAGATGGTACCAATAGAAAAGCATTGCACCCAGTAGAAGTATTATTTGAGGCACTTAATTAATAGTACCTATGGAATTGCAAATAAAACCAATTACAGCATCTTCAGCAGCAGCACTTTCTGAATTAGCCATTTCTATTTATAAGCAACACTATTTACACCTCTGGAACGAAGGCGGCGCCGATTGGTATATGTACCAATACGCATACGCCATTGATGTGCTAACAGCTGAATTAAATGACCAAAATAACCAGTACTATTTTGTTTGCGAAAACAATCATCCAATTGGATACTTAAAAATTAAATTATCTACTGAATTAGCCAAAAACGCTTTAGAAATAGAAAGAATCTATCTCAATAAAACCCATATAGGCATAGGGTTTGGTAAAGAATTAATGTTATTTTCCGAATCAATTGCTATAGCGCAAAAGAATAACAGCTTAGTATTAAAAGCAATGGATTCTAGCAAAGATGCTATTGCTTTTTATTTAAAATTGGGTTTTAAAATTGTGGCAAGCTCTACACTTACTTTCGAATTAATGAAGCCTGTATTTCGAGGAATGGTTACCCTTCAAAAAAATATTGGCTAAAGCAAATTAATCTGTTGCAATTAATTGAATGCCTGTTTTTGTAAAGGCAATTTTTTGTTGCTTATACAATCCGCCAATGGTCATTTTAAATACTTTTTTGCTCATGCCAAAAAAATCGTAAATCTCTTGTGGTTCAGATTTATCATGATAAGGTAAGTAGCCATCATGCTCTTGTAATAAGCGTAATACTTTTGCTCCTTCGTCTTCTACTTTTTGAAAACCTGGTTTTCCAAGTACTACATCAATTTTATTATCGGGGCGAATGGTTTTAATAAATCCTTCTAGTTTTTCGCCAATTACTAAGTCTCTATAAATTTCATTGGTATGCAATAACCCTATGTGCTGGTTATTAATAATCATGGCATATCCTAACTCGGTTTGTCTATACACAATTAGCGATACAATATCTTTTTCGTTGACTGTTAGATTGTCGTTTTTAAGAACAGCATCAATTTTTTCAGTTGCAGCTACCCTTCCAGTCATTTCATCTAAATACAATTTAACTAGGTATTCTGCACCTAGTCGCATGCCGCCTAATTGTTTTGAAACTGGCACAAACAAATCTTTCATCAAACCCCAGTCTAAAAAAGCACCTTGTTTGGTTACTTCTACCACTTTCATTTTAACTATATCTCCAACAACTGCTTTGGCTATTTGTGTGGTTGCTATTAAACGATTATCGGAATCATGGTAAATAAGTACTTTAATATCGTCTCCTATTTGTAGTCCTTTGGGTGCAAATCGTATGGGTAATAAGATGCCTTCGGCTCCATCATCTAAGTAAAATCCAAATGCCACTTTACGGCAAACCTTCATTGTATTGTATGCTCCTACCTCAATATTATTCATTCTATCTGCTTTATTCAGCCTACAAAGTTACAATTGTTTGCGCTCTTACGCGTATAAACACCAATTTAGCACCATCACTGGGTTCAATGCTTAAAACAATTCAGGTTGCGGATGATCGTCTTTTGGCAGTTGCTCCCAACACATTTCAATTGTTTTGCTAAAGTCTGTAAGTTTTGCTCCAACTGCCTTCCAGCCCATTACTTCCACCATATTGGCTACTTTAAATTTGGCTTTTCTTACCATAGCGCCTTTTCCAGATTGTACCACTAATATGGGTGTTGGATCTGAACTGATGGCTACTAACCTGTTGCCTTCTCCGTCTTTGATAAACAAAAATTTGTTTTTTAAAGTGGTGGTTTCAATCTTAAATCGTTTGATATTGAACTGTTGCTTGTCGTTGTCTAAATAAACAGCTGTAAATGTTTTTTCGGCGTCAAACTTTTCAACTTTCAAAATTTTATCCATTTCAAAACGCTGCACCATTTCGGTATCGGTTAGTTCATAACTTCCATCTTTGTAGAAAATAATTAATTTTTCGTCTTCAAAACTGCCAAGATATTGGCCTTTTGATTCGGTATTTAATCGGCCGAATTTTTCATCGTACCATAACTTTCTACCCGCTAAAGTGCTTCTGCCTGCTTCTTTTAGTTTAACTGTTTTAATAGGATATTTTGTAACTTGGTTACCCATGCTAGATCGACCCTTAATTTCAAGTTCTTCAAAATAATAGTCTAGTTCTTTTACACGAGCACTACAATTAGGGCTTAATGAAATTTTTAATACTTCGGCTTCTCCGTTTAAGTTGGCAGAAAAATAATGCACTTTACTTTTATCGAAGCCCTTGGTTAAATCGTATTCTTTATCGCGCGTAATACCAGTTACATTAAAACGCTTGGCATAACTAGTAGCCGATCCACCATCTAAATACACCATATTATAAGTAGTGCGTTCGTCATTTTTTTGGAATACTGCGGCATAAATAATATCCTTTCCAATGAATATTTTGTCGGATACTTTTACCACTTTCATTTTACCCGATTTGGTAAAAGCTATAATATCATCGTAGTCAGAACAGTCTGCTAAAAACTCATCTTTCTTTAAACTGGTTCCAACAAACCCTTCTTCTCTATTTAAATAGATTTTAGTATTGGCAATGGCAACTTGTTTTACTTGAATAGTATCGAACTCTCTAATTTCTGTTTTACGCTCTCGTCCTTTACCGTATTTTTTTTGTAAGTTTTCGAAATACGCAACGGCATAATCGGTTAAATGCGCCAAATCGTAATTCACTTGCTGCATGTCTGCTTCAATGCTTTTGATTTGCTCGTTGAGTTCATTAATATCTAATCGATAAATTCTACGTACAGGCTTTTCGGTTAGTTTTAAAATATCTTCTCTTTCAATTGAGCGTTTTAGTCTTTTTTTAAACGGATCAAATCCTTTGTCAATGGCTTCAATTACTTTATCCCAAGTGGCATGCTTTTGTTCTAGTTCTTTATATATTTTTTCTTCAAAGAAAATTTTCTCTAATGAAGTGTAATGCCATTTGTCTTCAAGTTCACTCAGTTTAATTTCTAATTCTCTATTGAGTAGTCGCTTGGTATTTTCGGCGGAAACGGTTAATAATTCTTCTACACCTAAAAACTGTGGCTTATTAGCAACAATTACACAAGCATTTGGAGATATACTTACTTCGCAATCTGTAAAAGCATATAAAGCATCAATGGTAATATCTGGAGAAATGCCTGTTGCCAAATCAATTTGTATTTCTACATCCTTAGCTGTTACGTCAATTACTTTTTTAATTTTAATTTTTCCTTGGTCGTTTGCCTTTGTAATACTCTCCATTAATTGAGTAGTAGTAACGCTATAAGGCACGTCTTTTATTACTAAGGTTTTTTTATCTAACTCTTCTATGTGTGCACGTACACGTACTTTCCCGCCCCTTTTTCCGCCATTATAATTCGCTACATCAATCATACCCGCTGTTTGAAAATCGGGATATAATTCAAATTTTTTACCTCTTAAATGTTTAATAGTTGCTTCTATTAATTCATTGAAATTATGCGGCAAAATTTTGGTAGACAATCCTACCGCAATTCCATCGGCCCCTTGCGCTAATAGCAATGGGAATTTCATGGGTAAAGTTACTGGCTCATTTTTTCTACCATCATAACTCAAAGACCATTCTGTGGTTTTATTATTAAAAGCCACTTCTAATGCAAATTTGCTTAAACGTGCTTCTATATAACGCGCAGCTGCTGCATCATCACCTGTTCTAACATCACCCCAGTTTCCTTGGGTTTCAATTAATAAATCTTTTTGTCCTAGGTTAACCAATGCATCGCCAATACTGGCATCCCCATGCGGATGGTACTGCATACTCTGACCAATAATATTGGCTACTTTGTTAAAACGACCATCATCCATTTCTTTCATGGAATGCATAATGCGTCGTTGAACTGGCTTAAGTCCATCTTCAATTGCGGGAACCGCCCTTTCTAATATTACATAAGAAGCATAGTCTAGGAACCAGTTTTTGTACTGTCCTTGCACACCTGTTTCATTTTCGTAGACGCGATTGTCTTTTTTTTCTTTCGCCATAATAATGCTGCACTTTTTCTGATACGCGTAACCTTTTTAAATCTAGCGTTTACAATAGTTTAACGGTAATTTCTTTCCATCCTTTTCTCCATTCACCTACTAATTCAATTTTTAAATCAACTGCCATTTCGCTAATACGCCAAACAATAAAAACATCTCCAGTTTTTATTTTCATTCTATTCAAGGTATTGCTTAATACCCTTGGTATTTTTTGTATTTCTGATGTGATATTGCTTAAAATTTCTGCATCATAAAAATTAATATCTTTTCCTACAATTTTTTTGCCTCCTTCTAAAAAACGTACCCCATCATTTTCTACACATAATTTTTTCCATTCATCAGGATCCACTTCAAACTCGCTTAGAGTAATAGGTCTGGCTAATTTTTTTGCCTTTAAAAATTCCTTTGGCTGAATTTCAGCTAAATGATTTGGATAAAATATTTGTCCTTTTTCGTTTATAAAAGGCAAATTGTTTAAATACAATACCTGAATACGTCCTTGTAATTCTTTTAACTGCGTCATTAGCCAATAATACCCGCAAACATCATGGGCATTTTGGGCCATCCAAATCCATACTTCTTCGTCTGTATTTTCTTCTAAAGTTCTAATTAATTGATGTACCGTTAATTTATCATCCACCAAATTCATTTGGTCTTGATAGGGCGAAAATTCTAATAAAGTTTTCCACCAATCACGACGCGCTTGATAGCCCTCTGTTTCAAATATCTCTGCAATTGGGCCTACAGCATAGTCATCTTTTATTTCTATAATAGTTCCTTGAAGGCTTTCATCTAATTCAATGGCCTTAGTTAATGCGTCTACATTTGCTTGTTCAAAAACGATATGAATCATACTGGAAATTTAAAATTCTGTTGTTTATTTAGGCATTGTGAACAAGGTCAAGTTCAATCTTTAAATTATTAATGATAAACTCTTGGCGTTCCATAGTATTCTTTCCCATATAATATTCTAATAGGTTTTGAATATGGTCGCCTTGTTCTAGAATAACTGGTTGCAAACGAATTTGAGGGCCAATAAAACGTCCAAATTCTTCTGGAGAAATTTCTCCTAATCCTTTAAACCTAGTTATTTCAGGCTTTGCTCCTAATTTATTTACTGCAGCTTGTCTTTCTTCGTCGTCAAAACAATAAATGGTTTCTTGTTTATTGCGCACCCTAAATAAGGGTGTTTCTAAAATGTACACATGTCCTTTTTTAACAAGGTCTGGAAAGAATTGTAAAAAGAATGTCATCATTAATAAACGAATGTGCATGCCATCTACATCGGCATCGGTAGCAATCACCACATTATTATAGCGTAAGCCTTCTAATCCATCTTCAATATTTAGCGCGTGTTGCAATAAGTTGAACTCTTCGTTTTCGTACACCACTTTTTTTGTCAGTCCAAAAGAATTCAATGGCTTACCCCTCAAACTAAATACTGCTTGGGTATCTACGCTTCTACTCTTTGTAATACTTCCACTTGCACTATCTCCTTCGGTAATAAAAATAGTGGTATTATTTTGTTGTACAATAAACTCTTCTCTGTTTTTTACAGGTGCTTCGTCGTTTAAATGAGCACGACAATCGCGTAATTTTTTATTGTGGAGATTGGCTTTTTTAGCGCGGTCATTGGCCAGTTTTTTAATGCCAGCTAATTCCTTTCTTTCGCGCTCATTTTGCTCTATTCGTTTGCGCAAAGATTCTGCAACTGTAGGGTTGCGGTGTAAATAATTATTTAGTTCACGTGATAAAAATTCTTCAATAAATTTCTTCATTGATGGGCCGCCTTCAAACACGTTTTGTGATCCTAATTTTGTTTTTGTTTGGCTTTCAAATACCGGTTCTTGCACCCTAACTGATACAGCTGCTACAATACTTGTGCGTATATCAGATGCTTCGAAATCTTTTTTATAAAAATCACGAATCACTTTTACATAGCCTTCTCTAAATGCTTGTTGGTGGGTTCCTCCTTGTGTAGTAAACTGTCCGTTCACAAATGAAAAAATATCTTCGCCATAATCGTTGTTGTGCGATACGGATATTTCAATATCTTCTCCTTTTAAATGTATGATCGGATAACGCAATTCATCTGGATTGGTTTTACGCAATAACAGATCTAACAAACCATTTTTACTAACATATTTTTTACCATTAAAATGCATGGCTAATCCTGCATTCAGGTAACAATAATTCCATAATTGGTTGTCGATATAATCGTAGATATAATGGAAATTTCTAAAAACAGTTTCGTCTGGAATAAAGTTTACTAGTGTTCCATTTGGTTCATCTGTTTTGGCTTCTTTGTGTTCTTTTATGAGTTCCCCTTTTTCAAACTCTGCAGTTCTTTCTCTACCTTCTCTATATGCAGTTACTTTAAAATATTGGCTAAGTGCATTCACCGCCTTAGTACCTACTCCATTTAATCCCACACTTTTTTGAAAGGCCTTGCTATCGTACTTAGCGCCCGTATTTATTTTACTAACAACATCTACCAATTTACCCAAAGGAATACCACGACCATAGTCACGTATAGTAACCGTTTTGTTCTCAATAGTTAGCTCAACTTGTTTACCATAACCCATGGTATGTTCGTCAATACAGTTATCAATAACTTCTTTGATTAAAACATAAATTCCATCATCTGGTGCCGAGCCATCACCCAATTTTCCAATATACATACCCGGACGCAATCGTATATGCTCTTTCCAGTCTAGTGACCGAATGGAGGCCTCATTGTATTCCGATAAATTCTTTTCTTCTGCCATAATCTCCAATCTATTTAATTAGCCATCAGATACTATGGCTACAACTCGCAAATCTAACTACCTCTAGCGGCGGCACAACTTTACTTTTCTACAAATGGATGCACAATGTGGATAAAACAATTCAAAAACCTGATTTTGCTCCCATTCTGGCTAAACTTGCCCTATTTTTGGCAAATCCAAGCCAAAATTGACCATATCGAAACCAATTTGTTGACAATTTCTTCGCTGAGTATTGCTCGTGAACATGAGAATGAGCGGTTCAAAATGTTTTTACAGCAAGTTGATAGTGGCCAGATTGACAGTAAAGTGCTAGAACTGAACAATACCATCACTCCTAAAATTGATTGTACCCGGTGTGGGAACTGCTGTAAATCTTTAATGATTACCGTTTCTGATGAGGAGGCCAATGTATTATCATCAGCCTTAAACCAAACTAGGGAAAATTTTGACGAACAATATTTAGAGAAAGGATCGAATGGATTAATGCTAATAAATACCATTCCCTGTACTTTTTTATCGGATAATAAATGTACCATTTACGAAAATCGATTTGCAGGTTGCAGAGAATTTCCTGCCATGCATTTACCCAATTTTAAACAACGACTATTTACCAGTTTCATGCACTATAATCGATGCCCAATTATCTTTAATGTAATTGAGGAATTAAAAGATGCATTATTGTTTGAACGCGACTAATAATACCACCATGATTGTATTTGGAATAGACCATTTATTACAACAACCCGAGCAAATAAAAAATCAACGTCTTGCATTGGTAACAAACAATGCAGCAACAACCAGAGATGGTATGTCATCTCGGCTTGCATTAATTAAAAATGGATTTAATTTGGTTTGTTTATTTTCTCCAGAACATGGAATAGAAGCAACTGGCGATGATGGTAAACCAATGCCCAATGGAACGGACGCATTAACACAATTACCCATTATTAGTTTGTATGGAAATAAATTAAAACCATCAGCTGATGATTTAGAAAATATTGATTTGGTATTATTTGACATTCCAGATATCGGTAGTAGATTTTATACTTATTTATGGACGCTCACTTATGTGATGGAAGCTTGCGCAGCATCCAATAAAAAATTAATACTACTAGATAGACCAAATCCTATTTCTGCAAATCTTTCACTAGCAGAAGGCCCCATGTTAGTAGAAGATACTGCATCCTTTATTGGCAGATGGCCAATACCCATTCGGCATAGTTGTAGTTTGGGCGAATTAGCACAATATTTTAATGCTACCCAACAATTAAAATGCAACCTAACAATCATACCATTTAGTTTTTGTGACAGAACAGATTTTCAACCAGACTGGGGAAATCCATTTGTTGCTACATCGCCCGCTATACAAAGCTTTGAGAGCATGTTGTTATATCCTGGAATGTGTTTACTAGAAGCTACAAATATTAGTGAAGGCAGGGGGACTAATCAGGCATTTTGTATAGCTGGAGCACCATGGATGGATAGCAAAAAAGTGGCCGGATTATTTAACCAATTAGGACTAGATGAAGTAGTTGCAACACCCATACATTTTACACCAATTGCAGGAAAATACAAAGACCAACACTGCAATGGCATACAACTAACTATAAAAGAACCCACCTATTTTCAATCGGTTACCAATGGACTATTGCTTATTCAATTAATAAAAGCAATGCATCCTACAAAATTCGAATGGGCACCCTATTGTACACAAGTAAACCCTGATGGAAAAAATCATCTAGATAAATTATTAGGTATCCCAAATAGTGAGGACTTATTTGATTTACCGCTAAATCAATTTATAGCAAGCATTACAAAATTAACGGCTGTAAATAATTGGAAAAACGAAGTAGCTCCTTATTTGATTTACTAATTGTTTTCTGCTGGTAACAAGCCTCTAATAACTACACTGGCAACCATACAACCAAAAATGGCAGGCATATAACTAATGGTACCAATGATTGATTTTTTAGGGAATGCTTTTTCTGTAACAATCACTTTAGTTTGGTCTACTACTTCAGGACTAAATACAACAGTAATGCCTTTATAAATTCCCAAAGCATGTAATTTTTTTCGAACATAACTGGCAAGTGCACACTGGTGGGTTTTTGAAATATCGGCAATCTGCGCAAGTGAAGGATCTAATTTTCCACCAGCACCAAGCGAACTAACAACAGGAATTTTTCTATCTAAACAAGCTTTTAAAAAATAAACTTTTGGCGATAATGTATCAATACAATCTACTGCATAATCAAAAGCATTATTGTTTAATAACTCATCGGTTTCAACATCTTTAATATAAATGGTTAAAACCGTAAGATCTAATAATGGATTAATGTCTTTAAGGCGAGCAGCCATCACTTCCGCCTTAGGCATTCCCGCTGTAGAATGCAAAGCAGCCACTTGCCTATTGGCATTGCTTAAATCAACTGTATCTACATCAACAATGGTCATTTTACCTACACCCGCACGTGCAATCATTTCAGCACATATTCCACCTACACCACCCAAGCCTACAACCAATACGTTTTTGGTCATTAATACTTCTAAAGCTTCGTTGCCTAAAAGCAATTGTGTACGGCTCATCCAGTATGGAATCATGGTAATAACTATTTAAAGAATTTGAACGTACAATAAAGAACGCTATTTTTAATACGCAAAACTCATGTACTTATGCGGTTAATAAAAATCTTTTCTTGTTTATCTATTATTTTTTTTAGTTACACAACAATAGCACAAACACCTAGTATTCAATTAAAACAGTCTGGCAACAGAATTAGTTTGCGAGGTTTATCGATAGTAGACGACCAAACTATTTGGGCAAGTGGCAACAATGGCATGGTAGCAAAATCGGTAGATGGAGGTAGCCATTTTGAATGGATAAAAGTTACAGGTTATGAAAAAAGAGATTTTAGAGATATTGAAGGATTCGATAAAAACACAGCGGTTATAATGGGTGTAGATGCTCCAGCAATCATCCTCAGAACCACAGATGGCGGGCAAAACTGGCAAAAAGTATTTGAAGACACTACAAAGGGAATGTTTTTAGATGCCATGGACTTTTCAGACAACAATCATGGTATTGTAATTGGCGACCCTATTAATGGAAATGCTTATTTAGCAAGCACCACAAATGGTGGCATAAATTGGCAGAAGTTAACAAAACCAAGCATCCCAGTAAATGAAGGAGAGGCTTTTTTTGCTTCAAGCGGGTCAAATATTAGTTTATTATTATCAACTGCAAACAACAAGTTTGTATTTGCAACTGGCGGAAAATCTGCAAGACTATTTGTTAATTATAATACACCCATTAAATTAAAAATGCTGCAAGGCGAACAATCAACAGGCGCTAATTCATTAGCTATTTTTAAAAATAAAGGAATGGTTGTTGGCGGTGATTTTGCAAAAGACACGGTTCAAAAAGGCAATGCAGTTTTGTTTAATTTAAAGAAACCTGGGCAATTTAGTTTTCCTACAACACCGCCACATGGATACAGATCAAGTGTTATTTATTTAAATGAACAAGACCTAATTTGTTGCGGTACATCGGGCGTAGATATTTCACATGATGGTGGTTTAAACTGGACCTTAGTTTCTAAAGACAGTTATCATGTAGTGAAAAAAGCAAAAAATGGCCCTGCCGTTTGGTTAGCAGGATCTAATGGAAAGATTGCGCAAATTATTTTTTAGATATATTATTAAGCTATATCTTCAAAAACAAATACATAATTGACAGTTTGCCATTTCAAAAATCATTGCACGATTCTTGTATTGTTAAACTATAAAATAGTTGTACATGAAAAAGTTCCAAGCGATCATCAAATTTACGATGGATGAACAATTTATGTCATTCGTTCCGCCCCATCGCACGTATATTAATTATTTAATGAACAAAGGAATTATTGACAGCTATGCAGTAGCAATGGAGTCTCAAACTTGTTGGATTACTATGAATGCTGAATCAAAAGCAGAGGCAGATAAATGCCTAGCAAAATCCCCCCTCTACAAATACTGGACCTACGAAATAGAAGAACTTTTTGTTTATGATAGTCAGCATTTACGATTGCCTGCTTTGCAGTTGAATTGATGTTAAGAATTACTTATTTAACATTATAAATTAAATATTGGGTAAGGATAATGTTTAGATTTATCCTCAATACAAACCCATATTAATTTTATATGAAAATAATAATTGCCTCCTGCCTAATATTTGCCATTACAATATTTACAAGTTTTCAAGTTGATGAATACAAAGCATCTAACGATGAAATTGAATTATGCAGAATCATTAATGAATATAGAAAATCATTGAATCTACCTGAAATTCTATTGTCAAATAAGCTAACTAAAGTTGCAAAAATTCACTGCAAAGATTTATATGATAATTTTGTTAGGGGAAGTTCTGAATGTAATGAACACTCCTGGTCTGATAAAGGAATTTGGACGCCAGTATGCTATACACCAGACCACAAGCGAGCTTCAGACATGTGGAATAAGCCAAAAGAAATAGCCAATTATTTAAGTAACGGATATGAAATTGAGCACAATCATTCGCCAAAAGATGATTTATGTAACCCAATCTGTGCACTAAATGGCTGGAAAAATTCAGCCGGTCATAATAGTATAATGACAAACCAAGGTAAATGGAAATCAATCAACTTTAAAGCAATGGGTGTGGGGATTTATAAAGGATATGCTTGTGTTTGGTTTGGCGAATTAGAGGATAAATAGTTTTGATTGTATTGAAAGAGAATTGCACATTTTAAATACCCCATCGCATTACCTAAAATGAAACAACAATGGAAATAAAAAGGTTACTAATCCTGCCCATATTGCATAAATGGGTAGAAATGATGCAATACTAATTTCAACTGCCACCACTTCGGATTTCTCCCTATTGATCATAAATAATTTATATGAAACCAATAATAAGTTTATAAATATTAGAATGTTTCCTCCTAGCACAGCTACCCTGTTTGGCGTAACTCCCCATTCCATTATTCGAAAACTAATTGCAGATAATGCGATACTGTTTATTATGATGGTTAAAATAGAAAGTCCAAATAATAATAACAAACTGAATTTGCTTTTAGAAGTTTTGCTTGTTTCAGCAACTGAAAATAATATTAATGCTAGTACCCCAATTAACAATGCATTAAAAACTAACAATAAATTCCTGTCATTATAGGGATATTTTCCAGTGTAAATGACTGCTCCTAAATAAATAAATAGATTTAAAAAAACTAGTGGTGCAAATATTTTTGCAATAATTGGAGACACTTTGCTAATTAGTTGCGGATTGCTTTGAATTAAATAGGTGCCTACAATAGGAATGGCAGCCGCGCCCCATATAGCAATATGCTGAAAATAAAATTGTGCAATTTTAAGACCAATCAATTCAAATAAGCCAAGTGTCATAACACTAAATAACATACCAGATAAAAACATAATGGCACATATCACCACCAAATCGCCATTAAATTTTAAAAAATCAATTCTCTTTTGTCTATCGCTAAATGTATTTCCTAAAAAAGCATACCCTAGAACAGCCCATAAAAAGAGTGGCAAATGAATTTGTGCTAGTAGTATTGAATTGCTTTTATTATTGTATGGTAACAAATTAATATAGCATACTGATATTAAAATTGCTAATACTGGAAAAAGAAATTTGTTTAGTGCTAATTTTTGGCTTGAAATAAAATAAAAGCTTAAAAACGGAAACACAATAAATGAAATGTTTTTCGAGAAAAATCTTTCTTCATTAATTCCTGTTATATTAGGAATATTGGCTACAAGACCTGCAAGTAAAGCGATGAATAGAACAAAAAAAAATTCTTTCTTTGTGCCAAATGATTTTTTTTCAGTTTCATAGTTCAATCGCTCATTCCAATATTGGAGAACTAACAAATCTTTATTTTCGGGGTAGATTAAATTAAATTCTTTTTCAAAACTGGCTTTATTTTCCCTGTATAGCTTTTCAAGTTGACCAGGATTGTTGAGGTTGTTTACGATATTTTTGTTCATAGAATAGTACTATTTTTTTTATTCATTTTCAACCTCAACAATCATTTCAATTTCTACTGCCATATTATTAGGGAGTGAAATCATTCCAACTGCAGACCTAGCATGTTTACCTTTTTCCCCAAATACTTCAACCATTAAATCTGAAAATCCATTGATGACTTTTGGTTGATCTGTAAAAGTTTCGGTGCTATTGACCATCCCCAATACCTTTACAATTCTTTTTACTTTTTTCAAATCACCAACAGCATTTTTCAAGTTAGCAATCAAATTAATTCCAACATGTCTTGCTGCTTCCCTGCCTTCTTCTATTGTTAAATCCTTGCCCAATTTCCCTTTACTTATACCCTTAAAGGCAATGTCGGTACCTGATCCTGAAAAATATAATAAGTTCCCTGTTCTAACATAATTTACATAATTGGCAATTGGAGCATTTGGTTGTGTAAGTATTATGCCAAGAGATTTTAAATTTTCTTCAGGACTTTGTGCTTGACACCAAATACTGGTTAAAAGAAAAGCTGCAATTGTATAATACTTTTTCATACTTGTTGATTTAGAAATAGATTAATGTTTATCTCAATGATTAAATAATAGTCTAAGAAAGGATTAAAATTAAAAGGTTCATAGATAGAACTATTGATTTACTTCGTTAAAGTACTTATAATATTAAAACTGTTACAAAATAAACACCTTGCGTGAGGATTTTCCAAACTGATGTCTTAACTAATCTCGCCTAATCACTTTGCCTTCTTTCATCACAAACTGAACGGTCTTTATTGCATCAATGTTGTCGAGCGGATTATTTTTTAGTGCAATAATATCTGCATAATAAGATTTTTCTAGAACACCTCTTGCGTTTTCTAAACCTAATAATTCAGCTGCGTTTATCGTCATAGATTGCAAAATATAGGATGGCGGAATACCAGCTAACTTCCAATTTTCTAATACCTTAAGATTAGATTGAACACGGTTTAAACCTGGAAGATCAACCACTATGTCGGTACCAAAAGCCATCTTAGTTCCTATTGCATAAGCTCTTTTAAGCCTGTCTACAACTATATCAACCATTGATTTAGAATTAGTGGAATCAAATTCATATGCGTACCAGTTGTCAAAAGCAAAGTCAGTGCCTACTAAGAAAGTTCCTTTGTCTTTCATTAGTTGAAGATGAGTGTTGTTTAACTCCCAACCATGTTCAATAGCAGCAGCACCGCCTAAAATTACATTAGTCGCTTCTTGCCCACCCTTATTTACATGAACGGTAACTTTTAATCCATATTTTTTTGCTTCTGTTACTGCCACTCTTATATCTTCTTCATCATATATTCCATTGTCGCCAGTTACCATTTTAATAACTGTTGCTCCGTAATAAATATTTTTACGAATGGCTTTAATGATCTCCTCATGGCTATCAGCATCAATATATTCCCAATCCCAAAAATGTTCATGTTCTGGATTAAGTCCCGAAGATTGACCGCCATAAGGTGCAATAATTTTTCCTGAATAAATTATTGTTGGTCCTTGTATCCATCCATTTTTAATTGCTTTAATAATATCTGACGTTGCGTAGTTGGCATCATTACCAATTTCTTTAACGGTAGTAAATCCATTGTCTAAAAACTGTTTGGCAACAACTGAACCCCTAATTGCACGTAAAGCATTACTTTCTGTAACATTAATATCATTCCAATTTCGTTTTCTGTATGCTAGATTGCTTGTTATATGAACATGACAGTCCATCAATCCCGGCAATACCCATGAATTAGAAAGATCAATAATAGTATCTGTTTTATTTATTTTTAGATTTGATCCTACTTCCTTTATTTTCCCATTCTGAACTATGATCATCTGATTATCTATCATCTTACCAGTTCTTGCATCAAAAAAATGTCCTGCTTTAATCACAGTGTTCTGAGCAAAGGTGTTTAATCCTACAAATAAGAATAAGACCGTTATAAAAATTTTCATACATGTGGGTTTAGAAATAGACAATAGTCCATTCAATGATTAAATAAGTATTGAGGAATGATAGCGATTACAAGAATTGTAAATAGAGCTTTTGCGTTAGAATTGCAGAAGATTGGGTGATTTACTTACCTAAAGTAAGTAAATTATTGGTTAGTATGCATGAAAAAAGGGTTCCAAATGAATGAAACCCTTTCTTACTCTGTGGGAGCACACGGGTTCGAACCGCGGACCCTCTGCTTGTAAGGCAGATGCTCTAAACCAGCTGAGCTATGCTCCCTTTGTTTGTTTGGGAGTGCAAAAATAGGGCCTAGAAGATAATCACCAAATTTTTTTTACGCTTTTGCTCAATTCTGTTCCCAAATACATAATTAATTGACAGTTTTTACGTTTTAGATTACCATTCAACTACTAACTTTGCAACATGCATCAATATTCACAACAAGAAGCCGCCCAACCCAGGGAAGAATCCAATGTTGATTTATTAACCGCTACTACCCCATCCTTTAGTTTAATTGTATGGAACGATGAGGTAAACACTTTTGAATGGGTTATTGAAACGCTCATTGAAATTTGTGGACACCAGCAAGAACAAGCCGAACAATGTGCTATGCTAATTCATAGCAGAGGCAAATACGCTGTAAAAAATGGCGACTACGAAACACTAAAACCAATGTGCGATGCCATCACCGATAGAGGTATTGGTGCAACTATTGAAGTGTTCGTTTAATTTTCTACCACCTACTATTTCAGTTATCTTATATCCATGTCAATATATGCCCTCAATAACACGCTTTGGTTCCCTCCTGTAAGCCAAGCCAACGAAGATGGGTTATTAGCAATGGGGGGAGATTTAAGCATAGACAGACTCCTATTGGCCTACAAAAGAGGCATCTTTCCATGGTTTGAAGGAGAAACTCCATTATGGTGGTGCCCAGACCCTAGATTTGTTTTATATCCTAATGAATTGCGTGTTAGCAAAAGCATGCAAACTGTGTTTAAAAAAAGAACTTTCCGTTTTACCATGAATCAAGCATTTAGCCAAGTAATAAATGCTTGTAAACTGCAAAAAAGAATTGCGCAAGATGGTACTTGGATTACCGATGATTTAGAAAATTCTTTTAATGAATTACACAAACTTGGGTTTGCTATTAGTGCCGAAGCATGGGAAGGTAAAAATTTAGTGGGAGGACTTTATGGGATTCAAATGGGCAAAGTATTTTTTGGCGAGAGCATGTTTAGTACAAGTAGCAATGCTAGTAAATTCGCCTTTATTTCTCTGGTAAACGAATTAATTAAACAAGGAATTACCTTAATTGATTGTCAAGTGTATACAGCTCATTTAGAAAGTTTGGGAGCAAGAATGATAAATAGAGCAGACTTTATTGCGCACCTAGAAAAACATATTTAAATTCGGTAACCATACATGCGCTCTATATCCCGAACAATTTTTTCCATATCTGCATCCTTTTCAACAGCATCGTATTTCTGCTTTAAATTACTGCCAAATAATATAGCAAGTGTTTGCCAAAAAGCAGCATTAATAAACCCTTTATAATCTTCAATAATTTCGTAACAATTATTTCCTGTTTCTCTATAAATGAGTTTCATTAAAACTTTGCCTTGGTAAACAGATAATTGGGTAAGCTTTTCTGTAAACTCTTTTTTTAATTCCTTTTCACGCGAATGAATAATGGCTTTTCTAGCTTTGCTATCTGTAACATTAACTAGTTTATGGTTAATATCATTCATAATTATACTAGCAGCTTTTG
>Ga0209596_1000794_pt1 | contig 28423 bp, 27 predicted proteins | sample M_130807_MF_Meta_FD_187314 | JGI IMG/M metagenome (GOLD analysis project Ga0209596, IMG submission 187314) | Freshwater microbial communities from Lake Montjoie, Canada to study carbon cycling - M_130807_MF_MetaG (SPAdes) (version 2) | ecosystem: Environmental > Aquatic > Freshwater > Lake... | reverse complement strand
CAGGTTCAAGTGGTTCATCAGGTTCAAGTGGAACTAGCGGAAGCTCAGGTTCAAGCGGAACTAGCGGTTCATCGGGTTCTTCGGGAACATCAGGTTCATCAGGTTCAAGTGGAGCACAAGGAATACCAGGTCCTGTAGCATGTCCTTTACAACTTTGTGACGGGTCGGCATCTGTACCATCATATTCATTCTCAGCAGATACCGATACGGGTATATTTAGACAAGCTTCAGGTTCAATGGGATTTGCAAGTAATGGAAATGAATACTTTAGAATGGATGCTGCAGGTAACTTCTTGGTATACGCTGACGTTATAGCGTTCTCATCAACACTTTCAGATAGAAGATTGAAAAATAATATTACAAACATAACAAGTGGTTTGGATATTATTAAAAAACTTAGACCCGTGTCTTACAGTTGGGATGAAAAATTAAAGAGAAAAGGAACTGACTTTGGTTTAATCGCTCAAGAAGTTGAAGAAGTATTACCAAACATTATTAAAGAAACTGAAACATTATTTGACGATAATATTTATAAATCAGTAAGTTATGAAAAATTGATACCATTCTTAATCAAATCAATACAAGAACTTACAGAAGAGATAAACAAATTGAAAGGTGGACAATAACCACCTTTCAATTATAATTTTACAGTTATGGGATTTAGTAACGAACACCAAACAAAAATGGTAGAAATGAGACAATACTTCAATAGTGTTGGATTACCAACTGACAAATATAGTTTTGTTAATTATGGTGATGAAATTCTTTGGGTATGTACTTACATAGATTGGGATAATTATTTTACTCAAGCTATGAAGGATAAAATGGTTGAAATGGGTGTATCATACGACCCAAGACCAAGAGTTTATAAAACTAATTAATATGACAACACCAGCATCAGGACAAATATCGATGGGGGATTTAAAATCCGAATTAAGTTTAGTAGGAGGGGCTAGTTCTAATATTAATTTGGCCAAGTGTAATGATTTTGTTATGGCAAATGGATTTTGGGATACATTTCGTTATAATCGAATAGCTGGAGGAGATGAAGTTCCACTATCAAATTTTTACAATTTACAAACTCCTTGTGGTTATATTTTCAAAATAGATTCAAGTGTTACTAGCTATAACGATTTTACTTCTAGATTAGATAACTTATCTATTGCGGGTGGAAATGTAGGTCCAAATGCCCAACCAATTTCTTTTGACAATCCAACTTCAGGAACCATATCTCCTGGAACTACTAACGGAATTAATATAGTTCACATGATGGAATTAAATGTGAATGTGAGTTGTAGAAATAATAGTCCTATTCCACCTTTTGCTAATATATATATGCAGTATGACTATGGTACGGGAGGTACAGTATCATTTGTTGGTTCTCCTTTTAACGGACCAACTGTGAATGTTAATGGAGGTGTGGTAGTAAATGTTGATAATGATAGTGGTACTCCAAAAATGCAAGTTAATTGTTATCAATAAGATTGGTAACTTTTTTCTTCAACAAATCCTGAGGAATACTTCAAATTGATTTCTTTTTTAATTTTAGCTCGAACATCGTTTGTGTAATAAACAGAACGTGCCAATTTAATAAAATCCTCATCAAATTCTTTAATTCTTTCCTTATCTCTGATATCATCCTCAATAACCCAAAGTTCTTGGTTAATTGATAATAATTCCAAATACTCAGGTGATTCAGTTGAAATTCCCAAATCGTTTTCAACTATAGATAAAAGATAATCATATTCTTTTACAATGTTATCCAATTTAATTGGGTCAGTAATGTTTTCTTTTTTAATTTGAAGGATTGTTAACTTATCAACAATTTCTCCGTGTGATACTTCTATTTTCATGGTTTTGTATTAATTTTATTATGGTAACTTTATTTATTTGAAAAATAATGTTATATTACCAAAAAGGAAATAATGATGAGTAAACAAATATTTTATTTAATTCACAGTGTCAGTTTTGGGGACACATTAGCGGCAACCCCGACTTTACGATATTTATCCCAATCCCATAACCAAAAGATTAATGTTGTTACAAATAAACCACACATTTTTAATAACAATCCATACGTTGACCAATGCTTATCTTTTGACGAATTTAATCAGTTGGATGGTTTTAATATCCTGAAATATGATTCTTTTACTTTTGCAGGTAGAAGTGATAATAATGGTATTGAAAAGAAATTTTCTCACATTGATATAAGACAACTACATGCAATGGATTTGGGATTCCAATTAATGCCACATCAAATGGAGTATGATTATAGTCCTAATCATGTTGAATTAGAATATGACTTACCTGAGAAGTATGTGGTTTGTCATATTACTAAAAATTGGCCAAATAGAACTTGGGATACCAAAAATTGGCAAAGATTAATTGATTGGTTGTCTGAAAATAAAATATTCACAATATTGATTGGGCAAGACCACTCAGAACAACTTCACAATTCGGTTAGTGTTGACCCATTAATTAAAGCGTGTCCTAAATTGGATAATCTATATGGATTAGATTTAACTAACAAAATTGAGTTAGAAGAAATGTATCAAGTGATTAAGGGTTCATCCGTTATTATAACTATGGATACTGGACCACTTCACATTGCAGGTTGTACTGACACACATATTTTACAAATTGGAAGTGCGACTCACCCATTATTAAGAATACCTTACCGTAATAATACCCAAAATTACAAGTACGATTTTGTTGGAGGTTCATGTGATATATTCTGTAACAGTGATTTAAAATACAATGTTCAAGAGTGGGGTCACATCAATTCCGTACAACCACTTACAGAATGTGCGGAAAATAAACCAACATTTGAATGCCACCCACATATTGATAAAGTTATTAATAAATTAAACGAAATATTGAATATACAAGATTAAAATATATATATATGAAATTTGGAATTTACACTAGTTTTTACAATTGCGAAAGATTTGTCGATAGTATTTTTACATCAATTGAGATGTTGAATTACGATAACTTTGAATGGCATATTACCGACGACTATTCAACAGATAATACTAAAAGTTTGGTGTTAGAACGATTAGAAAAAAGTCCATTAAAACACAAAATTGTTTACTACGAGCAATCGGAAAAAAAACATATGTATTGGAAACCAAATGAGTTTTTTGATGAAACGTTTGAATGGATTATTTTAATGGATGCTGATGACGATTTTGATAAAAATTTCTTGAATATATATAATGATTTCTTATCAGGAAGAGATGATATTTCTTTTGTGTCATCGGATTGTTTCAAATTATATGAAGAAAATAAATCATTACATTCAATGTCTTATTTAATAAATGATGATATTATTTCAAATAAAATTAAAAGATATCACCCATCTTGTGATTACTTAAATAATACCAGTTATTCTTGTTTTGGATTATTAAGAGGATTTAAAAATATTATACCATCATTTGATATTGATGACATGTTAGCATGTGCTGAAGATAGTTATCACGTATTTTGGTCTAATTCGTTTGGAAAATATCTACACATACCAAGACCATTATATATTTGGAACCTTAGAGACGATTCGGAATCTCACAGTAAGTCAATACCACCAAATTTTAATGGTAATTTTAATATTGCTTTAAATAAACTTAATGAAAATGATGGTGGAGTTGATAAAATGTTTAATGACATTTATGTTGAAACATCAACGTTGGCATCATTTGAATTTGAAAAATTAAAAGATAAAAAAGTTTCATTATGGACAAGATTTTTATCTCAAGGACAAAAAGATATATTAAAGAAATTATATTATGATGTTGATTTAGTTTTTAATAGTGTTGATGCTGAAATACATTTATTTTCTTTAAATTATTTTAACGAAAGTGATTTAAATGAAACATTGGAAGATTTAAAAGGTAAAAAAATGATGTTTTATTATCAAAATCAAAATTACCATAAAACTAATGAACAAAAAGAAAATGAGCTACAGTCTCAATTAAACAAGTATCTAAGAATTATTTCTGGTCATACAGGATATAGTTGGTGGACATACATTAGACATTTTATTATAAAAAATTAATATGGATAAAAAAGTATTTTTGAATTTATCCGAGTGTTATGCAATGGGAGACACCTTATGTTCAACACCTACAGTTCGTAAGTTATATGAAAGTTACGGTAGAAAAATTTATGTTATAACTCACTTCTCTGAATTATTTGATAATAATCCATATGTTGAAAAGACCTATCATCCAAATACAATTAATGTTAGTCATTTAAAAGAACAATATATTGTTCACACAACTTTTGATATTTTAGGAAATAAAACTGAGAGGGATGTTGAGTATAAACATGCCCGTATTGATATACGTCAATACCATGCGATTAGTTTAGGTTTTATGTTATCACCTGATGAGATGGAGTGTAATTACTATCCTAAAGAGTATGAACCAATTGAAAATTTACCTGAAAAATATGTTTTAATACATCCAGTACAAACTTGGAATAATAGAACTTGGTCTTCAACTAATTGGATGAAATTAACTCAAAACTTAAATGAACTCGGTATTTCAGTGATATCAATAGGTAAAGATAGTTCAGAGAAAGGATTTTTTAATGTTAATAAACCCACTTTTAACTTTGACATTAAAAACGGACTAAACTTAATGAATAAAACTAGTTTATCACAAGCTTGGCATTTGATAAACAAATCTTTATGTTTTGTTACTATGGATTCAGGATTATTACATTTGGCAGGTACTACAGATGCAGAGATTATTATGTTAGGTAGTGCAATCAAACCTGAATTTAGAAAACCTTATAGACACGGTTCACAAGATTATAAATTGTCTTATATTTTAGGTGGATGTGATTTGCATTGTTGTTCTGATATGAAACATGGAGTTAAAGAGTGGGGAGACATTCAAGGAGTCCCACCATTAATTGGATGTTTGGAGAATAAAAAAACATTTGAATGTCACCCATCGGTTAATCAAATAATTGAAAAAATAAAAAAAATAATATAGTAAAAAATATGAATAAAATGAAATTAATTTTTGATATTGGCGCCAACTCAGGTAATACGGTTAAAATTTTTAAAGATGTTGCAGAAAAAGTTGTGGCATTTGAACCTAATCCAATTTTAATTGATGAGTTAAAAAATATGTTTAAAAATGATAATGTGGTTGTTGATTCAAGAGGATTATCTAACGAGATTGGTAGAAAAATTTTCAATATCTCTCATGTACATACAGTATCAACATTTTCACAAGATTGGATTAATAAATCAAGGTTTTCAAATGACATAAGATGGGATTACCCTACTGAAGTAGAAATAACAACTTTAGATAAGGTTATTGATGAATACGGTATACCCGATTATGTTAAAATAGATGTTGAGGGTTACGAATATGAAGTATTAACCTCACTAACTAAATTTTTACCTGAAACATTATTTGCTTTTGAATGGGCCGAAGAAATGAAAGATAAAATTTACCTTACGGTTGAACATGTAAATAATTTAGGATATAAATCATTTGCCCATACCGAAAAAGACGAGGTATTATTTGATTCTCAATTAGAATGGATTAGTTATGAAAATTTTTTAGATGAAATTAAACTACTTGACTCTGAAAGAATGTCTAGATGGGGTATGATATACTTTAAAAAATAATATATATAAAAATATGGAACATTTTTATCAAAACATTGGAGAAGATTGGATGGATTTCCAAGAGTTATATTCTGAAATGGTTAATTACTTTCCTGACAATTCTCATTTTGTTGAGGTTGGTTCTTGGAAAGGAAGAAGTGCTTCTTATATGGCGGTTGAAATTCTTAACTCTAAAAAACGAATTAAGTTTGATTGTGTTGATACTTGGTTAGGTTCAGTTGAACATACCGACCCTCACTCACCTTTTTTTGTTGAAGAATTAATTAATGATAAAGATTGGTTATATTACCAATTTTTAAACAATACTCGTCCTGTGTGTGATATAATTAAACCAGTTAGGTTATCATCATTAGATTCGGTTAACTTATATGAAAATAGAAGTTTGGATTTTGTGTTTATTGATGCATCACATGAATACGATGATGTTAAAAAAGATATATTAGCTTGGTACCCAAAAATTAAAAAGGGTGGGGTTATTGCTGGTCATGATTTCACAACATTTGATGGTGTGAGACAGGCGGTTGATGAGTTAATCATCAATAAAGGAATGAATTATGTTTTAAAAAACAGTTATTGGATTCATAAAAAATAAATTTTTATAATATGAAAATAGGGGTATTATTTACGATATATAATTGTGAAAGTTATGTCGATGATTGTTTGAGACCTTGGTTTAATTTAAAGAATGAGTATGACATTACTATGGCTTGTACCAGTGGTATGTTTAAACCTTATTTGGAATTAGGATTTAAACCTAAAAATAAAACAACTTTACAAAAATTAATACAGTATGATATTGATTATTTAATATCAACAGGGTCAAATTCGCTTATTGATGAAGACCAAAGTCGTAATAATACTCTTAATTTTTTAAAGAAAAATTGTGATATTATATGGATAGTAGATGGTGATGAGTTTTATAGTGAAACTGATATTAAAAATATAATTAACTACATTAATGAAAACTCTGAGTTTGATTGGTACTCGATTAATTTTAAAAATTATACGTTTACTGAAAAAACTTTTATTGACGGATTTTGTCCTCCAAGAATTTTTAGAACAGACCGAAATGGTGGAATAAATAAATTCTATTTTGATAATCACATATTGTATAATGACGGTGATGTCTTTGAAAGTAAAAGTAATAAATCAATCCCAAGAAATATTGCATGGATTGAACACTATTCTTGGTTAAACAAAGATTCAAGGTCCAAAGAAAAGATAGATTATCAAAACCAAAGATTTGGTGGGGGATGTGCATTTAAATGGAATGAGGAATGTCAATCATTGGAATTTGTTAAAGAATTTTATGAAAAACAAAACTTAGACACACCAATCTTACATGAAACAATAGATAAATTATCCAAAGAATTCACAATCGATTTTTTAAGGTTTGAGAGTAAAATTTTAATAAAAAACGTACAAAGTGATTTAACCGCAAATTTTAGAATTTATAATGGTCAATCAGGTAATTTAATATATGAAACAACAATGAGTTTAACTTCAAACACTAACTACTTTATATGGTCAGAAGGTCTTAAATTTTTGAATACTGAAAGATTTAGAAAATTTAGGTTTGAGGTCATTGTTGATAATAACATAATCCATAATGAATTTATACACATATAACATGAATAATATTTTAACTATCAATAAAATTGAAAATAATGGGGTTGTTCACTTTACTTTTAATGGTGATAATATCCAAGATACTTATGAAGTATCAATCATTGATGAGAATACAAATCTCACGGTACATAAATCGTTCTTACCTTTGAAGACTGGAGTTTCTTGGTGGATATCAACAGGTGAGTCAAACGCTAAGAGATTAAAAAATGTAAAATTAAAACTACAATATGGTAAAGACCTTATTGAAATACCTTTCCAATTTGAAGGAGAAAATAGGTATTTGGTAATTAATTCAAAACAAATACAGTTATCTAATTCAGGTGATGATTTGTTTCCTATTGTGTGTGAAATATTTTATGATAAAATATATGAGAGAGATTTTGTTAAAGTATCAATTGACGATGTCATTGTTGACATTGGTGCAAACTACGGAGTTTTTTCATTATACTCACAAATGTTTAAACCAAAAAAAGTTTATTCAGTTGAGCCAATAAAATCAACATTTGAGAATATGAAAAAGAATTTAGATGGTTATGATGTTGTTTGTATTAATAAAGCAATTAGTGATGAAAATGGTGTTGAAACATTTGCATTGACTAATGTTAATGGTAATAACTTCTCGTTAAAGAATTCAGATGGTTACCATCCGTCAGAAGTGATTAATGAAGAAATTGTTGAGACAATAAGAATTGACCAATTGATTAGTGATTACAATATACCATACATTGACTTTTTAAAGGTTGATTGTGAAGGAGGGGAATTGGATTTGTTCCAAACAATAAATAAAGATTATTTAAAGAATAACATAAATAAAATCGCTTTGGAATATCATTCCATGGATATTAAAGAAACGGTTATAGAAATTTTAACTGATAACGGATTTATAATTGAAGATATTGTAGGTTTTGAGGATATTGGATTAATATATGCCTATAACCGTAGTTTTGTTAAATAATAAAACATGAGTAAAGAATTAATTTTAATACTAACGTATTGTCCTAATAAAGAAAGGAAAGAAGTTTTATTTGATTGTTTAAAACATTTACAAAAATTTAGAAAATCATATGACATTTTAGTTGCTTCACACACACCTTTAGATACTAATTTTTTTGAGTATTTTGATTATTTTTATTATGATAAAAATAATATTATATTAACTGATATTGAATACAGACAAAATGGTTGGTTTTCTCCTTTTGACAATTACGTCATATGGAGCAGTTATCTTTCAAGTGGTAATACAATTAAAGCAATTTTAGATTTATTAGTACCATCTATTACACTTGCAAAAAAATTAAAATACGAAAAAATACATTATTTCGAATATGACACAAAAATAAGTGATGATAAAGAATTGGTTGAAAATTCAAAATTACTTGATGAATATGACTATGTTGTGTATAATGATGAAGACACTCATGCTCTTGATGGAGCGTTTCTTTCATTCAAAACGGATTTTGTAATTGATGAGTGGAAAGAAAATAATGAAGAAACTTTAATAAAATCATATTTTGGTGTTTATCCAAAAGCTCCTGAAGGTATAATTTTTAATCAAATAAAAGAACAAAGAAAATTTATTGAAAAAAGTTATCACAATCTTAAATTAAATGGTATTGAACTTAATACCATTCATCAAAATTATTCTAATTGGAATGTTCCTTTTTTTGACCCTAATGATTTAAAATTAAAATTTGTGAGTTATAATAAAACAAATGATGATTATGATATAAAAATCATAGTCAATGAAAAATTATATAATGTGGGGATAATGAAACCAACATCTTGGAAAATTATAAATTTGTTGGATAATTTTTATGATGTTGAACACATTATAGTATTAAAAAATAACGAAAAAATACTCGATTTAAAGTTTAATGATTTAGAGTTTAAGAACAAATTTAGATATTACAATTCTGCATTGGACAATTCAAGTTTATCGTTAAAATAATTTTATAATAAAAAAATAAGACATGTTAAAAATAAGTTATACAACAATAGTAAATCGTGATTTTGAGCCTTATTTGGAACAATTAATTAAGTCCCACCAAATGTTTAGTCGGATAGATTTAACTGTCTACACTATTAATTTTGAAATTAATAATGATGATTATCGTAATGTGAAATTTATTCAATTTGTTGATGAAAACTTACAAGAATTTGATGAGACAGGGGAAAATAAATACATCAAAAATGAATATGAAAAACACAAATATACAACTTTATTAAAAACTAAAGTATTAAAGAATTTTTCTGATTTGTACGATTATTATTTTTTTATAGACGCTGACGGACTTCTAACTAAAAATTCAGATACGTTAGTCATCAATTCAATAAATGAATTTGGATTTTGTAAATTTCCGATTAGTGTTAAATATTTTTACCAATACAGTACAACTCACAAATATAAAGAAAACGTTTTTGATGAGTTAGGTGTTTTTAACCCAAAATCATTAGGATATTATCCATTAATAGAATTGTATGGTACGGAATTTAGTGAAATAGATTATTTAACCACCTACTGTGTTTATTATACCAAAGAGTGTATTGAGTTCCTAAACGAAGTTGAAAAAATATGTTTTGATGAAAATGTTATTAAGGATTATGACAGATATCTTCCTTTAGGTGACGAAACGGTTTTCAATTACCTATACTCTAAATATAATTTTACTAAATTTATATCATCATATCTTTGTTTTGACATTAACCCTGAAGTAAAAATTACAGAAGTAAAAAACAATTTAAGTTTACTAAACAACTTTATTTCTTTTATACATACAAAAAGATATGTGCCAAATTTAGAACATGTTAAAAAGTTTAATAATTTAAAAATTGAAGATTATCATCAGATATTTAAAGTTTTACAAGAAAAAGAAGAAATAAATTCTAAAATTAATATTACGTCTTTTGATATCGGTAATGACTTGGATATAATAAATTTTAATCTTAACGGTGAGTATAATTCTAATTTTAATTTAAAAGTGGTGTCTTTATTTCGACCAAATGAGGAATATTCTTTTAACATGAACCTACAAGATAACATTAATTATTTTGTAGGTAAAAGAAGTGATGTGTGGATTAAAGATTTACATCTATTGATTACGTATTTTAACGGATACGCTAACATAATAAAAGATTGCGTTAAAATAACTTAAAATAAAAACTAAATAAAAATGAAAAACAAATTATCAATTGAACAAATTGCGGAGTACATCCTTGAAAAAGATTTAATAAATAAAAACATTACCATTCAGGTATATGAAGAAATTGTTCATCTTGGACATTTTTTAAATAGTTTAAAACCACACAATATTTTGGAAATTGGAGCTAGAGGCGGGACCTTTTTACTTTTTAGTGAATTATCAACTGGAACTAAGGTTGCTGTAGATATGGATGATGCCTTTAAAGATAGTATATACCTTTCTATGATGGGGGAAGATTTTCATTTTTTAAATGAAAACTCACAAACTATTGAAACACTTGAAAAGGTTAGAAGTATTTGTCCACAGTTTGATTTTATCTTTATTGACGGTGACCACTCATATGAAGGTGTGAAAAGAGATTTTGAACTATATAAACAATTATTAAGTCCTCGTGGCTATATTGCATTTCATGACATTGATTCAAACCATGTGTTTAGAGATATCTATAGTGATGACGAACCAAAAACAGGTAAAGTTAGAAGATTTTGGGAAGAATTAGATTACGGTAGTAAAGTCGAAATTATTTGTCAAAAATCGAACGGTAAAGGACACGTTCCATATAACAGTTCAATTAAAGAACATTTTGGAGGTATTGGTATTTGGAGACCTTAAAAAAATAATCACTTATGAAAACACTTTTAATTTTAACACCGCATATGTCAACAGGTGGATGTCCTCAAGTAGTTGCTAAAAAAGTAGAATTACTTAAGGATTATTATAATGTGATTGTTGTTGAGTGGGAATGTGTTGCTTGGATATACGTAGTCCAAAGAAATCGAGTTATTGATATGATTGGAAATAACTTTATAACTCTATCTGAAAATAAAGAATATGATTTGTTTAACATAATTGAAGACCATAATGTTGATTATATTATGATTGAAGAGTTCTCTGAAACCTTTATTCCAATGCACATTATTAAACGTCTTTATTCTAAGGATAGACAATATAAAATATTCGAAACAACACATTGTTCTTATACTGACCCTAATTGGAAGAAATTCTTACCCGATAAATTTATTTTTGTATCGCCTCATTCATTAGATGTTTTTAAAGACTTGGGAGTTCCTATGGAGTTAATTGAATATCCAATAGATATAAAAATACCAAACAAAAAACAGGCTCAAGAACAATTGATGTTAGACCCCGAATACAAACACATTATTAATATTGGTTTATTTACCTCAGGTAAAAATCAAGGTTACGCTTTTGAGATTGCAAGATTATTACAAGAATATAAAATAATGTTTCATTTTATAGGTAATCAAGCGAGTAATTTTGTAAATTATTGGCAACCAATTATGGAAACAAAACCTGACAATTGTATTGTATGGGGAGAAAGGAATGATGTTAATACTTTTATTCAAGCATGTGACACTCATTTATTCAGTTCAATATTGGAATTAAATCCACTATCAATTAAAGAATCTTTAGAGTATGAAAAACCAACAATGATTTTTAATTTGCCAACTTATAAGGGAAAGTATGATAATGAGAAAAATATTCAGTATTTAACAGGAAATGTTGTAAAAGACAGCGAAAATTTATTATCAATTTTAGGTATCCAACCAATTAAAAATAAACAACCTAAAATAAGAGTGGTACATCTTTTATTAGACCCAAACAACCCCGAAGACATTCCATTAGAAAAGTGGAATTCTACAATGTTAAAACAAAATAGTTCAATATCTTGTTGGGAAAATATGGAACATAAATTTTTTGATTATGTTCCGAGATATTCTATTATTAATAGAACTGAATTACCACGTGAAAATTGTAAAGACCCTGATATTATAAATCCATCTAAGGATTTAGTTAACGTACCTCCAGTTTTGAGTTATGGTCACTACGGAGCATATAAGGCTCATACCCAAGGAATTTTAGAAAATTTTACAGATGATGTTGATGCGATAATAATTGTTGAAGGGGATTCCTTTACCGATTTGACACCTGAGGAATTTTACGATAAAGTATTGGAATCGTATTATATTTCAGAAAAAATAGATGCTCGTTTTGTTACATATGCGGGTCCTTGTTATATGTCAGGTGGTGAATGGTGGAAATTATCAATTGACATGGGGGATTGGATTCAGGTACCCCATTTTTTATTGGGTACTACATATATGATTATGAAATCTGAAAAGGAAAATATTATTCATAATATCCATAATACGGGGTGGCATTCACCTGATTTTTGGTTAGCGTGGAATTATAATAATAAAAGTAAAATGCTCTCGACAAAAACCCCAATAGTTTATCAAAAAGAAGGTTATTCGGTATTAGATTATTTAGAAAAATAAATTTGATGTTATATTTTATTTATGGAAAGATTTTACAATATAGATGAACAAAGGTTGTGGAATGATAATGACAGGTGGTTAAATGATGGTCATGAATGGTCAGACCCATTTGGTACCACTGAAAATTTATGGAATAAAGTAATTTTTGATTACGTAAAAGATTTCAGAGGTAAGAAGATATTAGAAATTGCACCTGGATTTGGTCGTATGACACAATTTTTATCAATATTAGCTTCTCAATTAATTGTTATTGATTTAAATCCTTTATGTATTGAAAAAACAAAAGAAAAATTAGGTCATCATGTTTTAGCTTATTTTAATAATGATGGTAAAACTTTAACTGGAGTTAGGAATAGTTCGCAAGAATTAGTTTTTTCATTTGATTCTTTTGTTCATATGCATGCGAACGTAATTGAGGAATACATTAAAGAAATTTATAGAGTATTGAAACCAGGTGGACAAGCTTTTATACATCATTCTTGGTTATATGGTGGAAGTGAATATTCATTTGATAATTCTGGAGGTAGGGCAAATATGTCACCAGAACAATTTAAGTTGTTTGTTGAAAACAATAATATGAAAATTGTTTCCCAAACACCAATACATTTTAAACCATTACATAGTTGGAATGGTGTTGATACCATTAGTATATTTGAAAAACCTGAATAATATGGCACAAGGAGTACATAAAATAACTGAAGATTTTGAAAGGTCATTGTGTGATTACACAGGAGCACCTTATGCAATTGCATTAGACAACATGAGTAACGCAATATTTTTGGCGTTATATTATGAAAAGAACATAAAACAAAGTTTAACATCGGACAAGGTAGATTGTCCGTCAAAGACATATCCATCAGTTCCGTGTGAAATCATTCATTCGGGATTAAAAGTTAATTTTACACCTGTTGAAGGGGAAACGATTAAAGGCGCTTATCAATTATCTCCGAGTAATGTTTGGGATTCTGCGTTAAGATTTACTGCAGACATGTATATACCAAAGTCTCATATGTGTCTTTCATTTACAGGTCCATATAAAACTTTAAAATTAAGTAAAGGTGGTGCAATTTTAACTGATGACCATAAAGCAATGTTGTGGTTTAAAAGAGCGAGATTTAGTGGTAGACGAGAGTGTTCATATCACGATGATAATTTTGATATGTTGGGTTGGAATTTCTATATGATGCCAGAACTTGCGGCTAGAGGGTTATTAATGATGTCCCAATTTTATGATATAAAAGGTAATAAAAAACATATGGAGGATTTGGAGTTACCTTATCCTGATTTGTCCAAATTTAAAGTGTATCAACAATGAAAAATATAGTTTTAATTGGTGGAGGAAACCAAGCTCACTACACTATCGATATTATTGAAAAAGAAGGTAAATACAATATCGTAGGTATTATTGATTCTGTACATGATATTGGTTCTGATAGATTTGGATATAAAGTAATTGGTAGACAAGAAAATTTATCTGAATTAGTTAAAGAATATAAAATATATGGTGGAGTTATTTCTATAGGAGATAATTGGGGGAGATGTAATGTCTTTCTTCAAGTACGGTCTTTAGTATCTGATTTTAACTTTGTGAATGCGATTCATCCATCAGTTGTGATAGGTAATAATGTGACATTAGGAAAAGGAATAGTTGCAATGGCAGGATGTATATTTAATCCCAAATCAGTGATAGGCGATTTTACATTTTTTGCGACAGGTGCTCAAGTAGAACATGATTGTGTTATTTCAGATTTTGCTAGTATATCTGCTGGTTCAGTTACTGGAGGTTATGTTAAGTTAGGCAAATACTCGGCATTAACTTTAGGAGTAACAGTATTAGATAGATTAGAAATAGGTGAAAATACTGTAGTTGGTGCGGGAAGTTTAGTTGTTAAATCATTACCTGATAATGTTTTGGTTTACGGTAATCCAGCAAAAATAATTAGAAATAGAATCACAGGTGAAAAATTTTTAAAATGAAAACAGAAAATATTATTGAACTAAAAGAACAAGGATATACCATTATTCGAAATTTAGTTGAAGAAGATTGGTTAAAATTATTAAAAGATGCGTTAGACAAGGCATTTATTGAACACAGAGAAACTCAATTAAATAACCATAATGATATTCAAACTAATGGAGTTGCTCTCCATGTTTTATTAAGTAATCCAATATTCATTAATTTCTTGGAAGAACTACAAAATAAAAAATTCTTTGAATTCCTTTCGGAATCTTTTTTTAACGGTAAGTGTATTATTAATTCATTTAGTGGGTTAGATAATTTACCAAATCAACCAAACTTCTCGGCAATTGTTCACAGAGATTTAAGATTTTACTCAGGTGATTTTCCAATTATGTTAAATTGTTTATTAATGGTGGATGATTTTACAATTGAAAATGGTGGAACATATTTATTACCTTATTCTCATTTAGATGAGAATAAACCAAGTGATGAAGAATTTTTTCAAAAAGCAATACAGGCTGTTGGCAAAAGTGGAGATATGATAGTTTTTAATGCAAATGTTTGGCATTCATCGGCTCCCAATATAACCCAAGACCATAGAAGGGCAATCCCAATAACTGTAAGTAAATCTTTCATGAAACAATTATTGGATTATCCAAGAGCGATTGGTTATGACAGGATTAACGAATTTAGTTTGGAATTACAACAATTATTAGGATATCACTCAAGAGTACCCGCATCTTTGGATGAATGGTATCAACCTGAAGATAAAAGATTTTATAAAAAAGACCAAGATTAAAAATATGGAGACAACAAAAATAAACCATATAGTATCATGTAGATTAAACGGAGGACTTGGTAATTATATGTTTCAAATTAGTGCTGCATATTCAAATTCTTTAAGAGATAATAAAGAATTTGTATGTGATTATTCTGATAGTACTGTTGGACATAATTCATATAAAACATATACTGATAACATATTTAGAAAAATAAAATTTACTGACGGAATTCCATCGTTTGTTTCTTTTTTTGAAAACGGAATTGAGTATACTGAAATACCTAAAATAGATGATAATCTTAAACTGTTTGGTGATTTTGGTAGTGAAAAATATTTTAAAGATTATCAAAACAAAATTTCAGAGTTGTTTGAAATTGATGAAAAAACTAATAATGAATTACATAAAAAGTATTCTGATTTAATTAATAGCCCAAACACCTGTTCTATTCATGTTAGACGAGGCGATTATTTAAATCTACAAGATTATCATAAAGTACAAGAGATTGATTATTTTATTAACGCATATAATGAAATGGGTGCCGACAAAAAATATTTAATTTTTTCTGACGACACAGAATGGTGTAAAAAAAACTTTGATTTTATTAAAAATAAAATTATAATTGAGGGTAATACTGATTATCAGGACTTATATTTAATGTCATTATGTAAAGATAATATAATATGTAATTCTACGTTTAGTTGGTGGGGTGCTTGGTTAAATAAAAATAATAACAAAAAAGTCATTGTACCTAAAAATTGGTTTGGTCCAAAATTTGCACATTTACGTATTGATGATGTTTTTTGTGATGGATGGGTAGTTTTATAAAAAAAAAATATGGAAAATAATTTAACAAGCGTTAATGGTAAAATAAAAGAATTTATAATTAATAATGAAAAGAATATTAATGTTGTTTTAGAAATTGGTTCTCATTTTGGTACCGACACTATAGAATTAAAAAAAATCTTACCTAAATCTACAATATTTTGTTTTGAACCCGACCCTAGAAATATTAAAATAACTAAAGAAATTTGGGGTGATGAAAATGTTGGAGAATTATTTGAAGTTGCAGTATCAAACTTTAATGGTAAAACTAAACTTAATTTATCTTCAGGTGATTGTAGTTTTTGGACTGACAACAAATTAATATCAAAAAATGATTGGTCAGCATCAAACTCAATAAAAAAACCAATTAAACATTTAGAATATCACCCTTGGGTTAAATTTAATGAGGAAATTGAAGTAGATTGTATTAAATTAGATGATTTTAATCCATTGTCGGGTAAAATAATTGATTTTATTTGGATGGACGTTCAAGGGGCTGAAGATTTGGTTATTGAGGGTGGTCGTGAGTTATTAAAAAGAACAAAATTTTTATATACGGAATACAACAATGAAGAATTATATGAAAATCAATTGGATATTAATGGGATATTAAACCTATTAGGTGAAGATTGGGAATTAATTGAAATTTTTGATAATGATATTTTACTAAAAAATAAAAATATGAATAGATTAAAAATTAACGACACAGAGTACGACATGTCCTCACCATCAGGTTTGGAATTCAAAAATAAATACATTACTTCTTTTGGTGATGAACTATTACCAACAGTTAACATTAATTGGAATCACATTGAAGGGTTTTATTTAAATCTTAATTCCGATAGTGATAAAGAGTTTATTGTTAAAGTATTTGATAAAGATAATTCATTATTATATCAAACCACTTTAAAAAATAATATGTACTCTAAATTGAGTAGGAAATATTATAATGGTGTTAGATATGAGATTTATTATAAATCAAGATTATTACTTCAAGAGACAATTAATTTTAAAAATAAACGAGTTTATATTGCATTTGATTCATCATCATTGGGTGATACAATCTCATGGGTACCATATTGTGAAGAGTTCAGAAAAATTAATGAATGTGAGGTAATTGTTTCTACTTTTCATAATTATTTCTTTGAAAAGTCATACCCAAACATTTCATTTGTTTCACCAGGTGGTGTGGTTCATAACATTTATGCGATGTTTAATGTTGGTTGGTTTTATGACAAAGATAAAGAACCTGTATATCCATCAAAAATACCACTTCAAAAATCAATAACTAATATATTAGGTTTAGAGTTTAAAGAACTACAATCCAATGTTTATTTTGAACCAAAAAATAGACCTTACGATGAAAAATATATTTGTATTGCGACCAACTCAACTGCTGGTTGTAAGTTATGGAATAACCCTAATGGATGGGCTGAACTTGTAAAATACCTTAATGATTTAGGTTTTAAAATTATTAATATCTCGAAAGATGGAGACAAGATAAAAGGCGCTACAAATCTAAAAGACGACTCAATGATGAATACAATGAATGTAATACATCATAGTGAGTTTGTTATAGGTTTATCTAGTGGATTATCTTGGTTAAGTTGGGGGTTAGGTAAACATGTTGTAATGATTTCTAACTTCACTGAAGAAGACCATGAATTTACAACAAATTGTACTCGAATAATTAATAAAAATGTTTGTAATGGATGTTGGAACAACCCAATGTTTAAATTTGATAAAGGTGATTGGTATTGGTGTCCTGAGCACAAAGGAACTGAAAAACAATTTGAATGTCACAAATCAATTACTTCGGATATGGTAATTAAACAAATACAACATTTACTATAATGATTAAATTAGAAGAGACTATAAAAGGTGAATTTTGGTCAACATTTGATTGGAATTCAATTGATGATGAGGGTTGTATAGTAGATTTAGGTTGTTTATATTGGGATTGGTCAAATTATTGGTTAGGTATGAAACGAGTAATTGGTGTTGACCCATTTGAAAAAACAATACCAAATGGTGCTGAATTATTTAAAGGTGTTTTAGGTCCATCGGATTGTAAAATTAAAATGGATGTGTCAAATAATGATGAAATCGCTGGGATTGTAAATTATGATATTGGTGAGGATGAAATAGATACATATGATATGATTTCATGGAAAACATTTTGTAAAAACTATAATATTGATAGAGTTTCAATATTAAAGATTAATATTGAAGGTTCTGAATATTCTTTTTTAGATAGTTTAGATGAAACTGATTTTTCTAAAATAAATCAAATTGTGATTAGTTTCCATGATTGGTTAAATTCCGATTATGTTGATATGACAAAATCTGCGATTGAAATGTTAAAGAATAATGGTTACACTGTAATTTCAACCTATTTTAAATTTGGTTGGTATCTTTGTATTAAAAATGAGTTTGTGAATACAAACTATTCAGATAGATGGGTATTTTAATTTAACTAATTAATCTAAATTAGTTTTCTTAATCTGACTAAAAGTTTTCATTAATTTAAGACTATCTTGATAGTTCTTTTCAAGACGCTCCAATTCCTTTTCGTCAACCACAGACTCCAAGGCATTATTATATAACTCCTCAGCTTCTTTGATTATTTTCTCTATTGTCTTAATAAGTTTCATATTATATAAATATAGTTTAAGTGTCTGTTTATTTATCTTTTGATATTTCTATTTTTAAATTGTATAAAAACTCATCATCGAGTTATTTATAATACAAATGGGACCATTCCAACAAATACAAATTACTTCTTGTGATACATCGACATTGTATAATGTTGAATATAGTGGTGTGACATTAAATCCTGGTACTACTTATAGTTTGTCATTTACGGGAGGTACGCCAACAGGGTGTTACACTTATCTTGGTATTAGTGCGATTGCACCAACAGATACAATTGATGTGGTTTTAAATTCATATGGTGATTGTGCGACATGTCAACTTCTAAACACCACGCCAACTCCAACTGAAACCGAAACTCCTACTCCAACGCCGACTTTAACTCAAACACCGACATTAACGCCAACAATTAGTGGAACACTTTATCAGTATTATTTAACAGGATGTTGTGCCAATATAAATCTTCAGATTTTATCAAATGTAGAATTAACAGGGTTAACTATTGGTCAAACTGCTTATTTAATATGGAACAATCCTATTCAAGGGAATTGTTTTACTGTTGTTGCTCCTCAAGTAGGGTACACTGTTTATTATTGGGATAATATTAATAACTCTTATCAGATAAGTGCCGACCCTGGTAATCTACCACCTTTTGCTGATTGTGCTGAATGTCTTCCCATTTCTGAGGAACCTTGTGTTACTCCAACACCAACTATAACACCCACTGAAACACCTACCCCAACTCCAACAAATACGGAGACACCAACGGTTACACCATCAGTTACACCATGTAGTTGTCAGTATGTTAGTGTTAATGTTAATCAATCTGATTTAAATTCCGCATCGGGAAATACTAATCCAAGTTTTGATGGTGTAATTTTTTATCAGTATAATACTTGTGCTGACCCAAATCCTCAGGTTTATGAATCATATTCGGTTGCGGGTAATTACACAAATAGTGTATGTATACTTGCAAATCAATTTCCAGCATCATTATTATATTACTATCAAGATAATAATGTAATTGATTCACAATCAAGTCCAGGTTCTTTCACAAGTTCATTCTCGTTAGGTGGATGTTGTGTTGACCCAACACCTACACCAACTGAAACTCCAACGCAAACTCAGACACCAACTAATACACAAACACCTACGCCAACTGAAACTCCAACGCAAACTCAGACACCAACTAATACTAATACGACGACCAATACGGAAACACCTTCCGCTACCTTAACTCCAACAAATACGGAAACACCAACACCAACAGTTACTCCGACAAATACCAATACCCCAACAGTTACTCCTACAAATACCAATACTCCAACAGTTACTCCGACAAATACCAATACTCCAACGGTTACTCCCACAAATACCAATACTCCAACATCAACAGGAATAATTATTAATAGTCCAATATTAATACAATCTTGTGATACACTTATTATATTTGATGTTTACTACGGTGCAACAATACCAACAGTTGGTGATGTTTTTTACATGACATTTACTGGTGGAACACCAAGTGGTTGTTATACTTATATTGCCTTAGGTTCGTCACCAAGTGATAGTGTAGATTCAAAAATACAGTATGTTGACTGTTTTGAATGTATTAACCCAACTCCAACACCTACGGTAACCCAAACCAATACCCCAACGGTAACTCCAAGTGAGCCATATGATGTGTATCTTTTTGAGGAGTGTGGGAATTCCTCTAATCAATTCAGGTTTGAGTATGTACCAGGAATATTAGTTGTTGGCGACACTTATTTAATTAGTGGTCCTTACTTTAACGGTTATGCTACGGTTATACCATATGTTGCAACGGGTACATTATATTCTTCAATTGGTAGTACTTTTATGGGACCTACATCATGTCCTACACCTACGCCAACACCAACAATTACTCAAACACAGACACAAACTCCATCCGTTACACCAACAAATACGTTAACACCAACTGTAACTCCAACGAATGGTACTTGTGATTCAATATATTGTTTTAGAACAACATTACCATCTTTATCAGGATATAGTGGAAACTATACACAAACTGGAACTTATAATTCTAATTATTATTATAATGGTAATGGTATTGATTTTGGTGTTGTTTATTATACAGGTAGTTATTGGTGTTTAAGCACATCATTAGGTGGAAGTTGTTTATTGGAGGGTTCCACACCGTGTTATTCGGTTTGTCCTGACATTTCTGCCAATTATTTTAATGGAGGACCTTGTCCAACTCCAACGCCGAGTTCTGTTAATTGTGAACCATTTAATTTCAATGCTTATTTTGATTGTGATTGGGAACCATTACCAACACCATCTCCAAGTGTGGATTGTGGTGATGTTAATTTTGATGTTACTTCAATAGGTGTAACTCCGACACCAACACCTTCAGGAAATTTCTGTGATGGAACGGGTGTTTCATTCTCAATTTGTCAATATACTCCACCAAATCCAACACCAACAATAACTCCAACAATTACATTAACTAAAACTGTTGATGTTCAAGGACAAGCAACATTTGTTATGTTAGATGAAATGTTTAATTGTGTTAATGTTAAGATATTGGTTGATTGTCAAACAGGAGACCTATTATATACAAGTGATAATTTAATTTATGAAGGTACACCAGTTGTGACAGGTATTACAATGTCGGTACTTATGAACAATCAACTTATGTGTTTAACATATGTTGGTACCACCAATACGATATCTTCGAATTGTAATATTGATGATATTATTGCAATTTCTAATAGTTGTGGAACTTGTAATGTATTCCCATCACCAACTCCTACAGATACACCACAGTCCACACCACAGTCTACACCAACTCCTTCAGTAACTATAGGATTAACTCCAACAGCGACTTTAGGTAATACACCAACACCAACAAACACCACAACAATTACAAAAACACCTACCCAAACTCCAACATCAACATCACATTGGGTTTATGTTTATGAAAGTTGTACAACAATTAGCGGAAAATACGTTCAGATAATACAAGGTGTTGGAGTATCTCCAAGTACTCTTGTGGTTAATCAAACATTCCAAGCAATTGGTAGATGTTGGAAATATCTTGGTAAATTCAACACAAACTATATAGCACCTCCAAATGTTACTGTGATAACTAATTCAGGAAATTACTTTGGAAATACATTTGTTGCTAATCCTATCTTTGATACTTGTACAGATTGTATAAACTGGCCAGGAACTTCATTTACATTCTTTGGAAATTATACTCCTAGCGCAAACTCAGCACAAAATGCTTGTTTATCTTATAATACAGGTAGACCATACTACTCTAACACTGCGGTATTATATATAGGTGCGAGACTTTATGATGTGTATACATCAACACCAACAAATGGTAATAATAATTGGGTGGTATTGAAAAATAATCCATCTTTTGGAGTTGGAAATGCAGTTCAAATAAACACATCAGGATACATCATAGCACTACAAGATGTTGATACTAATTCTTGTTAATAATGGCACTACAGGTAACAATAAATGATATAACAGGGCAAACACCATACGACATTTATATATGTCAAAGTGATGGTACAGGTTGTTTTTATATGGCAACAATTACTACAACGCCATATGTTTTTGATATACCACCACCATATGATACATCAATCGAATACATGTTAAAGGTCGTTGATAATAATGGATGTGTAATAGCAGGAATTGAGGATGTTGTTACGTGTACAACACCAACTCCGACAGTAACTCCAACTCCAACACCAACTCCTGCACCTTATTATTCGGGTATTTTCTCTACTGGTAATACTCAAAACGACGCCTGTACGGGAGTGAGTGCAACAACATTATATAGTTTTACTCCATATTTTACAGATGACCAAAAAGTTTTCACTCAACCAATAAATAACCCTGTGTATTGGGCACCATTTGGATTGTACATGGTAAGTGGTGGAACTGCATATGAATACCAATATACAATGTTTGCACCAGGATTGGTATTAATTGGTTCATGCCCACCTTAATATAAAATGAAATGAGTCAACAAGTAACGATAACATCCGTAACCGCTAACACACCAGTTGAAATCTACTATTGTAATTCAATGAGTGCGAGCTGCGTTTATGTTTCAACAGTATCTGTATTTCCATATACATTTAATGTTCCTCCACCATACGATGAACAAAATATTGTTGTAAAGATTGTTGATACTCAAAATTGTGAGGATGGGTATGTAATTCCAATCACTCCGACACCGACATCAACACTAACTCCAACACCAACAAATACGCCAAGTTATACTCCAACAACTACCTCAACTCCAACAAAAACTCCAACACAAACACCAACCAATACCTCAACTCCAACATACACTCCAACTAAAACACCAACACCAACACCAACTCCTGTAATTTCAATACATCCTATTGGTAATTTAGTTTCTGCAATATCTGCTAATACTTGTTCTAACACAATGACATTAACTAATTATTATACGTATATCGCTCAGGCAAATTTGGTCCCTGTGGTTGGTGTAATAGTTTATCAGACAGAATCAAATGGTACGTTATATAATCCATACAATGGTGGTAGTAGATATATTAAAATGGGTTTTGGAAGTAACTTCTATGTGGTTAAAATTGATGCTCAAGGAGCTATTGTTGAATTCCAACTATGTCCATAAAAATATTAGAGATTATACTTATATGATAAATAAACTAAACAATACAAACAATTACGAATGGCACTTGTAAAATATGTTTTCCAAGGATGTTGTACTCCATTTCGAGTTCGTACATTTGAAATTGAATCAACAACCTTTTCATTTAATAGTTGTGTTGTTTACGGTGGGGAATGTTGGAGTAGAACTAATACCACAGATTTTGGTATTGCTGTGGCTACCTTTCTTGTGCCTGATTATTCAAATTGTACTTCTTGTAAAGCAAGTGTGCCTTGCCCAAGCCCAACACCAACACCAACAGTAACAAGAACACCAAACCCAACACCAACAGTAACAAGAACGCCAAACTCAACATCAACACCAACAACTACACCAACAACTACACCAATTAGTTGTGGAGTGGGTATTACAACAAGTACAAATTACTACTACACAGATTGTTGTGGTAATTTTATAAGTAATAGTGGTCTTATTGTTGGTAGTCGTGTTAATTTAAATTACACACAACCATCTAACGGAATTACTAATTTAAACATTGCTGCAACAGTTGCATGTCCATCACCAACACCAACAAGAACACAAACACCTACTCCAACAATAACTCCAACAATAACACAAACACCCACAAATACTCAAACGCCAAATAACACACCTACACCAACACCAAGTACTTCAGTTCAAGTTGGAAGTACATTAAAGAATGACTGTGATGTAATTACATTATTTGATATGGGAGTTCAATGTAATCCCATTCAAATGCCGTCAAGTCTATATTCAAATGATGGTGTATTATCATTGAATGTGACAGGTGGAACAAGTCCTTACTCATATTATTGGGCAGGAGGGCAAAGAAGTAGAACCTTAGCTGGAGTCCCACAAGGTTCTTATGAAGTTATTGTCGTTGATTATTATGGTGATTATTCATCAACTACTCTTTGTAATTTATTTGCACCGTCACAAACGCCAACACAAACAATTACTCCAACACCAACAATTACTCCATCTCCTGTTTGGGGAGATATATGTTTAACATATGTAGATGGTGCAACATCTTATGGACCAATTCAGTTTACTCCTTACGGTAATGCAAATGGAAAACCTACATGGACTGGTACGTATCAAGGTAGTACTTTATTAATAGAATGGTCATCTGCTAACGCGAGATGGGCAATTAGTGGTTTACCATTTACAAACGCAATTCCTGTAAGTTATAGTCAAACAAATATACCTTTAGGAAATTGGGTCTTATTGGGTGGTACTAGTAAACCTAATATTACAACGGTTCAAGGAACTTGTCCTGCTGTAATTCCTTTGAGTATATCGATTAATAAAACAAACAGTACATGTCCTGGAAGTAAAAATTGTAATGGTTCCATTAGTCTTTATGCGTTTAATGGTGTACCACCATATAGCTATTCGATTAATAACGGATTGACATATCAATCAAGTAGTATATTCAACGGATTATGTTCAAACAATTACACTGTTGTCGTTCAAGATTCAAATGATACTACGGTTAATGGAGGAATTGTAACTGTAGGTGCAAACAACACGATTACAAATTATACTATCAGTACTCAATTATTTAATGTTGTTAGTTACTCACCACAAAACCAAGTGGCAAGTTGGAAAGTTAATGTTACACCACCACTTCCTGTTGGAGTATCTATCTCATTTCAACTGAAGGTAAATGCAACACAGAATGTTAATTCACCTGGAAGTGGTACAACATCTAATACTACGACAGTACGTAAAAATGGTGTTATATTGACTCAACCATCAGTAACGTCAACATCAAGTACATTAATTAGACAAAACTGTTCACCATATACAACAACAACAACCTCAACTACTCAAGTTTATAATTTAACTATAGGTAATGGAGATACAATTACAGGTACTTCATCATCAGTATTGACAATTACAAGTGGTGCAACGGCAACAAATGGATGTATTACTAATTTAGAACAAGATATCTTAGTTTCAACATATTCTCCAACATTAACGGGTAAAGGAAGTTGTGGTGAAGTTTACAGTAATCCTGCGGGACAAGGAGTTGTTGGACATACAATTTCAAGTGCGGTATCAACAGGTAGTAATTTTTTAATTCAAAGATGTAGTGGTGGAACAATAGTAGTTGCTTCAAATCCAATTGGATTACCAACAAATAACCTTGATTTAGTATCATTAACTCTTAGCACCACTAACCCTAATTATGGTTGTTGGAAATTCTTAGGACTTACGTCATTACCTGTTGTTGGTGGTTTAAAAGTGAGAAAAGGTTTTTATACCAGTCCTTGTCCTAACCCTTCGGGAAATCCTAATTGTATTTAAAAAAAAACACTTAAATGTTCATAATCATGGTAATAAAAGTAACTATAAATTAATTAACAGGAACTACAATTTGTTGCATGTGATTAATAATTTAAAATAAAAGACAATAACAATATTTATAACAAATGGCATACATTATAAAAAATACATCAGGATTAATTAACACCAGACTTACTGATGTTGGAAGAAGAAATATTTCTCAAGGTAATTTTTCAATTTCCTATTTCCAAATTGGTGATAGTGAGATTAGTTATAGTGCCGCAACAAATTATAATATAACTAATAACAATATTTTAATGCCAGCGTTTAACGCTCAAAATGATACTGGTTCGCCACAATCAAACAAACAAAATGTTAAATACCCTTATTATGTTCAGGGTGGTAGTGGAGGAACATACGGTATTCCATTTTTAGATAATAAAATTCAAAGTGTTTATAACTCTGCGGGTCCCAAGGGTTTCTTTGTTACTGGTGGAACTCAAGGTAATTGGTCGGCACAAACAAGTTCGGCATACACGGTTACTTCAAACTATTGGGTTGATATGACAACCTTAACAGGACAAACTACTATTGATATAGAACTTGACCCAGCGTTTTGTGCTATTACTTCAGGAACACCATCAATTAATGATTACATCACATTAATATTAGATGGAAACGGTGGATGTGGCGATTTTGGTACATATCCAATTCTTACTTATAGAATCCAAGATATTGACCCGTCAACAGGTACAACTGCAACAACAGTATTTACATTGACACTTGATAGAAGTGTCCCTGATTATTCCGCAATTGCAATTAATGGTAACATGGCTCGAGCATTGATTTATCCTTCAGGGATGACTCAATTATATGATACAATAACACCAGCACCTTATTGGCAGACAGACACACTTAATTTTGAATCACCTTGTGATGTTACTAATCGTGAAAACACTTTAATTTGGAATATGAATATTCCTTGGTCGGTTAACCCTGCTGGTGTATTCTCAAGTCAATATGAAAGTTATAATAGTTATGGTTCTGTAACTTATTTAGGAACAAAAGAATATTTAGGATATCAAACTGAAAGTGCTCAAACAGATACAAGTTTAGTTTATTATTATAATTCATTTGATGAACAAGTTATTGTAACACCTAAAGAACAAAAGGCAATTGCAATTATTCACTATACGAATCAAGATATTGATAATGTGTATGGTGAGAAATTTGCAACTATACCATACGACCCACAAAATCCTAATGATGATATTGGGTTGGCGAGACACTTTAAATTAACGTTACCAACATTAATGTGGCATAAATCTACAGGTTCAACTATCGGTGAAACATTCTACATCGACCCTGCAAGTTATGATTTATGTAAACCATACTATATTAAATCTACGGAAAATATAGACATGAATGACCCTGGTATTAGATACTTTCATTTATGGGATACTAATCCTGATAGTAATGGAAATCTAAATAGAGTTGGTAAAGTATTCCCAGACCAAGAGATTGTCATTATAGATGATGAAGAAATCATTGCTGCAATGTCTTACAAAGCAAATAGAAACTGGACATTAACTGCTCCGAAATTATCTTTAATATCTCCAAACACTTGTAATACAGGTCAAAACTCAGTAGGTATTTTGACAAATGATACCGAAAGAATGTGGATAACATATCGTTTAGATTCTACAGGATTCACTGATTCATTACATTGTAATTATTATTCAGTTATTACAGGACCTGGAACGGGATGTACAATCGACTCTCAAAACGTGGCGGTAAGATTTGGTAATGAGTTCCCATTCTTATCTCAAGGTACTCTTTCAGGATATTCCGCAAATTCATTTAAAGTGTTATGTCAAATTGTTAGTGGTACCACACAACCAAGCCCAACAGCGTGGAAAGAGATTAACTTCACAAGTGAAATAAGTGGTTCAAGTATTAATGGTTATTTAACTGTTAGTGGTTTAACAGGTACAACATTCCAAATAACGACTGACTTGTATGATAATGCAGCAACATATAATTTGGCTAATTATATTGATATACCTCAAAACGGATATCCCGAAATATTAAACTTTGGAGATGAGTATTATTTTTACGGTAATCTACAAACAGATATTACCGCAACAATTTATGAAATGAGATATTTGATTAATTTGGGTAGAAATCAATTCACAAATACATCAAATCCAACATGGACTTCAGGAACAACTTCATCTGTTACCGAAATTGGTCTTTACGATTCGAATTATGACCTTATTGTTATATCTAAACTACAATCTCCTGAGTTAAGACAAGGTATTCAGCAGTACGTGGTTAAATTAGATTTTTAACATATGACAAAAACAATTAATAAGACATCGCCTAAAGTACTTGGGCTTGACGTTTCAACCAAAACTATTGGATGGAGTTTATTCGACATTCAAAC
>Ga0209596_1000792_pt1 | contig 28484 bp, 36 predicted proteins | sample M_130807_MF_Meta_FD_187314 | JGI IMG/M metagenome (GOLD analysis project Ga0209596, IMG submission 187314) | Freshwater microbial communities from Lake Montjoie, Canada to study carbon cycling - M_130807_MF_MetaG (SPAdes) (version 2) | ecosystem: Environmental > Aquatic > Freshwater > Lake... | reverse complement strand
CCATGCGATCGTCGACATCTTTTGTGTCGCCGCCGACTGCGCCCCCCACGCGATCCTCGCTCAATGACCACTCCCGGGGCTCTGCCGGTGAGCCGTGGCGGATCGCGCAGCCGCCGTGGTCCAAAATGATGCAATCCTGCTTACCGGGAAACGTGCGCAGCGCTCGACCAGCCATCTGCAAATATAGGCTCAAAGACTTCGTCGGCCGCACAATCGACAGAGCGGAAACCCGCGGGCAGTCCCACCCCTCGCAGAGGACTCCAAAGTTGCTGACGACCTGGATATCGCCAGCCGCCAGCCTCGCCAGTATAGACTCTCGATCCATCTTCGGCGTCGTGCCGTCGACGTGCTCGGCCGTCACGCCCGCTGCTCGAAACTCCTGGACAAGTAGCTTTGAATGCCCAATCCCGCTTGCGAATAATACGGTCGTGCGGTCCGCGCATCGCTTCTGCCACTCGCGCAACACATCACCGACCAGTTTAGAGTCGCTCATTTTTGCGTCCAGCTGCGGCTGGCTGTAGTCGCTTCCTGCCATCTTGATGCCTTTCAGATCAAGCTTCCATGAGTACACTTTCGGCCGCACAAGATAGCCGCGGTCAATCAGGTCGCCGATGCCCGGGCCGCGAACCATCGCCTTAAATAGTTGGCCTCCTAGGCCCTTATTGTCGGACCTGATAGGTGTCGCGGTGATTCCGATGAGCACCGGATCGCCGCAGGCCTCAATGATCTGCTGGTAGCTGTTAGATCGCGCCCGGTGGGCCTCGTCGACGAAGACGATATCCGGCCGCCATGGCATTTGGCGGCGGATCGCAGTCTGGATAGAGACGACCTGCACCGGAAGGTTAGGCCGTGCCCGAGCGTGGCCGGCCATGATTACGCCGTGGTCGACGCCCATCTCGTCAAGCTTCGCTGACGTTTGCGAGATCAATTCCATGCGGTGCGCTACGAAGTATATGCGCTTGCCGCGCTCAGACGCTAGCCGTATGATCTCCGACGCTACGACAGTTTTGCCTGCTCCGGTACTTAACTGGTAAAGAATTCTCCTTTCCCCCCGGCGCACGGCTTCTCGTATTGTTTCTATATCCTCGATTTGATACTGACGTAGTTGCATGTTATAATTTTACGACAGGCGGAGGAACATATGCCGAAAGGAATTTTCGAGAGAAAGACAAAGCCATTGAATGTCCCGATCGAGGAACTTAAATCTCTTATCGCTAGCGGCGTGAGAATGAGCGAGATCGCGCGCCGATACGGAGATGAGCGACACGCCATTGGGAAAGTGCTCGACTCCCTTGGAATTCCAAGGCCACCGGCACATTCCTGCCCTGGTTCCATTAACCCAGCATGGAATGGCGGTCGTAAAACCGACAAAGATGGATATATCCTTATCTACCGGCCCGATCACCCGTCCGCTGTTGGCGGAGGCAAGGGACGCGCTGGGTACGTCCGAGAGCACCGGCTCGTAATGGAGGGAGTCCTGGGCCGCCATCTGGCCGCAAGCGAAGTAGTCCACCATAAGGACTCGAACAGAAAAAACAACACGCCTGACAATCTTGAACTTTTTTCCACCAACGCAGAACACTTGGCTATGGAGCTGAAGGGAAGAGTCCCAAAGTGGAGCCAAGCCGGATTTCAAAAAATGGTGGATGGAGGGATGAAAAACAAGGGAAAATCGCCGTCTACTGAAAGCCGTAAAAGGATGAGCGAGGCCCATCTCCGCAGGAGCGGAAAGCTGTAAACTATGCTCCAAAGCCTGCCTCCTGATACCATTTGCGCAACATATCCAACGAGTCCGCCCAGGTCGCGTGCAGTCCTTGATGCCGACGCTTTGCCATGTACTCCAACTGCTTGGCGCGTGGCCTTTTTCCGGACGCCTTCATTTCTAGCTCGAAATACTCAACGCAATCCGGCCCCCGCTTGCGCATACAACGCCAGTCGCATTCGCCCTCCTCTCCCATGCGCACTACGGCGCCACCGGACACTGGCTGGAATGTTCCGACGTGCTGGCGTCGACAGATCCAACCTTCACGCCGGAGCCATGAGATGCAGTCGTGAACCACTTCACGCTCGGACTGCATATTGTTGCTCATGTTTTTTGCCATTGATTTGCCTCCCTCCGCGCCCACTCCAACATCTCGTTCCGCTCAAAATACGCGACCCACTCGACGCACTCTAGCTTTTCGCACATCGGCGCGTCTGGCGCCGGTATTCGCCGGCCAACCTCCAAAACCGGCGCGATCGGCACGTACGGGTCTAGAGTTCGCTGAGATGGCGCGATAGCCGTATAGGGTGCTGGCTTTTTCTTTTGCAGGCAAAACCCACGCTTCTCCCGCGGGATCAGCGGCCCGCCTTTCGCCGCGTTCGTCGCCAGCTTGCGCCGGTAGTATTCGCGGCCGTATTCGCGCCGACAGTCGACGCACATGCCGCGTTCAACTCCGGCGCTTGACCCGCACCTGCACTCGGTCGCCGGGCTGCCTTTTGATCCTCTATTTATCATTCCTCCTCCTCGTCCTTCCAGCGATCATAAATCCGGTCCTCGCGGTCCCCGTCGTCCTCCCGCTCCTCGGCGTAGGCCGGGTGGTCGGGCCCGGGCAGCGTCATGTGATTCTCGACTACCACAGCACCTCCTGCGCTAGCCGCTTGGCGGCCATCTCGCAATACTTCTCTTCGATCTCGATCCCAATGGCGGAAATACCAGATTCCTTTGCAGACGCCAAAGTGCTGCCTATTCCGCAAAACGGGTCTAGCAATACCTGCCCGGTCTTGGACAGCCGCAACAGCATCTTCAGCAAATGCAGCGGCTTTTCGTGAGGATGATCCGTTGGCTCGACGTGGGCCCGAATGGTTGAAATAACAGGCTGCTCAGGTTTAGCCGGTGAGCCCTTCTTAAAAACCATCGCATCCTCGTGCGAATAGCGAATAGTGTACCCAAGCCCCGGTGCCCCCTTGTCCCACACGCAGCAACCAAAGTATTCAAATCCAACGCCGCGCATTATTTGCCCGACGTCTAGCATTCGCCGGGCCCCGGCAAATACTACCACCCAAGCATCTTCAGTGAGCCGATTCCACAGCAACGGAGCAACCGCTTCCACTATCGACAAGTCGCGGTCGTTTTGGATAACGCGCCCGTTCCGCCCATCGGTGCTATGCAACTGGCGACGACCGTAACCGCCTCCCAGGTCCTGCGTCCCATACGGCGGATCCGTAAGGACCAGGTCCACCTTCGGCAGCCCCGGCAGAATCTCCCGACAATCGCCGTGGTAGATGGTAATCCCGGCGTGTTCGTAGTAGGGTTTCGGTAACCTGTTTTCTTGCTCCATCAGAAACTCCTCGCAAAACCAATCGTTCATGCCTAGCCGCGCCCCGGCATCGTGGTACTCGGCAGCGCAGCGTAATTGCTCAGAACGGCAATGGGCGATGGTCATGCCATGCCCCCATCTCCACCGTCCCCAGCCCGAAGGCGGGCGGCTTCGGCGCGGATCACTCGGGAAGCGTAAGCATTCCCAACTTTCTCCGCTACAGCCTCCAGCGCCTCGGCCTTGATTTCCCCGATGAAGAGGCCAAATGACTTGTCCCCCTTCCGTGCCGCCTGGAGCGCGGCCAACGTCCGCTTGTACTCGTTCGATTGCGCCTCAATGCTCGCCTTGGCGTCGGCGAAGGCCAGCGCCGCGTCGCAGAAGGCCCGCATTACAGGAAAGCAGGCTCTCATATCAGTCATCTCCCTCAGCGCTGCGGCCCCAGCCATAAGCGCGTCAAATACCTCGCCCTGCGGATACATCATTGCCTGCGCCTCCAGCTCTCTCGCGTGTTTTTTATTGGTCATCGTCTTTGTGCTCCTCGCACTTCTGATCAATCCCAGACCCGTCGCACCCGTAGCAGTCGTGCGTCTGGCCGTTGAGTTGCCACTTTCCGTTCTGGCATTCAAACAAGCACCGCGTGCAGTTCGTGCAAGGCTTAATCGGGTGCGCCTGCTGCATCTCCATGTCAATCGCAGCGTCAAAATCGCGCTGCTCCATCCACTCGACGTCAAATACATACACCGCGATTCCCGGGTGCCACTTGGCCCATCGCCAACGCTCCGCGTCCCGCCGCAGCTCCGCCGCCTGGGCGAGAGCGGTGTTGCGGTCGGCTTCGGTCTTGAACAGAAGCGAATGGGCCTCCGCAACCTGCTCGTCCTTTTCGGCGACCTGCCGTTTGTACTCGGCCTTCCACGCTTTCGCCTCGTTCCGCTCCCGCCGCGCCACTTCCAGCGCCAGCTTCAGTTCCTCTTGCCGCTTTTCGAGGTCGTGGAGGGCGACGCGGAGGGTGTCGTTCGTGTTGCGAAGGCCATCCATCCCTTCGATGTTGATGGCTGCGGCCTCGCGTTCCCGCTGCGCGACTATGGCGCGTTGCTGGTCTTCGCTGGGAGTCATGCCGCCTCCTCCATGTACTCCGCCCGGCGCCGGACCCGCGTGTCGTGCGCCTCGGCGTTGCTGAGCGCCCACGCGGCCAGCATCCGATAGGCCCGCGCTCGACCATTGTGCTGCAGCCACAGCGCCGACCAGCAAACCCCGCCCAGCAAACACATAATGCTTCCATAAATCATAATCTGCATACCTTTCTCCTACCGCTCAGCCTTGCGCCGCATTGCGGCAATTAAGTCTTTGCACTTCTGGCCCTCGGCCTGCTCCGGCCAGACTTTTCGGGACACATGCAAGCCTCCCAAGTACGTAATCCTGATCTCGACCATTTCCTCTCCCGTGTCAATGATTTGCACCTGCGGCTCAAAAGGGTACATCTTCTTCGTCGATCCTTGCCGCAGCCTTTGGCCGGCTGACCACGCCGTCGTCCGTCCGCTTTTCGAAAGTCTTGACACCCCCGTAGCTGTCGGCGACCAGCTTGACCTTCGAGCGCTTCTGGCCGTCCTTCTCCCACTCCTCCGTCTTCAACCGGCCGTCGCAAAGCGCCAAAGCGCCCTTGGTCAGCCCGGCCGCCAGCCAGTCGGGCAGATCCCAGGCTTCCACGTCAAACCACGAAGAATGTGGCTTGTCCTTCGTGCCGTCGCTCACGGCAATGGAGAACGACGTCACCGTCTTCGTTCCAATCTGTTTAACTTCCGCGTCTTTGCCCAAATGGCCCATAATTGTAGCCTTCGACATATACGGCATTTACTTCACCTCCAGCCGATAACCGCCGCGCATCGCTGCGCCGCGGACCTCCCGGCCCTGCTTGATTGCGTTGCGAATCGCCGTTTTGTTCGGCGTCGATGTCTCTTTGATGAGCCCCGCGGCGTGCCCAACGGCCGAGGCGCTGAGGTCGTCGATAAGCGCCTGCCACAAAGCAGCCGGCATCGTCACCGTCACCGTGCGGAACTCGTCGTCCAACACCGTTTCGTTATCCACAATGACCGCGTCAGGCGTTGACTTCACGACCAGCTTCACCGTCTCACCTTCGAGCGCCTTGAGCTTGCCTTTGTCGTCGGGACCGATAATCAGCACAGTTCTGATAACAAAATCCTCGATCCGCTCCCGCGCCGCGGCGTACTGCTTTTTGAGCGTTTTTAAACGGTCGATCTCGCGATCACATGCGGCCTCATGGGAATCGCAATGCAAGATAAACTGGCCGACGTTCTGACGCTTCTTAATCGACATCCGCAGCGCAAGCTCAAGCGCTAGCCGATACTCGTCCTCCTGCTCCGGTGTGACGGTCTCGGCAGAGTCCACCAGCGCCATCAAGTCGGTCTCGATCTCATAAATATTAGGCATTGAGCGCCTCCAAGAGCTTCTCGTAGCAGGCCTGCGCATCGTCGCCGTTTTGGAATCCGGCCGCGTCGGTCACGTCCCACATGCTCAAGATCGCCAGAAAGTCTGCCCGGTCAGCCATGCGGCCGGCAACCTCGTCAAACATGGCGATCATGTTCTTTTTGCTGGTCCACGGGCGTACGACCTGCACCGCCTGCGCCTCGACCACCTGCGCTGGCTCCCGTTGCATCGGAGGCAAGTCCGCCTGCTTCATTTCGTCAGGCGTGTAGAGGCCCGCCAAGTCTTCAGGAAAGCACTTCCGGATAGCCAGGGCCTCCGCGCATTTAGCCAGTTGGTTGCAGGCCATTTTGGCCCACATGGCGTTGGGCTCGCCGCCCTTCTTTGTCTGGACGTATTCGGCATAATGTGCCACCGCGTAAATCGGCCGTTCAAAATCTTTGCGGAACACGCCAACCTTAGCCGCAATCGGCGCGACCGGTCGCGTCCAGACGTCTACCCAGACGCCATCTTCGGCGCACCAATACGGGCCGTCCTGGCCCCGATACAGGCCGCTGCGCTCAGCCACAAGCCTGAAGCCGTCTATCCCGGTCTGGAATGTCACCCCCATTTGTTGCGTCTCCGGATCCCACCGCTTAACCGGCTGGATATGTTTCCCAAACGGGTCGAGTCGTTTGGCGCGACACAACTCCATCAGCAAAGCAAACTCGATATCTGTGCAGCCCTTGGCTATCGTCTGCTTGAGCAGGTCCAGCTGCTGCTTCGATACTTGCGCCGGTTGCGATCCGGCAACGATCATATGTGTGCTCATGTTCTCCTAAGATTTGATCCGACGTGCCTTGCGGCTTGCTCGTTCAACGGCGTCGGCCTCGTTGATCCTGCGTTATCTCCGTTTGTGATAGTCAGAGTTTCCTCTGCCCTCTTGGGGAATGCCCCCAAGCCCAGGCGCACGTATGCGCCTGCGCCTCGATGCACCGTTTCCACGCGGCCAACGAATCCGGCTAGAGATAACTCCTTTCGAAGTTATTTGGTCCTTTTGGACCTCACGCCAACACCCACACAAACCAGCAAATTCCCATAATGCCTGCCAAGGCTATCGCCTCAGCGTTGTCGTCCAGCCACGTCATCACGGCCGCCGCCGTGTGTCGGTAGACACCAGCAGCACTACGCAAATAACCATTACCGCCGCGTAGGCCACCACCACAACCCCTGCTTCCCCCCATATCACTTCCCCACCCGCGCCAGTCCGGCCTGGATAAACTGCCCAGCTAAAGCCGACATGGAAACGCCGCTATGCGCGGCCAGCATTTTAAGCGCCCGGTGAATGGCAGAATCGACCCGCACCGGTTGCGTTGTTAACTTGTTAAGCACGGTCATGAATCAATACTACACCTAATTTCGCCGATTGCAACACCCTCCCCGCAAATAAAAAAGCCCCCAGCAAACGCCGAGGGCAGGAGCAATCAGAGATGCTGATCTATTCAGTCTTTTTGGTTTGGTCGCTTAACTTTGCCAGCGCATCGACCAAGAACCGCGGCAACGGCCACCCGGCGCGGCCCGCGTTTTCGGCGATAGATATCAGCTCGGTCGCGCAGAACCAAGTCGCCATCATGGCGGCCAGGTCGAATCCGACCGGATGACTATATGTAAACGCGTTGATAGCGGCCACCAGCAAAAGCGCAACGGCTTTTTTCACAAAGCCCCGGCGCGACACATCAGACGACACCGAGCCGGTTGACCACGCAACCAGGAATCCGGTCGCGAAGTCGATTGACTGCAAGATTAGCAAAGATTGCAATGCAACGCTCATGGATAGCCACAATCCAACCACCATTCCCGGCAAGCCGACAATCAGCTTTTTGATAGCCGGCGTCATAACGTTGGCTTGCTGCCAAATGCTTTAGTTACCAACACCTGAAACTCGGCCATCTTCTCGATAGCTCGCCCCATCGATTCTTCGTCGACAACCTCCTTGCCGGTCAGTCGCTCCATTTCGGAAACGATCAACGGAGCCGAGAACGACAGCGTTTCGAGCGCCGCCTGGAGTTTCTCAGGGCCTTTCTTATCGCCCAAATCAGCCTCGGCCTTGGCAATTGCCCGCCAAACGGTCGACGCAATCGGCGCAAATGGAGCCGGTACAAACATCAGCGCTATCGGCGCGATGGCCTGCGCCCCGCGTCCTACTTTCTTTAACCAATTCCAATTCATTGCAATATCTCCTTTTTAGTTTGCGGCTTCGTAAGACAAATCACAGCGTAATCCGCTTTTACTGCTTCTTGATATGTCGAAATAGAGCCACCACCCGCCCACCGGGCGACCAGCGCGACCCTTCTCGATGTGGTATCCGCTCCCGCCGGACGCTTCGCGCTTGTAGCAGCCGCCGCGCAAGAATAGCTGTTGAGTTTCTGACGGCACGCCAAGATGGTCCAGCGAGGTAATGACGTTTTCGTCAGAGTTGCGCCGATGGATATGACCGCTGTAGTAAACGTCGGCCACGTACTGGCCGCGCGTGCGGGATTGGTCGATCATTCCGCGCGTCACCTCGCCGCCGCCGCCGTAGCCGTGGTGGTAGTGCAAGGTTTTCGAGACGCAGTGCTTCAACGCATCCTCAAATCTGAACCGCACAAAGCCGGTGAACGGCAGATGCAGAACCGGCGATTTGTCCCGCCGCAGCGATCCGGTCAGGCGCTCTAGCAGGTCAGTCTGATGATGCCGCAGGATTGAAGTTTCGTGGTTGCCGTCCGCCAGAATTGCAATGTTTGCGGCGTACGGCCGGTAAAGGTTTTCGTGGAACGCCACCAGCCGATCCAGGTAATTCCCGCCGCGCATCTCTTCGCGCAGCCCAGCTTCGCTGGCCCTTTTGTCCCACTTGCCTTCCATGGCGCAAAAAACGTCCCCGAATTTACAGATCGGAGCGCCAGCGTCGACGGCCTCGCGGTGATGCTTGCGGATAAGGCCAAGGTCCGAGTGCGCGTTGTCAGAATGCTCGTCAGATATCAGCAAAGCCGTAAAGCGCTGAGTCTTGCCGGTAGCTTGGAAAATGATATCGGCAGAGGTCGCCGACTTGCGCTCGATTGTCCATGCAAGGCTCAAACTGACTCCTTTACTTCAAGTGTTTTTGGTTGGCCAAACTTATCAGCCAACAGCCAGATTTGCCGCATATCCTCGTCGGCCACTCGCAGGCAGCCGTACGTCGGCCGCAGGAATCCGTAGATTTCAGCAGTGCCAGGATCACCGCCATGCATCCAAATACCAGATCGCTTTGCGGCCTTCACCGCATCGCCCGAGATTGCCGAAAGCATCATCACCGGATTCGGGCCGTACGTAGACCGCGGCGCCACGACGCGGCCCCTCGCAGCGGCCCACAGCCCGGTTGGCGTATCGCCAAACGGGAGCAGAGGGTTGCGGGAAGGGTTGCCTTCCTTGGTCGCCCTCTGCCCGTCTGCCTTGCCCAAAACTAAGCAGCGATAAATACCGGACCCATTTTGGTCTACTATTGCCAAGCGGCCAGCCCTGCCGCGGTCAGGGTATTTTGGCAACGTCACCACTACGTTGATCGCAATAGTATTGGTATCTTTCACTTTTGTTTGGCCGGCGGAGCTTCACAAACCGGATCGCCTTCGGCGTTGGCAATCACCTTCAACCCATCACACGATTTAATCATACTAGCGATAGCCTTTTGCACTTCCGCTTCTGCCTCGGCCACCTGGAGCTTCAAGGTGGCCACTTTGGCAAGCGCTTTGAAATACGCCTTCTGCTCGTTTACCGTCACTTGCGCCAACGCCGGCAGGCACAAAAACACTAAATACTTCACGGCTTTTCGGAACGTGCAGCAGCGAACGCGGCCCGCCGCTTGGCTTCAATACTGGCCTGCTTTGCTTTAGCCTCCTCCACGTCGGCCTTTAGTAAAGCGCTCGGATACTGAGGCGCCAGCTGTTCCGCCGTGTCCAGCGCCAAAGCCTTGACCAATTCCGCCAAGTTGGCATATTTTGCCTTGCAGTCCTGGGCGGTGTCGCAAACGGATTGGGTAGCCATCCACTGCCTCAAAACGTCCAGCGCGGCAACGGCCGGAACGCCCGAGACCTTTGCCACGGACTCAACGCCGCCCTCCGTCACGCGGATCACCATCGAAGTCTGCGCGAGGCCAAGGCCCGCGAACAATAGAGCACAAAAGTAGAGTTTCATAGTTATTTCCAAGCCGGTATAAACGCCGTTGAGCCATCCGAAGTCACGATCCTGATCCAAGTGTACGGAGCCGTATTGGTCACGGCCGGAGAATTGGCGCCGAGCAAAGCCGTGCCCGCGCCAGTCGTGTTCGTTCCTGCAAACTTCTGAATGCCGTTGATTGTGAATATAGTGCTTGCCGCGGTTTGGCCGGCGCCGATGTCAAACAACACCGACGTCGCTCCAGTCGTTGCCAATTGATCTTTTACGCGCAACGTTCCAGACGTCCCAGTTAAGCCAACATCTAGTCGGTACGCTGGCGATGCGGTTCCTATTCCGTAATTTCCTACGCTGTCTATTCGTGCCCGTTCGGTAATATTTCCGCTTGACCGCGTACCGAACGCTAAATAACTAGCCGCGTTTCCATCAGTAGCATTTTCTTTCGCGCCTCGAATAATAGCAAATTGAGAAAATTGTGTTCCGGTATACCGGCCACCAAATCCAATGCTGCCGCCAACGTCTGCCCCCAACGTTGAATTAGACTGCACGTTCAAAATAGCAGCATTGCCACCGATTGCAAAAGCTGTACTGTTTGCAATAATACTCGCGCCATAGTCAACTGTGTCGCCAGCTGTGTTTGCGGTGCCATTTGCGACTACTGTAAATTTATTTAATGGAGCCGTTGTTCCAACGCCAAACGTCCCACTTGTCGTCATGTTTCCCGTAACCTGCAGTTTATTTGCCGCGTCGTCCGTCGCGCTGCCCACGGCTAGGTTGCCAGTGCCGCTGAAATATTTGAAAAGAGACGTGCTGGTAGCCACTCCAGACGATGCGCCATACAAGATTTGATTCGTTGCAACAGCAGAAGCACCCCCCACTGCGCCGCCAGTCGGATTTGGCGACGGCCCTGGGATGCTGGTAATCTGCCCAAACCCAATTGCCGCGCAGGCTAGAAATAGAAGAACCTTCATTACTGCCTCCACTGCGCGTAGTAGTTGAGCCCGGCGCCAGACGCCACGACGCTGAACCCGCGCACCATCCAAAGGCCGAACGGAATAGCTACGACGTAGCTAGAATTGGCCGGGATGGAAACGGCCGACAGGAACGCAATCGGCGAAGCGTCTCGCGACTGTAAAGTAAAAGTCAGCGCTCCGGCCGTTGTGTTGGTCACGGTGACGCCAAACAGCATCGCGTCGTACGGCGTCACCTGCGTCAGTGACGTCGGCGCGGCCTTGGGCGCGATATTCATGACCCCGCTGGTGTACGGCACCGGTACCGGCGTCTCTTGCGCAAGGCCCGCAAAGGCCAGCGCCATCAATAGCAATACGGTTCTCATGGTTTGTTTTTATCCTTTTGGTCCATTGGCGTCGCGTAATCCTTCGCCACTTTTGATATGTTTGCCGCCGCGGCTATCGCGCCAGCGCCTCGCGAGAACTTTGGGTCGAGGCCACGGCTCAGCGCGGCCACGGCCTTGGGAGAATGCAAAAGCTGCGACAAAGCGCCCGCGCCAATTAGCATCGGGATGCCGGTTGTTGGATTGGTAAATGCGTAAGCAATTGATCCCGAACTAGTCACAAATAGACCAGAGCCAGACGGATTAGGGTTTTCGGAGGACTTCTTGGCCAGCGTGAAAAAGTTGTCAAGATCTTCAATCAAACCTGGATTCTTATATAGAATTTTCTTGGTCTCAGGCCCTAATGTCTGCCAGTCCCGCGCCATAGACGCCTCGCGCGAAAAGCCTCCCTCCGCGGTCGCTTTGGATAGCAACGTATCAATAAACGCCCGCCCGATTGCACGCATTTCACTTGGTGCCAGCTCGGCCACTTCTCGCAGTTGTGCTATGCCGGCGTCATTTCCCCAAGTCAATTGTTTAAACGCCTGCACTGGCTCAACGCGCAACGCCTTAAGCACGTCGGCCGCGTCGTACTTCGCCACCGTTGCCGACCGGCCTTCCTTGAGCAGTGCCAAGGCTTCAGCGCCCCGCGAATTTGTCTCCCTCGCCGAGGCCTCCTCCAACTTCGCCCGCGCCTTTGGTAATCCGCTGCTGGCTATCTCTTCCGCGTTGCCGCCAAACGCCGCCGCAAAAGACTCAGCCGCAGTAGGAGGATCACCAAACAGGCCGGCGCCCTTCGCTGCAAACTCAGCATCGTTGGCGTACTGCCTTACTGCCGCCTGAACTTCCTGCATATTGCTTTGCGAAAGCGCCCGCGCAAGCTGCACCGACCGCGGAGAATACTGCCCCTCGCCAAAAAGACCGCCCTGGTTAAGAAATACCTCGATATCGCCGATCCCGCTATTCTTCGCGCTCTCGATTATGCCGACCGCCTCCTGCACGTATGGCGTAAGCGACCACTCGCCGCCCTCCACCCGCGCCAACGGCCCGGCGACACGCTCGAGACGCGCTTGCACCACCGACGGAACGCTGTCGAGTTGCGAAGGATCTTCAAAGAATCGGCCCAATAGCAACCGGTTGACGCGCTCCCGGCCAGGTTTGGTTATGCCCTTCTTGTCAATCAAGCCGGCCTGCTCTTGCGGCGAAATCACGCCGTCATCAATCAGCCGCTGCACAAGCGTTACGCCTTCGGCGTCCATCAGATCGGCCAGGGTCTTATTCACCCCTAGCGTCTCTAGCTTGCCGCCGATCTCCTCCAACATCTGCGGAGAGACGCGCCGAGAGTCAGCAATCGCGCGCTCCGCCGGCGTAAGGCTTGCCGTGCCAGTCTTGTTAAAATCTGTTACGGCCGCCTGCGCGCCGCGGCCCGACTGCACCGATGGGTCATCAATTACACGGACCAGCACCGGCTGCTTCATCCCTTGCAACTGCGCCGGATCAATCCCGAACATCTGCGCCTGCTGTTCAATCGTCTGCCGGTACCGCTCCGCCCCCTTAGCGTTCGACCGATACACTCTCTCCAATGTCATCAGCCTGCCATTTCCGCCCAGCGCCTCGCCACCCCCGCTCAGAATCGGCGGCCCGTTTACGGCGTCGGGGTTATTGTTCACCAAATACCGCTCGTCAAACTTGGCCGGAGTTGCGTTTTCTACCACCTTGCGTTGGTTGACCGCCTGCGTGTAGTCTCTATCGTTTTTGAGCGTGTAACGGGGATTGGGTTGAAAGTTTTGGCCCGAATGCGAAGCCTGGATATCGGCCAGCTCGCGAACTTCGTACCGTGCCCCGTACTCTTTCGCCGAACCAGGAACCGTCACGGACGTTTGCGAGCCACCGGCAGGCTGCCGAGTCGGCCCGGCCTCCTCCGCTGCGGCCATCAACGGCGCTGGCCCTTGCATCGCATTCCCGCCCGCAGGCTGCACCGGCCCGCGGCTCATCGTCGGCGCTTCGTCAGCAAATTGCACCGCGGAGCCCACCGCCTCAGTAACCGCTTGGTCGAGCGACTTCAGCGCCGCCGAAGCCACACCCTGCGAAAGCGTCCGCAGCTCCGGCAAATCATCGACGCGCGCCAGTCCCTTGATTGTGCCAAGGTCCATGTCAACAATCGAAGCCGGCGCAAAATCCGGGCCGTCTAGAATATTTTCCATGGCCTTCATGCCCGGCGACGCCCGCTGCTGCGTCACCGGCAATTGTCGCCGTAACCGATCATAAAAAGGCCGGAGCTGCTGCTTTGCCGTCCGAAGATCCACCGGCAGTGGCATCTCTTCGTAAACCGGAACTTCTACCATTACAGGCTTGCCGCCTTCGTCCAGGTTGCCCGATGGTACTTTCTTTGTTCCGGTCTGCACCGTGCGAAGGTTAGCCGGATCGGCTTCAATCTCGCGCAGCGCCTCGTAGGCCTTCCGCGAATCGCCAGCAAAACCCTGCACGCGCCCCAAAACCGTATCGATCGCGCCCTGCCCCGCCTGCTCTGGCACCACCGGCCACGGCGAGGCTTCTGCCGCCAACTCCTGGCCAACTCGCCGAAAAGCGTCCCCCTGTGTTGCCTTAGCCCGCTCCGCCAACATGGAACCAATTGGAGTTGAGTCAACCACCTTTTGCAATACCTGCACCGTCTTCGATCCAGTCTGCGTTGCAGCGTCCAGCGGAATACCGCGTCGAATGCCAAAGTCTACCGCGGCCTGCGTAACAGCGTTTGCGGGACGTGGCAAAAACCTCGACGGCATCGCCTTCGCAACTTCAGGCATTGCCGCCAGCCCCGCCAAATCTCCAACCGCTTCTCCAGTTCCAAACGTGTCGCCGCTTCCCGCAGCCGTGCCCAGCTTCTCTGCGGCCGCCGCGATAGGCGGACCAATTCCAGGCAATAGCCCGGCAACCAGCCGACCGCTTGCGTCTAAATACTGTCCCTTCTTGGCTAAATCGTAGGCTTGCGCGAACTGGTCGCCTTGCGCCACGACCATATCCGACACCAGCGCCCCGGCTGGCCCCATAACCATCTGGGAGACCTTGCCGCGTGTATCCTCGGCCGGCGTGACGATGCGCTTGCCCATCTCGTAAATATTGCCGAGGGTATTGACCACTAGGCCCTTGGCCGCGCCTGCGCCAAACTGTAACGCCTCGTCAAACCACGACGCCGGTTTCGGCTCGTCGGATTCCTTCACGATGCGAAAGCCAGGAGGCGCAGGCGGAGCGCCCGCCATGCGAAAGCCAGGCGGAGGCGGTGGGATTTTAGGATCAGCCATGGCTACTTAGCCCCCGCGCTTACTACAACCCATGACGACCCGTTCCAGCCCAGCCTCTGGCCGTTTGGCCCTTCAGCGTACGCCGTGAATTTGTCAGAGGCCGCCGGTGCCGTTGCCGTTGGTGCGTCAATTCCCAATTGCACGGCCGCCCTACCTGCTGCAACGCGAAGCCCATTTAGCACTTCAAGCCGAGCCTCTGCTTTTTGCTTAAGCGTTTTTTGTTGGTCGCCAGGTTGTGGGAAAAACGTCTTCTCGTCGTTTTCGTACTCGCTCGCAGCAATCGCCGCGCCGGACTCCTTCCGCAGCCGTGCCTCGGTGAACTCCCGCTGCGCCTGCTTGTAGAGCTGGTTTTCTTCGGTCTGCATCATGTTCGGCAGGAACTTGTAGGCCACCTGCGCCGTGCCTGACTTGCCAACCATGAGCCCTTCCATTTGCTCCAACCGTCGATTGGCTGAAAGAGCGCGCCCATAGTAACCAGCCGCCGCCTGCTCAGACGAGGTCGGCGGCTTCTGATTTCTAGTGATCTCATTAAGCTCCCGCGCCCTTGCGTCCGTCATGTCCTGCCCGCGCACCGTAACGCCCTGGCCCGCGGCCGCCGATGCAGCTGTCATGTCCTGCCCGCGCTTCGTTACCTCCTGACCGGCTTTCGTCGATGCGGCTTGCGCCTGCTGCTCCGGCGTCATGCCCATCGTCATAGCCTGCTGCGGCGTTTTGTTCAGCAGCATTGCTCGAATTTCAGGCGACACCTTTGCATAGTCAAACGTCCGCCGAAGTTCTTCGACCTGAACAGGATCGTTCATATCGGTGGCTGCAACCAACCCAGCCGCATACTTCGTCTGCTCTTGAACGCTCTTCCAGCTGTTCTCTGCTGTCTTTTGCTTGAACTCGTCGTTTTTGATCTGAAGTTCAATGTCTTTTTGAGCATTTGCGATTTGGTCATTGGCCTGAATAGCTTGATTGCGACCCTGCGCGACAAAGTTCTCATCGTACGCAGGTGGCATCTCTCCCGGCTTGAACAGGCCATCTTGAACGCCTTGAGCGAGGAAGCGTGAGTAGGCTTGCGGCCTTTGCTCTGGAGGTAGGCCCATGATTGCGCCCGACATCGACGCAACAATTGCCAGTTTGTTTTTCTGGTTGTCGAGTTGCGTCTTGACGTTGTCAAGTTGCACCTTCGACTCGGCCCGTCGCTGCGATCCGTACGCTACGGCCATCTGCCCATAGCCGCCTTCTGCGAGCCCCTTTTCAACCGCGTAAGAATCGACACCGCCATCGGGTTTGGAGTGTTGCGATAGAAGCCTGGAAAAAAGATCTTGGCCGCTTCGCTGCTTTGCTTGGTCGGCCTGCTGCAACCGCGCCTGCTCGATCTCAATACCCCTCAGCTGACCCTGCTGGCTCAGTTGCTGGAGGTTCATTTGCTTCATTCGAGCGCCGACCAAATCCAGCGGCTCCGGCACTTTTACCGATAGTGAAATGTTTGGGTCAATTGCCATTACGGTCTACCGCCTTGCGTGAAGTTGCTTAAATTCATTCCCGGAAACATCCTCGCGTCGTAGCCGCGATTGGTCGGCAGGCTTGCAGTCGAAGCAAATGGACTTCTGCCTTTTTTATTGGCCGCGTTAGCCGCATCGACGGCAGCGTTACCAATCCCGCTTATCGCCCCGGTCCATGCGTTAGCGCTGCCCACGCGGCCCGCGGCGGTAGCCCTGGCCGCATCCGTCAGGTAGTTGGCCGAACCTTCAGCGCCGCGGATGCCATAGTTGCCAACCGCGGTCGCTCCCTGTTGCGTCAGTTGCGCCAGGCTATTGGCCCCGCTCATGCCAAACTGGCCGGCCGCGTTTGCCCCAGCCATTCCGACATTGCCAACGTACTGTCCCGTCTGCGCTATGTTCTCGCCCGTCAGCCGGCCGAGGTTCATCTGATTGGTGCTCGCCTGGCCTCCATACGCTCCCAACGCCGCGTTGCTTCCAGCCGTAGCCCGCTCGCCAATCCCGGTTAACGTGCGCAAGGTGTCGAGGGTGCCTTCTCTGTTTGTCGTGAACGTCTTCTGCGCCCGATCAAACGCCGAGCCAAATGACGTGCCCGCCAAGCCCTGCCCGAACGCCGCCATACCTTTCAGCGTCCCGCCGCTACTAATAGCGCCTCGGGCCGCCGCTGATCGTTCTAGCGCCTGCTGCCCCTGCTGTAGCTGGAACTGGTAGCCTGGATCGTTTTGAAGGTCTTTTCCGTCAAAGGAAAACTGTTGCAGCAGCTGGCCGCCCGGTGCGGTCATTTCCGCTAACGTCTTCGCGCCCTGCTGGCCCACTTGCTGGTAAGGTTGCAGGTTTGCTTGCTGCTGCGCCAACGTCGTCGCCAGCGTTTGATTTGCGGCCGTAGTCCCGGCGCCGTACGCATCAATTGCCCGACCGCTAGCGTCGACGGCCCCAGCCTGCGCTGCTTGCGTTGCCTGCTGCACGCCGCCAACCGCCTGCCCCGTGGCCGCGTCAATGCGCTGCGCTCCGGCGCTAGTGGCGTCGCTTACACCGGTTGCCGCGTTGTTTGCCGCCTGCTGCACCTGCGCCGCGGCCGCGGTCGCCGCTTGCGATTGCGTACTAGCTGCGCTGTTGGCCGCTCGGGAGCCTAAGATACCGCCGATGGCAGAGGTTGCGCCGCCAATAATGGCAGGAATGAAAGGTACTACAGGCATTCAGCCACCGGGAAATTCAGGCCTAAGCAAATTTGATCGTTCATGACTCCATCCTTTAACCAGCTTTTTTCGTTGCGACCCCATTCGACAAATCCAGCGTTTCGCGCAAGCTTCAAAGCCAAACGGTTATTGACCGGCACGCTCGTCGTGATGCGCTTGCACGAAGTGTTCAGCCAAATCCATTTAGCCGCGCCACAGGCAGCTTCTACCGCCTTGAGCCCCCAGAAGGACGGCAGCAAACACGTATGCACCTCGTAACAAGCCGTCGACGACGGAGCAAACATAAACATGCCCCCGTACTCTTCTGCTTCGTAGACGCCAAGGTAAATAATCGCCGGATGCTCAATCGGCTGGAACTCTTGCGCCGCTGGAGAGCCGTCGTCGGATACGTGCGGATAGATGGCAGGATTGGTAATCGTTTGGCGGATTAGTTCCATATCTTCCATGCGCTCAAATCTCATAACGCCTCAATAATTAACCAGGCGACGTTCCGCACATCTAGATTGGACGTGCTCATGATCTTGAAGCTGGTCCCCACAATGATGTCCCGCACGTCAACCGCCCCAGCGCCGCCACTCACGTAGTCCTGACAGGTCACAAATATTCGACTAGCAGCAGTGACCGAGGTATTGGCAACCACGACCGCGCCTGCCACCATGGTCGCCACTCCCATCTTCGCGTTGCTACCTTCCTTGATCTTCAGCCCCTGGCCCGCGGTCGTAATCTCTACCGCCGTAGAAAACACGCTGCTGCTTACCATTGGCGCAAAACTAAGCACGCCGCCAACCGTCGAAACGACAGCCTCGCCAGCGGTCGCCGGCAGAGCATTGGGAAGCGTCAGCAGAACGCTACCTGCCAAAGCGTTAGGCGCTTGCAGCCTGACAACGCTGTTTCCGTTTGCTTTTAGTTCCGAAAAGTCAATTTTCCCAACGCTGATATCCGCAGCGCTTGGAATGACCTCGATAGTGTTGCGCTTCATTGGTTGTAAGCCCCTATAAGCGGTACCGATACAAGTTCCGGGCGGCGGTCGCCGCGGATCTCAAACTCCCACGATGAATACTCGCCAGTGACGCCAGAGAGCTGATCCTCAACGCCCACCCAATCCGACGACCACACAATCGTACTGTCGTCCACGGAATGCAGAAATTTGATGCGGAACCGCAAGCCCACCGGCAGCCGCCCAAATTGACCAGCGAACGATGGCTGCGTAATCTGCGTTACGGGCCGGTCCAAGATGACCTGACTGGTGACGTTGGCCGCGTCTATGGTCACCGCGTCGGCCCCCGCCACCGTAACGACAGGCTTGTCCTGTACGGTCGTCGCAAAGGCAATGATCTCGGAGACCTGCTGGAAAAACATCACCCAAGGCTTTTCGGCCATGCCTCTATTATCAGCCATTTTAGACCGAATAGGCGGAGCCATCGGCTGAAACGTCTGGCTCATGACCCGTCACCTTTGCTTAACTCGACAAAGGCATCAATGAAAGCGCATTCAATAGGCTCCGTCATCGTCACCTTAAACACCCGATCCCGAGATCGCCCAAGCTGCATCCAGTACGCTCGCTTTGTAAATTGATTAATTGTGCCGGCCGCCATATTTCGATTCGGGCCGAACGTGTAGCCGCCATCGTTTGATACGTTTAACGTCACCACTGGCGCTGATCCGGGCCCGACGGCCGGAACGACGCCCATCTGCATATCCAGCTGCAAGCTGTTGTACCTCACCCACTGCAGGTCATCGGAAACATACGGAGCCGAGCGCGTTCGCTTGATTGTTGCGCCGTCGTCGGTAAAGTAATTGATGCTCTGCTTGTAGATCTTGCCGCTGCTATACGAACCGGTGAAATGAACACCGCCAAACGTCGTTGCGTGAAATTGCCCAGGAGCCTTGTTGCTGGTCGCGCCTTCCATTCGCTGGTGCCATTGCTTCATGGTCAGGTCGTAAACCCACGTAGCGTTAGCCGTCGGGAACGTCAGCACGTAAAACGAATGCCCTTTCTCAACGTAGGTGTACGCAATCGCGTCGGTGATCGTCGCATATTGCGAAATAGCGTACTCGACGGCAAATGTGCTGATCCGAACCGGCTGATATCCAGTGGCCGCCATGACCCAGCCAACGCCGCGGTCGTCACCCGCCAGCCACACAATCGCGCCGTCGACCTTCGCTACGCTCCACGCCGCAATGATTCCCTCGTCGATAAACGAGCCTTGGATGCGCTCAAAAGGAAACCCGGCGGCGCCGCTGTTGTACCAGACCTCAATGGTCTTCTGCCCCATCAACCACAGCTCTTGATGGTCCGCAAAGATCGTGACTAGTCGATCCTGCCCGCCTGAGCGTATGGCAAAGTCCATATCTCCCCAGCTTGTGCCGTCCAGCAGGCCCGATACGTTGATCTGATTGGTATTGGGCCGCAAAATGATGAAGTAGCCGTCTAGGTAGCAACCGGCCGTGCCGGTTACGTTCGACGCTCCAAACACCTGGTAAGCAACGGCCGTCTGAATGCCAGCGGGTCCGGTCAACGTCAAATTCGACGCATTCACAAACGTTGCCACAGTGTAAGGCAGACCGTTGATTGTGATGACGGCCCCGACCATGGCAGCTGTAAACTGGTCACCGGAGACCCACGCCACATCAAGCAAATTGGTATTAACGACGCCCGTGAAAGGCGGAAACGTCGGGATTGCCGGAGCGCCACCGTTTGACACCCAAACCGATGAACCGCTAACGATCATCAGTTGGCTCCCGTTCGATACAATCGTGGCCGGCGTTGCATCGTTCGAAATAACGCCTACAAGCGTCACCACGCCCGCGGCTGTTATCTCATATAGAGAATTGCCCCCAACGGCAAAGAGTCGATTGTCGCCCGCCCACAGCGCTCGTACCGGTGACGTGGGAAGCGTCACAAACAAATTAGACCCAGGAGTGCCGTACAGAACCGACCGCGTGCCTCCGGACGACTCCACTGTCTCCGGATATAGATTAATGCATTCATCCGCAGCAGCAGACTTTGATTGAGAACGATACGCAGGCCCGACAAATCCCGGCAGCCGCATTAATAACCACCCGTTAAGATGTTAAACTGTCCGCCCGACCGATATTCAAAATCAGCGCACCGCAACTCGGGGCTTGGAGTGTTCAACGACTTGATTTTCGCTTTAAACTCCTCGGCATTGTCTCGGATCAACGGCCACTGCTGCCTATCCGTCTTTTGGATGCCGGTCAAATTAACCGATGACATCAGCGCAACAGCCAGAGAATGCTTGATTGCCTGAGAGTATCCAGGCGGGAACGCATATTGGGTAGTCTGAATGTCCGCAAACAGCCCCACCTGCTGCCACAGATATAAAGCTACCTGCGCCGCCGTGTAGCCCACCGTAGGGATTGGGTACAGCGTTGCCGTGCCAACCGGGAACCCGGCGTCATAATACAACGCCCGCGGCAGCACCGTCGCCAAGCTCTTCAGCTCTATTTCCTCATACCGTTGAACCGTCAAGATTTGCAGCGGATATTCAATCGGTTGCGCCGGATTCGTTAACGAAATCCAGCCCGCAGCCTCAATCCGCGCCGGCCGCGGCCAGTTCCACGTCTGCCCTGCGCCAATCGCGTAGCTGCCCACGTTGGCGGTCGGATTAAACACGTTACGCGTGATGCCCCAAGCAATCAGCCGCTCAGTGTTCCAACTGTCCATCATGTCATTCAATGCCATCAGCCCGTCGGATAACATCTCCTGGCTTGCCGTCTGCCCTGGCCGCAGCACGCCCAGCAGCCGATATGCCCAGTAGATTGCGTCCTTGGCAGTGAACTGAATAGAGACGAACGTAGTGGTCGCCGATGGCCCCCACAACGATTGCGCAAACAGTGATTGATTCCAGAGAGTTGACATATTTTAGCCGAGATACAGCAACGTACCGTCGAAGAAATAATTGATGGGCTTGTTGATAGTCGTTGTGACAGTGTTGGCAATACTAGCGCTCGCGGTAAACGTCACCGCTCCACTAGTGGTAACTATTTGACCACGCCGCCCGGCCCACATTCCAGTTACGGCCCCGATGCCAACGGCACCAGTGATCTTAAAGTTTGGATAAGGCGGGCAGGCTAAAGTCGCCGCAGAAGCTACTGAAGGCGTAATATTATCAATCCCCACGTTATTTGAGAGCACTAAATTAGTGTGAACGCCGCCAGCTAAATAAATTGGCCCATCCGTAGAATCTCGAAACGTGTTGCCCGTCAACGAGCAATTATCAGAGCCTCCAGCAAACCCCACGCCATAAGCAATTTGCTTTATTACATCCGGCCTGCGGCTCGTAGTGCAATTGTTAATTTTTACTCCAGTTACTCCAGCTTCTAACGCAATCATAGACACGTTGATAATATCCGAAATGTTATTCCCAGAAAACTCACACCCATTAAACAAAAGTTGTTTTTGCGCCCCTCCGTGATAAGCTGTTGCTGGAGCAATTCTAACGGCACTAGTCCACCCTAAATTGACATTCATTGCGGTAAAATCAACGTAATCGCAATTGCCATCAATTGTAACAACAGCTTGAGCGGTTGATTGCGGCTTGGTGTTGCAATGAATATTGGTAAAATGGATGTTGGTGTAAACCAAGCCAGGAGCCACGTTCCCAGTTATGTATATGCACCGCACCTGGCAGCTGTCCGATATATGGTTTACAAAGTGCAAGTCATCAATTGAACTAGCCGCGGCCACAAGACCAATGCCGATTTTTCCGTTTGACGCGCAGTTAGTAAATTGTATGCCGTCGCAGCCTTCAATCAGGATACCGTAAGTCAGCATTGAACTCAGCAAGCCATTATACTGAGACTCAAACATGGAATTAACGATTAAAACATTATTAATTGCCCCGTCGAATCGAATACCTGCAACAGCAGGCGCGTATCCAGCCAAAGCCTGCCCTGCGCTTTCATAGTATCGACACCCTGACATCCTCACAAAATTAGACGTAGTGAAGTTATAACCGCCAGATCCGTCGAAAACCGTAAGGTCTTCAAAGAAAATCTCAGAAGCATTAACGCACGAAAAAGCATATCCAGTGGTGTTGTTAAAACCGTTTGCGTTCCGAACTCTAAAATCTATGAATTTCGTAGATGAGTTTGAACCTACAGCCCCGTCTACGAAAAACAAATCTCCGGCGGGGTAGCTTGAATCCCGGTCTATCTGAGACCAATTATTGGACACTCCGCGAATAATTCCAGAGCGGACAGCTACAAGTCGAACAAAAATTTTCTGATAAACGGGAACAACCGCATCGGCTAAAAGGACTTCCCACGATAGAGTTGCGTTTGACGCAAAGCATATTGCCTCTTGAATGCCGCTCGTAGCCGAACTCAGTGTACTGTTTGCGGTTGCATGGCTGCCTGCCGGAGTGAAAGATACAGTGCCTGCTACGACGTTAACCGCGGTAATGAGCACCGCCTCAGAAACGCCCACGGTGTCGACGATGCGAATGTAATGCTTATTGACCGATAGCGCATTTATGCCAGCCGGGAACGGCGACAGCGTAACCGTAGACGATACGCCGCCGGTCAAAGCAATTGACAGCGGCACGCCCGACCAATTAAACGACGCCGCTCTATAAGTTGGCGCTATGTTGCGCAAATTAACGCCCAGCGCCGCTTCTACCGCAATCACCTCGTCTTTGAGGTTGTTGTGATGGGACGCGATTATAAGATCCTGCGCCGTCTCGCCCACGCTATGCGTCGCGGCCGTCGTGCCAGCGTAGCCGCGGGTGCAGCCAGTCGCAATTGCGCCCGCCACAGTGCCTAGAAGGATGATCTCGGAGCCAATTACCACTGCTTGGCTTGTTTGGAAAATACCCGACGACACAAATATCAGCGTGGTGTCCACGGCCGTCAGGTTAACCGCCAGCGTCGATGAATCGTTATTGCCCGCTACGATCAAATCTGCGTTTGTCGCTACTGCTCCAGGGAAAACGGCTGCCATATTGCTCCTATTGGCCCTGCTGGGCGATTGCGTTGACTTGTCCGCTCAGCGGCACGCCGCCCGGCTCCGCGCCGTTCAGCATCCGGATAGCAGCTTTGGACTCAGCCGCGATCTGCATCGTGGCCGGCGTTGGCACCATGCCAAAGCTAGGCGCTAGCTCCATGGCCAGGTTGTACTTTAGCGCCCGATCATAACCGGGAGGGTAGCTGTAGTTGGTAATCAGATCAGCAAATTCCGTCAACGGAACCCACGTGCCCAGCTGCACCTTGATCTGCCCAGTGGCAAACAACGGCCGCGGCCAAAAGTAAAGCGTCGTCAAGGGAAACGCCATGTCTGCGTACATCACCTTGCACACGTTGCCGCTCAACGTCTTTTCGTTGATCTCTGCGTAGCCAGCTTGGTCGACGATCTGCAATGGAAAGGCCAGATCACCACCACCGGCCGCTGATGGCACCAACACCTGAGCCGATTCATATCTGTTGGGCCGCGTCATGGCAAACGTGCCGGCCGGGCCGATAGTGTAGCTTTGCACCGACGTCGTGAGGTTAAACACGTTCGTCGCAATTGTGAAAACGTTGAGGCGCTCAGTCCCCCACGATTGCAGCAGATTATTGGCCGCCACCAGCCCTTGCGCCGATTCAGACCCGCTGGGCGTCTCGCCCTGCGACAATACGCCGATAATCGTCAGCGCCGCGTTTACTAGCTCGTTTCCTGTCACTTCTTGACCTTCTTTTTCGGAACGTCTACCAAGTGCGCCGGGCTTTCAGCCCACCCCGGCCCCAAATCTTCCTGCTGCTGCGGATCATCTACTAGCATGGCAGGTAACTCCTTATGATATACCCATTTTGGAAACTCTTGAAACACGCGGCCTCCGTCACTGCAAATAACGCGGAGCCGGTTTCCCGGCCCCGCTGGTTTACGCTACGCCTGAATGCGACAAGCGTTTTCGGGGTACAGTTCCTTCCAGCCGTAGAGGATATCCAGACGGCAGGGGAATTGATCGGTAGCGATCACGTACTGGCGCACCATCCGAACCGATAGACCGGTTTCCGGATCGCTGACGCGAGCCGCCATGTCGACACCGCGCGGCAGCTGCAGGTCGGCAGACACAAAGGTAAAGGCATCCTTATGGAACGCCATGCCCTGCGGGCTGACCGTGTTAGCAGCACCCACCACCGTCAACGCCGCATTGTCAGCGGGAAGAGCGGTAACCGTTTGGAACGCGCCGGTAAGCGTGATCGCGGGGAAAATGGGAATGGTAGCGTTGCCGGCCGCATCCGACGAAACCGCCGCGGTGACAACAAACTGTTGCAGCGCTCCGGTGCTCTGGCGATTCTGCGGATTGACGCCAAACACGCCAGCAATGGTGAACACGTCACCCTTGACAAGCCGCGAAGCCGCCGCAGCGGTGAAGCCGTCGACGATCAAACTGCTGCCAGATTGCGAGGCACCGTTAACAAGCGGCGTGCCGCCCTGAGGTCCAATGGTCGCAACGCCAACGTTCTGGTCCATGTACCAATCGAACCCTGCCGCGGTCCCCATCATGCCCTTCTCGTACTGAGCCTTGATCTCGGTGGAGGATTGGAACAAGCCCTTCAAGGCGTCCACGATGGTGGCCTGCATGAGCGGGTTAACGATACAGCTGCGCTCCCCGTCCATTGGAGTCGAGTTGTCGTCGAGCTTCACGCCGGCTAACAAATACGTCAGCAAGCTATTCGGTGTCGTGCCGGGAGTGCCGACGCTGTTGGCGACCGTTTTGAACAGCTGCAAGCCGTCGAAGTCGATCTTGTTGGCAATCGTCGCAATGGCGGGCTTGATGAACCGATTGGAGAAGTCGCTAATGCTCAACGTCAAATCAGCCGAGGAAAAGCTGATGTCAACGCCAAACTGCGTCGTCAAAGTGACCGGCACCTGCGTTTCGGTCGCGTCTTCTACGCCAATCGCCGTACCCGTGCGGCCGACGTACCGCGGAGGTTTACGCGCATTGATGACGGTGCCAATCTTGGCGCCCTCAATTGCGAATTTGCTGCTGTACTGGCGGTTCACCCGGTTCGTGAAGGCCAGATTGTTAACGAGCACGCGCAGTGCCTCGTTGGTGATCATGCTGATAGTTAAAAGTGTATTTGCCATCTAATTTGTCCTCGGCCGCGTGACTTAACGCCCGCCGCCCTTCTCGCGCCAAGCTTTAAACTCCCGAAAGTCCATGTCCTCCGGCTTTTTGGTGATGGTACTTTTACCACCGCCAACCGGCCGGATAGGTTCGGGAGCATTGCTTAGCTTCAATTGTTTTTTTACCGGCCCCGCAGCCGGCAAACTGTCTTCTACCTTACCGAGAGCACGAATTGCCGCCACAGCGCCCAGGCCTGCTATTCGCTTCGCTTCGTCAGGGTTTTTGCCCAGCCAATAGGCCAGATCCGCCCCGCGCTCGCTCTCCAATATCGCTTGCTGCATCGCCACAGTGACCGTCAGGTCCTCGCGAGACACGACCGCATCGTAATCCTCATAAGCATCACGCGCCGCGTCCTGGCGCTCTTTCCACATCGACGCCACTTGGACCGCTTGCGCTTCCTGCTTCTGATTCTCAGCCGCTACAAGTTTCACCGATTCGCGCTGCTCAACTTTCCAGTCAATCAACGCCTCGCTGTAGTCCTCGTAGGTGTCGAACTTGTCCAGGGTTGGCTTTTGTACAAACGGCGGCGGCTCAACAAACCTTGCTGACGCGGCCAAACGAGCCTCGAGTTCCCGCTTATCGGCCGTCAGTTGATCGATTCGGCGTTGGTAGCCGCCCTTTCGCTTTTCCTTGTCAGCCTCCGGCGCTTCCGCGTCCTTGGCTACCGCTTCGGCCTCTGCCTCTGCAGACTCATCAGACGCCGCAACTATTGCGTCATCAGCCTGCAAAGCAGGGCTAGCCGCTTCAATCTGTTCTTCCGTATCTGTCGTGCTTTCGATTGTCGTCATTGTTCCCAATGGATTATGCGCGGCGTATATCTAGCCCACCGCTGGGCCGGGTTGCCCGTTTACCGGGTCATCAGGCAGGCTCATCAGCTGGCCTAGCCGCTGATTCACCGCTTGAATCTCTGCATTCAGCATTGCCATGCCTTCTTGGCTGCTCAATCGTGCCTGCGTATCAAGCATCTTGACCTGAGCGTTCAACGTCGCAATCCGCTCCTTGCTCTCGGTCTCGATACGCTTCGTTCTGATCTCTTCACTGGCCGCGTCTAGCGCTTGCGTCAGCTGCTGATTCTGCTGCTGCATCGCCGCCATTGCCGCCTGATGCTGCGGCGACATCTCCGGTTCGGCCCCTTCCTGCACATCCTGCAACTCTGGCGGCAACATCTTCTTCAAGCGATCCGCAATCTGCGCGGCGCCCGGCCAATCCATGGAACGGACCAACAAATCGCCCGCCACCTGCATGATGGGCGGATACGATTTCGTCAGGTCAATCATACTCGCCGCGGCTTCCTGCCTCTGCGTCTGATAAGTCGGGCCCACGCTGATCGTGACGTCGTACTTGCCCGCGGTCAGATCGTAGATCACCTCCTTGCCGTCCTTCATCGTCGGCTGATTGATGCCTACCTGTTCCTGCGTATTGTCTGGCTTCAACAGTCGGATCACCCGCGCCGTGTCGTAGTGATACGGGATCAGATCCACCATAATGCGGCCGGCGTGCTTGATCGACCGCGCAAGATTCGACGCAAAGTTGCTGTTAGCGACATCGCTTTCACGCTGCCGCGCCAAAATAGCCCGACCGCTCTGCTGCGGCCCAGCCTCGCCCAGCGACGCATCGTAAATGCCCATCGTCGCCTTGACGTCGTTGTCCGCTTGGCGAATGGCCATCATAATAGCTTGGATCGGCGCTTCGTACGACTGGCGCTGCGGCGCCGGAGCCAGCATGCCGCCCAAAGACTTTGGCTTGTATTCAATGTAAGCCAAGTTGCGCTGGTTTAACGACGCCCACTGCTGCTCGCGGCCCTCAAACTGCCCTTCGGCCCCGATAAACGGCGTCTTGGGAGCCATGGCAATCGCCTCAGTTTCGGCCGACACCATAAAGTTATAGCGCCGCGACGGGTCCATCGCATTGCGCACCATGCCAATGTAGTGCCGCTTCCCGTTAACGTTCACTTCCTCGCCAAACACCGGGATAATCGGAATGTACTTGCCGGCCCACTCGCTGCGCTCCAGCACCTCAACGCCGTTAATCTTCGCCATGCGGATCACGCGACGCTCTACGCGGCGCTCTCGCACGACAAACGGCATCACGGCGTCCATTTGATCCGCGGGAACCTGGCTTTTGAACACTTTGTTGCCGTCTTCCAGCTGCAACAGCGTGTCTGGCTTGGTTTCCACGTACCAATACTCAGCAATGCGAACGGAATCCTGCGTAAACCACGCTCTCGCATCGTCACCAATCGTCGCGAAACTCATGCCAGAATTGACGGCCTCGGCCTTCGGATATCGCGCCTCAAACTCGTCGCGGCTCATGTCGTCGACGATAAACGCCCATTCTGAATCACGCCGGTCTGGCTCCATCGCGTACGGGTCCATGTACACCGTAAACGGGTTTTCAATCTGCTTAATGACGATGTCCTGCTCGAAGCTGTCCTCGTCGCAATACTCCGTTATGATGCGAAAGTAGCCAAACCCAATCGTTACGGCAGACTCAAACGCCCGACCGTACGCCACCGAAGCGTCGCTGGACACCTCAATATGACGCGTCAACCCCTGGATCACCTCGGCCGTCTCCACATCCGCGCCAGAATCGACAGGGTTGACCTGCACGCTGGCCGGTGACTGCCGTTGCTCATTGGTCACCTGCCGGATGAACTGCGGAATGCGATTGATGACCAACGCCGGCCGACCGTCCAGGCGCCGCTGCTGCACCATCTCCGGCGGCCACTGCACCCCGACGCGAAACTCCAGCTCCTCCAACCCGCGTTGGCGCATATCAGCTTCAGCGTCAACAGCCAACTTGAAACGTTTAAGCGCGAGTTCTAGGAATTTGTCGTCGGTCGTCATGTCATCCAGCCGCCTGTACTATTATCTACCACATATTCTCGGGCCGCGGCCCTCTGCACTGGCTTGGTGATCGCTCGCGCAAATCCGCCATTGACCAAATACCGACACGCGTCCATCATATGATCGTGCTCTTTGACCACTTTCCCTTTCTCGTCTCGACGATACAAACGGAACTCTTGCCGCCAGTTGCTCAACGACTCAAACACGCGCAACCGCCCACCGCTCAACCGCTGCCACATCTCAAACAATCCAGCCTCAACGGCGTTATCGGCCGGCTCCAGATCAA
>Ga0209596_1000790_pt1 | contig 28496 bp, 26 predicted proteins | sample M_130807_MF_Meta_FD_187314 | JGI IMG/M metagenome (GOLD analysis project Ga0209596, IMG submission 187314) | Freshwater microbial communities from Lake Montjoie, Canada to study carbon cycling - M_130807_MF_MetaG (SPAdes) (version 2) | ecosystem: Environmental > Aquatic > Freshwater > Lake... | reverse complement strand
TTCGCCATACTTATCAAGCACAGGTGTAAAGCCGGCTGACCAATCTCTTCCAATGCCCCCATAGTCGGATCTATTCTTGGGCATCAAGACTCTTTGCCATAATGACTCCTCCCACATCAGACCACCAATAATGTCCTGGGGGCTCATACTGTGAGTACTAAGCCATTCATTCATCTGGGGATTCTCAAGTATCATTGCCACCACCAACACTCCAGCCGATATTTCTTTGATGGGTGTCTGGCCTGCTATCAAGAAGGCTCTATTCCATAGAGATGGCGATGCCACTACATTGTCAGAAAGAGTTGAGGATAGCTGGTTTGGTGCAAGCTGATAGCGGCGGAATATAAAGAGTGCCTGCCAGCTATCTTGAATTGCTACTAGGATCTGCTGAGGACTCTGGTTGTTGTTAATCATAAAAACAATATCATTAGATACGACACTATCTAGTGCTATCTCGGCGATGTCTGGGTTATAAATTGTCGGATTGTTCGATAAATCCCACTTTAGCCATAAGGAAAACATCAGACCCACCAACCCTAGCCCCACAAACAAGCTAACAGGCTTAATTTGGGCAAACAGGTATATTGCTAGTCCAGCAACTATCAGTACCCAGGAAATAAACATTATGCCTTTGGCAAAGCCCGGACGGAAGTAGCTATAAAACTGGGCTTTTTTTACGCGCAGTGAGTTAGTGTATGTTACTGGTTTCATACGAACATCCCCGCGACAGATAATAAAACTAAAAGTGGTGCTATCGGCCAGGCAACTATAAATACCAATCCAAATATTGATATAGCCAAGATGGCAATTATTGCCGTAAATATAGCAAATAGCCGAATGGTGAACCCTACGAATCTCGATACCATATTGTCCACCATAGCTCGACCCATGCCCTGAATAGACTTGTCGGCCTCGGTGGTAATACGGCGCCACGGATCAAACATTGTCCTAGCCAAAGATGCCACCGAGAACCTTCGCCATGTAATAGTGATATATTGCCCAATCTTTATAAAAAGCTCCGAAAAGCCTCGTCCGTACCACCAGGTAATAAATTCAAGTAATAGCATAAGCTTAATTGTACCAAGACTTGAGCTATACTGCCATATCAGCTAGTATGCTAAAGTAAATCGAGAGGAGAAACGAGACGCAAGCTGGCAGTTTTGATGAAATCAAAACGAGAAGCTGAAGTGCGCGATTCGACGACGGGGTGTGGCGCAGTTGGTAGCGCGTACGGCTGGGGGCCGTGAGGTCGCAGGTTCAAGTCCTGTCACCCCGACCATTTTTGAAATTATCCATTAGGCCTCTTTCCAGCCAAGAAGCTTTGCTTTGGCCCATTTTTCCATCTGGTCTACATCTAAAACAATATCATTGTATTTTTGCTCTAGTATTCTAGTAAAAATAAACTTGTCATCTTCTCTAATTTCTTTTGAATTATTAACTTCTTCTACTTTCATCCACCTGTGCTGTGGGTCTTTTTTGATTTTGCTCTTAATACCTTCCGAAATTTCCAGCAAATAAATTGAGGAGGTAAGCCTAACCCTGCCATCTGGCTTTGGTTTATTTATATAGCTCACAATTGCACAGATATATTTTGGTGGCAAATCGATTCCGAGTTCTTCTTTTTCGAGTTTTATCAATTCCTGGGTTGGATCTTCGCTATTTTTTAAAAACTTACCCATAGTAGCTCCGCAACACCATATCCCCTCGAACTGATACCTTTTTAGTAAAATTCTGCCCTCATATATAGCAAATACTGCCGCTGATTCTTTAGCAGAATCGAAATTTGTCGAAATATCCGATTTCATAGACCTCCTTTTTTATAACTAATGCTTTTTTACCAATTATACACTCTTTTTATTTTAAAATTTTTAAAAATTTATTTTTCATAAGAGCACATTTTAAGCACTTCAACAGATTTAAACTTAACAATTTTAAAAAAAGTTCTGAAAAGGTATTTACATAACAGTTATGCTATGACACAATCTTTATGTAGTTTATGTAATTTATGTGTGCCAAATACTCTTATGGTGAGCTCAAACTCCAACAAAACAGCCGAAATACTAAGGTTAATTCAGACCAAAAAAGTCGCCACCCTGGGCGACTTGAGTTCTAATAAGCACTTGGTAGGGCTGTTTTCTGCTTCTACCAAAGCAACTCCTCGCCGGCGAATAATAGACACTGCCGGCCTTTTGGCCAAGCAGGGGTATGTCAGCGTCGGGCTGCTCGATAATGAAAAGGTCTTTAAGATTACCGAAAAGGGCAAGGATCGGCTTAAGGCCCACCAAGTCAGCCAAGAAGGACTTAGTATTACAGAGCGCTGGGATGGTCGCTGGTATTTGATAACCTTTGATATACCCGAAAGCAAAAAAGTTGTCAGGAACCAACTAATTCTTACGCTTAAACGGCATGGCTTTATTAACTACACCAAGGGGCTATGGCTAATTCCCTACAACCCCACCAAGCTGGTAGCTAGTTTACGAAAACAACTCGGCCTCAAAAGTGAGCTGCGCCTGATTGTGGCCCAAGCCATCGATAGTGATGCCAAATACCGTAAGCATTGGGATTTATAGACAATAATTTAAAGCTGGCGAGAATTATTAAGGCCCCTCTTTAAAGAGGGGCCTTAATAATAGTGCAATCCACCAACACCGCTAGCATAACTAACCTTCCTAAGCTAATTATAGGTGGGTGCCCGCAACATCATCCGAAATAACGGTGTGTAATCTAGGGCTCCCTAAGGTTAAAAGTAATTAGAAAAAGTTACTATGCTTTAAGAATCAACAGCGCATGCAGTAGAAAGCACTAAATAAATTATACCACCTATAGGAGTGGGTGGCCGAGTATGGCCGATGCGATACCTATTACTATTGAGCTAAAAACCGGCCCGATGAGAGTAAAAAATATAAATATAAATGCAAACACTGCGACCAGGCCGAACTGTTCTATTTTATCCAAGATATCCATTATTGCCGGTGGCGATACTGCATATAGCAGTCGGCTACCATCGAGCGGAGGGAACGGTATCATATTAAATACGAAGAAAGCTACATTAACTAGCACAAACTGTAGCAAAAACTCTCCCCCGAGTCCCGGTACTGTGACGAACCTCAGGTAGAGCCCAATTATTAGCGCCATCAAGATATTGCTGGCTGGGCCGGCAAATGCCACCAAGGCAGCCCCCCATTTTCCGTATCGTACCGCATAAGGATTAAAAGGCACTGGCTTGGCAGCTCCAAAAACCACTGGACTACCAAGCAAAATCAGCCCCAGCGGCAACAGTAGGGTCATCATAGGATCTATGTGTTTGGCTGGGTTTAAAGTTAACCGGCCTTCATTTTTAGCAGTAAAATCGCCCAGCATATGCCCTGCCCAGGCATGACTAAACTCGTGCACAGTAAGTACAATAACAAGAATTATCAGATACATAATAATTGTAGCGAGGCTGTCCATGCCCTAATTTTAGCACGCCTTGGGGCTAAAATATATTGAGCCATGCTAGATATTGATTAAACCCAGCCAATATGCTAATATATTCAAGTTATGTCATACAGATGCGATCTAACAGGCAAAGGAAAACAGTTCGGAAACCATGTGAGTCACTCACAGCGGCATGTTAAGCGTACCTGGAAACCAAATCTACAGACAAAGACCCTCATAATTGACGGGCAAAAAGTTAAGTTGCGCCTAGCAGCCAGCACCATCCGTACTCTTAATAAGTACCAGAAGCAAATCGACCAAGCCGCAGCAACCGAACCAGCCAAGCAATAACCCCTCTACAGAGGGGTTATTGCTTGGTCACCTAATTTCCCTATTTATACAGGGCGATATGTTAGTTGATTTGGTTTTATTTTAGTATTACTAGCTGTTGGTTATCTGTTGGAAGATCTTTTTTGCTGACCTTGTACTTATCAATTGGTTCGGTGTCTTTACCGAATTCTGCTTTAATCTTGGCTTGCTCTAGCTCGGAGTCCATGATTGGTATCAAAACCTTTGGCTCTACCTGCGAAATTATTTTATTCATAAGGTCGGCCTTGCTGTCCTGCACAGATATAATCAAGATATCTACTCCATCCATACGCTCGAGCTGATCATCTGTCAGGGTCGCATCAAGGCTAGCGGCATATGTAATGTGCATATCGTCTATCACGAGGCTGTAGGCGGTGTTACTGGCGCTTATTTCGACGCCATCGACCATCATACCCATTACCTCGTACTCACCTGGGCCGTAAAATGATTTTTCAGGTACTACCTTAGCGCTAGGATCGGTAAATAGTAGCAGGTCGGCCTTGGTGCCAGAGCTGGCATTAATTACTACATCAGCAGTTTTGCCAGATATTTTGATGGTGTTTTTGTCGGAGTAAGTAATATCCATAAACTTAATTGTAACAGATAAAAGCCCTACTGCGCCAGACCATTACAGCGACTTATCGTCGACTGGGGTTTCTTCCTCAGATTCAGCTTTGGGCATGACACTAACAGTTGTGGTCTCGGTTTGGTCTTTATTGTCATTGACGGCAGTTTTTGCAAAAACGCCTATCTTGTCGACTAGCACAATCTTGTTTTCATCAAGAATGTCTGTCAAAAACCGGTCGTTCAGGTTGCGTCTGTAGTCGAAGTCTTCGATAGTCATTGAGGCATAATTAAGCTCTCGATTCATCTCTTTCTCCATATCACCAACAATTTTGGCTAACTGAGACTTATTCATGTCGCCAACTATAAAAATATCTATCTGCTGGTGGCTGCCGCGCACAAAAGCTCCTGTCAAAAAGGCCATACGGACGTTTCCCGCTTTCTGTAGACCTTTGAATATATGATCTTCTTCCTTGGTTTGCTTTATTTCCTTAGACTTGGCAGGTATGCGCTGAAAAATTGATTGGAGTTCTTTATGAAACTTATACTTGGCATTAACTTCATAATACAACCGGTTGCTTTGGCTGACCGACCGAACTATTCCAATGTTCAGGAGGTTTTGGAGTTCGCGGCGTACAGAGTTGATTTGTTCGTCTATTTTACGGGTAATCTCACGAACATAAAAGGGCCGGTCTGGGTTGTTATAAAACAAGCTCAGCAGCTTAACTCGGGTCTTTGATCCAAACAATTGTTCAAACATTTTGCCTCCCCTTTTGTATCAAATTTATCTAAAAATTGTATTCTTTTATACAATTTACAGGTTACTTAAGGCTATTATACGAGTAGTTGAACAATAAATCTAGTCTAAATGAATAAAAAATTATGGTCTGCTAATTGAGCTGCTTCGGGCTCGTTTTTCTAACAAATCACTAAGTGGCTTGAGCTTAATGGACTGACCAGATTTAGCGATTGCTTTGCCAATCAGCCAATCGCAGACCTTTGGATTTTTAGGCAAGAAAGATCCGTGCAAATAAGTACCAATAGCATTTTTGTATATAATACCCTCTTGCTTGTCAGTAGGATTGTTGCCAAAGCCCTTAATAACACTGCCAAGTGGCTGGGCTCGGCCGACATACTCAGTAGAACCGCTGTGGTTTTCAAATCCAACTAGTTTGCCAAATATATCGGATTGGACGACGATATTGCCTATCATCCTGCTGCTAGTGGCCTTGGACACAATATTAAAAAGCCCGATTCCTTTGAGGCGGCCGTAGTCGTTGCTAATAAAGTACTCTCCTAGCAGTTGGTAGCCCCCGCAAACAGCCAGAAGTGCTCCGCCAGACTCCACAAACTGCTTGATCTGATCTGCTTTAGAGGCTAGGTCTTCAGATACAATTACCTGACCCTTGTCCTGGCCGCCGCCAATGAATATTAGGTCTGCGTCATTTGGTATTTTTGACCCTACTTCGATATTTTCGACGATATTTTCGATACCTCTCCAGTTCATCCTCTGACGGAGTGCAATTATGTTTCCATAGTCACCATAAATACTCATGCGTTCAGGATAAAGATGCACTATTTTGATTGGCTTCATTGCCAGTACTCCTTTTGCAGCTCGTCGCCAGCTACAATTTGGCTCCGGATTGATAGCATTGCTGTATAGGTAGGCAGTATGAATAGCTTGCTTCGTTTGCTGGTGTGTTTGGTTATCAATTTTAACAGCTCTGCTTCGTTAGTTTCAGCCAAAACGTCCTTCTTGCCCGCATACTTGAGCCGTAGAGCCATATCATCTGCCCTAGAGCCCCCAACTAGTATCTTTCCTTTATAGTGTGCCAGATCCTCCAATGCGGAGTCCCAGAGCCAGCTTATATCGCGACCGTCGGCATAGCTATCATTAATAATAAAAACCAGAAGTCTGTCGTTTTCGCTCAGCAGATAGGTCTGTATTATTTGGTTTAGACCTGTTGGGTTCTTAATTAGCAGTATCAGGGCCTCTCGTCCAAAATAGTTGAGTACTTCAGAACGCCCGAAGGCTGCTGTCGATCCGGCAATGGCCTTCGTTATCTGATCATCTTCCAGGTTGAGGCTAGCCTTAACGGCAGAAAACGCACCCATCGCATTGTAGACATTAAAAATGCCCGGAATTTTAAGCTCAACCAAGTCGTCTGATCTATTGATATTAAACTGGATCGATTCTATGCCTTTTTGTCTCAGATTATTAGCCTGGTAGTCGGGCTTTGGTCGCCTAAAAGCCCCACCCTTACCTCTGTACTTGCCGAGGTGGCTGAAGTAGTGTTGTGTATAGTACAACTTTTCTTGCGTAAATGGGTCAAATATACTATCAGCAGTACGGTCGTGCTCTAATTTAGGGCCAGAATAGTCGCCGACACCGAAATAAGTAACTTTTTTTTCACTTTCGAGCTCGTAGCCAAGGCTGGCCACCAAAGGGTCGTCGGCATTTAAAACTAGCTGGGTAGCTTCGAGCTCTTCGATTAGGCTCCTGAAGCTCCTGGCTATCTTATCGAGTTCGCCAAATCTGTCGAGCTGATCCCTAAACAGGTTGCTAACAAGTATTACATTGGGCTGAATCGCTCGGCAAACCTTAGGCATATAGGCCTCATCGACTTCAAAAAGCCCGACATCTGCAGAAACTCTGCCGGTAATATTTGACTCCAGGGCCACTGAAGTTATTAGGCCTCTCTCCATGTTAGAGCCGGTTCGATTATAAACGTAACTAATGCCATTAGACTCTAGGACATCTGCTATCAGCTTTGTAGTGGTAGTCTTGCCATTGGTGCCTGTCACAACAATAACCCCCCTGGGGAAGTTGTTTTTAACAAGCTTCTTGAGTATGTCCTTATCAATTTTTTGGGCCACCATACCAGGTAACGATGTACCACCCGTACCTGTCAGCCGATTTATTCTGAAAGCGGCTTTGGCCGCCAAGATAGCAAGTAAACTACGCATATGCTTTATTGTATCAGATACCTCTCAAATATTCAGAGCAAATAATGTTGGCTTCGAGGTAGCTATTAACCCAGTTAATCTGGTTGTTTCTTTTAAACCAGGTAATTTGCTTTTTAGCGAGTTCAGCAGTGGCGGTATTGATAGAGTCCTCAAGCTCAGCAAGGGTCGTTTGGTTAGCAAGGTAATCAACTACTTGGCTATAGCCAGTAGTTGTTAGGGCCCGGCAATCATCACCATAATGTTTGCGGATATATGTAACCTCCTGAATAAATCCTTTACTCAACATCTGCTTAGTGCGACTAGCTATATTTTGCTTTAATAAAAGCTTTTTTATATCTATACCTATTATTTTACAATCTATTTTTATAGCATCCCTGTCATTAGTGGTGGTGGGTCCAAGAGTCAATAACTGCTCTATCCTGCGCATGTTATTTGAGTTTATTTTCGCCGTCTCGGCGGGGTAAATTTCCTGTGCTTTAGCGATTTTTTGCTCATTAGTCATATTTTCGATATTCAGGCCGGTTTTTACGGACCTAAATTGATAATCGTACAAAACTGCGTCAATATACATGCCACTACCTCCTACCAGGAGTGGGAGCTTGCCTCGCTGCTGTATGTCTTGGATTATTTTTTCACAGTTTGTTTTAAAATCTACAACACTATAGCTTTGATTGGGCTCAATTACATCGAGAAGATGATGCTTAACCTCTTTTTGGTCTTGAATGCTTGGTTTTGCTGTTCCGATGTCTAGGTACTTATAAATTGTACGCGAATCGGCACAGATTATTTCGCCATCGTATCTTTTGGCTAATTTCATTGCTAGCTCTGACTTACCAGATGCGGTTGGGCCCAATATGACTACCATTTTTGAATTTATAGGCATGCTTATGGGGCCAATCTAGATATTAGTTCGACTACTAATGTCTTCTAGGAGTGCGCTGTTTAGCTCTTCGAGGCCTTTTGAGCCCTGATCCCCGACAGCATACTTGCGAACGGCAACTTGGTTAGATTCTTGCTCTTTTTGACCGACTATCAGTACATATGGGATCTTGAGCTTATCGGCATTATGGATTCTTTTACCTAGCGAGTCTGAGGCATTGTCTACCGAAGCTCTGATTCCATTGCTCAGCAATGAATTGAGGACTGCCTGTCCGTATTGCTCGAATTTTTCAGAAATCGGTATTACTCTTACCTGCTCTGGTGCTAGCCACAATGGGAAGGCCCCGGCGGTATGCTCGATATAAACGCTCAAGAAGCGCTCGATAGAGCCTAGCGATGCAAAATGCACCATCATTGGTACTTTGTCGCTACCGTCGCTATCTGTATAGCTAAGACCAAATCGCTCGGGCTGAACAAAATCGAGTTGAGCCGTAGCCACTTGATGGGTTCTGCCTATGGAGTCTTTGGCCATGAAGTCTATTTTGGGACCGTAAAATGCTGCCTCGCCAGTTTCTTCGTAATATTCTAGGGCATGATTGCTAGAAACATTTCTGAGTATGCTCTCGGCATCTTTCCATAGAGACTTGTCGCCTAGGTAGGTGTCCGAATCATCACGCAGGCTCAGCCGAGCCGTGAAATCCATATCGAAGGCACGGTAAAACTCTTTGGTGATATCCAGTAGCATGCCCAGCACTTCTTCGACCTGCTGAGGGGTACAAAATACATGACTATCGTCTTGTGTAACTGAGCGGACTCTCGATAGCCCCTGAAGCTCTCCTTTTTTCTCATCTCGATAAACAGTGGTTGTTTCGAGGTATTTCACTGGCAAGTCTCGATAGCTTCTGGGTTTACTGGCAAAAATCTGGGCGTGATGCGGACAATTCATAGGCTTGAGAGCAAACTCATCGCTCGATTCTTGGCTTTTAACCAAGAACAGTTCATCACCGAACTTATCCCAATGTCCAGAAGACTTATAGAGGTCAGTTTTGGCAATATGGGGTATCCAGACTTTCTCAAAGCCAGCCTTCAGTCTCAGCGACTGCGAAAAGTCATTGAGTAGATCCCTCAAGATAGCTCCCCTGGGCGTAAATAGTGGCAAACCAGATCCTACCAACTCCGAGAACACAAACAGATCGAGCTCGGCACCTAGCTTACGATGATCACGAGCTTCAGCCTCTTGAATCATGTTGAGGTGCTGTCCGAGCTCTTTAGCCGATTCAAATGCCAATCCATACAATCTCTGCATCTGAGGATTAGTTTCCTTGCCTCGCCAATATACCCCACTAAGCTTAGTGAGCTTAAAACTATCTGCGCTTATCTCAGAAGTATTTGATATGTGCGGGCCCCTGCAAAGATCAACAAAGTCGCCAGTCTTATAAATACTAACTTCTGTCACCCCTTCGGTTGCACCTTCAGCGAGGTCTGCATCACCAGCGTCGCTAACCGCAGTAGAACCCTTGGTCTTTAAATCTTTTAGCAGCTCAACCTTGAATTTCTGATTTTTAGACTCAAAATATTCAATCGCTCTATCGATTGGCCAGGTTTCGTGCTCAAATGCTACTTTGCTAGCAATAATTTCACGCATGCCGTCTTCGATCGAGCTCAAATCCTCTTCTGTAATGTTGTTATCAACCAATACATCATAATAAAAGCCATTCTCGATGGCGGGACCAACCCCGAAGTTAGCTTCGGGCCGTAGCTTCTGGATGGCTGATGCCATGATGTGCGCTAGGCTGTGTCTGATTTTATGAAGATTGTCTTTATTTTGCATATATACCTTTCTTTTTTTAACAAAAACCCGCCTTTTGCTGCCAAGTCCCAGTTCTACTGGGAGGTTCCACTTGGCTTATCCGTGGCGGATCTCTCTTTTTGCCCTGTACGATCAGGCTTCGGAGCTCGCCATAAGCTGGTTAGACTTTAGCTCAAACGCTCTTATTGATATTTATAATTTTAGTATAAAAGCCTACTTTTATCAAGACATAGTTAGATTTATTATCAATCGTAATCATACTGTTGTATTTTTAGCTACAAACTAGTTTTTAATTACTGCGTACACAGCAAACCGACCTTCTCTCTCGCCAGTAGCCATGCTGCGACGATGCGAAAAATAACTTTTATTTGTAAAAGTGTCGATAGGGCTAATTGTTATGTTGGATTTTTTAATGCCGCCTTTGATCGCCTGGGCTTCAAACCTAGATTTGATATCCATATGGTACTTTCCGTCCTTGCCTTTTGATACATCCTGGCCCCAAAACTGCATATCGATTCCTTCTGAGTCATCAAAAATATAAGATTCGGCAGATATGGATGGGGATGTAATCAAAATTAGATCACTTGGCTCTGTGTCATACTCTACACCCATGGCGTCAATCGCTTTTTTGAGAATATTCTGCTCAATTCCCTTTCGACCGGCATGAACTAAGCCAATGGACTTGCTGATTGGATCAAAAATTATCGCCCCAATGCAATCGGCCACCACCAAAAAAAGTGTAAGCCCAGGCTGATTGGTAATCAGCCCATCACCTATAATTTCGTCCTGCCTAGCTGGATCAAGCAAGTTCCCCTGATGCTGTAGCCCCACCCTATGTATACTAGTACCATGCTCTAGCTTGATAAAAACAGCGTCTTTATTTGCTATGCCTTGTTTGCGCAAATAATTCGATCTTGCTTGCGCAACTTTCGACTCGTCTCCATAAACAAAGCTCATGTTGTCATTATCAGTAGTAGAAAACCCAAACTTACAATCCTCTACCATTGCGCTATCGATTTTTTTTACCCAAGAAAGAGTGGATTACTTTAGATAGATCCGGATCTTCAAGCGCCACATCGAGTATGGCCTCTAGGTATTTTTCCTTGTTGCCGGTGTCGTGCCAGTTGCCCTCTATTTTTAAGCCGTACAGATCGTTTGATTTGGCATAATTTCTAAGAGCAGTAGTAAGATAAACCTCACCTTTATCATCTGGGCTCAGGCCAGAAAGAAACTTGACGACTTGTGGTGTCAGGATGTAGCCCCCAACAGCAGCGTAATTGCTTGGTGACTCGCCAGCGGCTGGCTTTTCTATAATATCTTTGAGCTTAAAGGTCTTGTCATCCAGACTCTTATCTACATCTACCATGCCATATTTGGTTGTATCTTCATCCGGTACTTCTATCAGGCTTATGACTGGTGCCTGGAGCCTTTCGTAGGCCTCAACCAACTGCTGGGCCCTTGGCTTTTTACTGACCACGAAGTCGTCAGCCCAGAGTACAAGAAATGGTTCGTCTTCGCCAATCAAATGTGAAGCATTCAATATTGGAGTTCCGTTGCCATAGTGGCCTTTTTGCCTAACGTAGATAAAATTAGCCATATCTCCGATACGGTGGATTTCTTTTGCCAGATCCTCTTTACCGGTCTCGATAAGCCGACTCTCTAGCTCGGCATTGTAATCAAAATGGTCCTCAAGCGAACGCTTGTGCATACCTGTAACTATTATAATATCGGTAATTCCTGCAGCAACAGCCTCTTCAACTACATATTGAATAATCGGCTTATCTATTATAGGTAGCATCTCTTTGGGCATAGCCTTGGTTTGTGGCAAAAACCTCGTACCAAGACCTGCGGCAGGTATTATTGCCTTTGTAATCTTTTTCATACTTTTATGGTGGGTCCTAGGGGACTCGAACCTCTGACCTCTTCCACGTCAAGGAAGCGCTCTAGCCAACTGAGCTAAGGACCCGCGATTGCCTGATTTTAACCTATTTCATGGTTATTTTCAATCTTGATCGCCCTTTTGCCAGCACTAGCCTTGGTTTTGGAGCGATGCGGCTTGCGCTGGCTAAAATGTGTTTTCACGTAGCAAATCGCCAGCAAACCCAACTCTATTGAGCTCTATATGGCTAGCCATGAGGCTCCTAAGCGGCATTATGGTGTTGTTGCCATAGCTGCTGTTGATTTTATCGACTGCCAAGGACAACGACAGCTCTTTTTGACGGTCAAAAAGGTCAAACACTAGCTGGCGTGAATCGCCCATACCAAATAAAGTTATGCTTATTTTACGAACTTCGGAGCTTATTATTAGTTTTTTTAACAACATTTTAGTCAAAGAAATTATTTTTATATCTGATCTGAAAAACGCAATATTGCTAAGGGTATAGCCCTGCCAATTACCACCCAAAAATTGCACATAGATTGATATCCCGCTAGCTGCTAGATTCTTTTTTCTGAGTCTACTCCCTAATGTTATGGCTATCTTATTGGCATACGTTGTAAGCCCTACAATTGTATCTGGTGGGTTCGGCATGGTTGTAATCTGGTGGGAGATAGATTTGTTGGCTTTTATAACGTCAATATCCACTTCAAAGCCTCGCATCCTGAGGTACCACTTACCACCATTAATGCCAAGTTTGTTATTGATGTATTTCCAGCTCGCATTATAGAGATCTATAGGGTTCTGGATGCCTATATCGTACATCCGGCGGGCCATTTTTCTGTTTATTCCAGTTAGCTCTACCAAACTCAGCCCTCCGTAGAATCCAACCAGGTTGGTTTTGTCGAGCATCACCAAGCCGTCGGGCTTTTGGCTATTCGATGCCATCTTGGCGAGCCAGATATTGCTAGCTACGCCCACCGAGCATAGGATATGCTCACCGTAAAGGCCCATCAGGCTAGATTTAATACCCTCCACTAAGCTCAAGACCCCTTCTCTGGTCTGTAGATATGACGGAACCTTCAGATAGGCCTCGTCGATGCTCTTAGCACGGACATGGCAAGGGGTACCATGTAGTATTTGCATAATTTGCCGATGGATATGCCGATAGGAGTTAGGGCTATCATGCACAATCACTATATTTGGGCACATCATACGGGCCTCAGCAACCTTGGTGCCTGTTTTTACTCCCGCGCGCTTGGCCTCTATAGAGGCTGCGACAATACTACCCCCAGAAGATGGTGCAGTCGATACAGCTACGGGCTTAGCTCTCAGGTGGGGGCTATAAAACTGCTCAACAGATGCAAAAAACGAATTCATATCAATATAAATAGTCGAATACTGGCTGGATTGGGGTTTGATTAAATATTCAGGAAGCATAATCTAATTATGCAGGTTTAAAGGTGATAAAGCAAATATAATACGAACAAGTTGACATGAAAAACAGACAAATCTTAAGACAATCCACAGTCAAAAAAAGTTTTCCACTAGTAATTCTTATACTTATATGACAACATATATACATGAAATGCCCTATTTGTGGAAATAAAAGCCTCAAAACCACCAATTCGCGCTCTACCAAGTCTGGTACGCAGACGTGGAGGCGTAAATCATGCCAGAAGTGCTATGCTTCTGTGACTACCTATGAGAAACCTTCTATGGGCTGGCTCAGCATTAAGTACCCTGCACAAAATACTACGATGCCGTACAATCGATCAGTTCTAACAAAAAGTATTATAATGGTCTTTGACGATTCTGAACTCCCTAGCACAAACATAGATTTATTGATCGATAATATAGAACAAAAAATTGTTTCATCACGAATAACTATATTGCCAAATAATGAGCTTATAAAAATTGTGCTCAATACTATTAAGCCAATTAGCCTTGGTGCTGCCGTGAAGTATATGGCTAGCTACAATACGGTAAGCAACCAAAGACAACTCAATAAGCTACTAAAGACTGCCTGATAGCCAATAAAAAAAGACCCCAGTAGGGTCTTTTTTTGTGTTAGTAGGCTTATTATAGAGCCTGGCTTCTGAGATCTACTCTTTGGCTTTTGGTTCGTCTGATGCTGATTTGGCATCAGCCTCTTTAGACTCGCCTTCCTTTGTTTCGCCTGCTGTATCGCCTGCTTCAGCAGCTTCATCTTCGGCACCTTCAGGTATAGTATCGCCTATTTCTTCGTCTAGAGCAGCGATTTCTTCTTCGCTTCTAGGTGGTTCTACTTTACATATGAGCTGATCTAGTTCGGTTAGTATAGTTACGCCTTCCTCAACCTTAAGATCAGAAACATGAATAGACTTTGCGAAATCATCGAGAACTGATATATCGACCTCTATGTGTGATGGCAATGTAGCAGGAAGTGTTTCTACTTCGATTTCTTCGATGTTCTTGAACAATGTTCCCTCTTGCTGGAATACTGCAGGTGCTTCGCCGGTGAAGTGGAGTGGTACTTCGGTGCGAATAATCTTATTCATATTGATTCTATAAAGATCAACATGTGCAACCTCGCTAGTAAGTGGGTCAGTGGCAATATCATGAATTAGTACATTTTCGCTGGTTTGACCATCTAGTTTCAGCTCTACTATAGTGCTGTAGCCGGCTACCGCAAAAGCCTTTTTGAACTCCTTGGCATTGACCGAAATTGCGATATTATCTTTTTTGTTACCATAAACCACAGCAGGTAGCTGACCGTTTTTTCGTAGTTCTGTGAGTTTTTTTCCGAATACATCACGAACAGTTGCTGTAATATGAATTGTTTCCATTGAAATTCCTTACTATTTTAAGATTATTTAGACTTCTTAGATTTTCTGGGAGCTTTGGTTTGAGTTAGATACAGATGAAAAGCTGCTATTTCTTGTGAGCTGATAGGACCTCTGTCGATAAACTTTGCTCTTTCTCGGTAGCCAAGATCAGCTTTACGGCCGAGTTTAGAACCATTTTGTTTACCAGCCTTATCTAGCTCTGACTGCATAAAGACTGTGGCAAGCACTGGTAATGAGCAGTCGTGGCAAGTAAGCTGCATAAAGCAATGCTCTTCAACACTCCCCAAGAAAGCTATATCGTCGTGAATATAACTTGAGCCACAGGAAGGGCACTTGTAAAAAACTTGTAGGTTCTTGATCAAATCCTGAAGGTTTTTGCTTTTCACTTTTTTATGTATTCCCTCTTAGAAATTATGATAGCATATCTGATATGGCTGGTCAATCAGGTTTTAACAAAAAATATTTTAATTCCTAAGCTTTTTTCTCTTCACAAAAGTGAGCCCAGCTAGCAGCATAGTCATGACCACCAACATGGCGATAATACCTACAAACTTCTGTCCTGTTGTGCCAAGAATACCAATCAGGCCAAAAATCAGGCAGAGCATATAAATGCACAACACAGCCTGGCGCTGAGAAAAACCGGCATCTAGGAATAGGTAGTGCAAATGCCCACGATCGGCAGTGAATGGCGACTTCCTGTGGGCCAACCGGCGTATTACTGCCCAAACTGCATCAAGGATTGGCAGACCCAAGACAAGAGCGGCAGTGGCGAGCTTAGCACCTGAGAAAATCGCCAAAATACCGAGTGTCATTCCTAAAAAGTACGCACCAGAATCTCCATTAAATATCTTGGCTGGATAAAAATTATAAATCAAAAACCCAAGGCAAGCTCCAAGCAAAACTATTGATATCAGTGCAGTTGATGGCTGATTAACCTTCTGGCTTATTGCAAGCAAAAATATTACTCCAGCCGCTATGGCCGAGACGCCGCCCGAGAGGCCGTCGATGCCATCTAAAAAGTTGATTGTATTGGTCATACCTACCAGCCAAAATACTGCAAGCGAAACAGCAATCCAGTTGAAGCTAACCTGCAATCCAAAAATTACCAGCGATACGTTGGACTGTGAAAACACCAGGTTTCCGCCAAATGGATTGGTGATAGTTTCGATAGTTATGCCGAAGCCAATGCTAGCCACCAACGCCGCCAAAACCTGGACCGATAACTTTATCCATGGGTTAAGTCGCTTTATATCGTCTATAAGCCCCACAGTCAGAACCATTGTACCAGCTATTATTAGGCCAACAAATTGCCTAGAAAAGCTCCCTATTAGTGCTGTGCTAACCAAAATAAAAGCGGCGTATATTGCTAAGCCGCCGCCACGGGCCATTATTTTGTGGTGTATTTTGCGTTTAGCCTCTTTAGGGTTGTCGATTGCTCCTAGCTTAATTGCCAAGCACTTCACTGGCGGTATCAGTAAGGCTGATATTACAAAGGCTGCAATTAAACCCAGCAGGTAGTTCATTTTTTTACAGCCTTTTCGGTGACATCAAAAGCCTTTGGATAGCGACCGAACATTAGTCTGGTCTGTGCGTCGAGTGCGGCTGCGGAACCAAAAAATATCGAAGTAATCGGCACCAAGACCCACTGTAGGACCATAAAGATAATCTTTGACTTGCGGTAATGCTTTGGCCTTGGAGGGAGCATCAACAAACTAAGCATGATAGTAATAAACTGCCCCACTAACGCGAGGGTTAGTATTCGTGAAGCCACAACTGGCAATTGATGTGCTATAACCTGCCGGTTAAACTGCTCATTCAGGAAGAGTGGCGCCCAAGCTGCAAAAGTTAGAATTAGCGGTGCGGTTGCCCAGCTAATGTGCCCTTCCATGAGTCTAAAAAACTGAATCCACTTTTTACTAAAAGAAATCTGCTTGTTCTTGATGTTGTTAGTAATCACAAAAGGAATATCGCTGGCTCCGTAGGCCCAGCGGCGGAGCTGTTTATACTGATTGAGAAAGGTTTTGCGGTAGTTATCGGCCAGTACGGCATCTTGGTATATGGGTATATAAAGCGGCTCCACCAGATGGTCGCCATCGTAGGCAAAAAAAGTTCGCCAGTACTGGTGGCCGTCTTCAACTATTGTTGTAACCGACCAAAAATCGGTGTCAATGAGGGTTTGCATGCCTTGAGCATGAGCTGCAAAATTACGTAGCCGATAGTGCCTGACACTTTCCATCATTAGCCAAAACGAGTTTCCGGTAGCAATGACTCGCATCGGTGCCGGTGCATCCCAAATATTATTAAAAAACATCGCCATTGGTTGATAGCTAAAATGAGTTCGGCTGGGATTGGTGCAGTATTCGTAGGTCAGGTACGGAAGATATTTCTTGTCTGGTCTGTGGTCAGAGTCCAGGGTAGTGACGATGATATTGCGGGGGTCCAAACCTTGATCTTCGGTATATTGTTTGAGGATTCTACCAGCATAAGTAATATTGGCGCCCTTGCCCTTGAGTTCACCTTCGATTCCGTCTGGGTGGCAGATACTCAAGTATCCACCAAACTTACTGCCATACTCCGATTCAAGTATTTTTGCGTTTTTGGCCGTCTGCTCGCCACCGCGCTCTTCGTAAGCCAAAACAAATATTATTTTCTTGGGGTCATACTCGGAATTCAAAATTGCCTCTAGCGAAGGTCTCAATACGTCGAGATTTTCGTTATAAACGGCTGTAATAATTGCATGGCTAATGTCTTCTGGGCTAATTAATGTGCTTTTGTGTGCCAACACCCGTTCTAGCCTATCGACTTCTATTTTGGCTGCCCTAAACTCTTTTTTGTCCTTGCCTAGCTTAACTAGCCCAAAAACACCCGAACGCGCTAGTTTTTCGAGTTTCAGTACGGCCTTGGCTAGCTCTGCGTCGATATCATCGAGCTGTTCTAGCCGATGGGCCCAATCGATTCTTTCAGACCTCTTAAGGGTACGGTAACCCTCAACGAGACCAAAGCTCATTCGGATCGACTTTAAGAGCCAAAACAGATCGAAGGCTATAATAAAATACGCCACTGCAATAGGGTATACCAGGCTTAAAAGAATAGGGCTTGCTAATAGCGACCAGCTCAGTGCGCCGGGCATTATTTCGCAAAGTCTGTAAAACCAGCGTTTGTCTGCCAGCCCAACGGCTAGCGTGGTGTGGGTACTGCGATTGTTATTAATTTGTGCCATAATTTATTACTGTGAAGCCAATTAGTATAGCTGTGGCAAGTATCGAACTCATCAGCCCGGCCATCATCAGAAAAATGCTAATTAACCTGTTACGATGATGCAATAGGTTGGCTAGAGCAAAGTTTGCCAGCGGCACCATAACTGCAATTATTGGTATCTCATACAGCTGGTACCAGCTTCCGAGCTGATCAAAATTAGTGAGACTCGAAAAACGAATTGGGATCTGGACTTGAGTTTGCTTGATGTTTATAAGCGCCCAAGCCACATTAAATAGCACCACGACTAGCGTTAGCATACACAAACTCAAAAACCAGCCGTCTTTATAGACCGATCGGCTGGCAATTTGCATCTTAGGTTTTTTATCTGTGTTCATTGTTTTATAGACCTAATTATACCAGAATATAGTGGCTTTTAGGTAGTTGGGTCTTTTGCTAAGCTATGGAGCCGATGAGCGGGATCGAACCGCTGACCTACGCTTTACGAAAGCGCCGCTCTACCAACTGAGCTACATCGGCATGGTTTGTCTTTAGAGCTTAGCTCGAGGTGTTTTTGCGGATTCTTGGGCTAAAACTAGTTATATACTATTAACGCCCTATAATAGTAATCAAACTAACCCAATTACTCAAGAGTCAGTCCTGATAGCTAGAGGGGGTAAAACTAAAAAATACACTAGTATTAATAGTGTATTTATTTAGGACTAGGATATTCTAAAATATACCTTTATTGGCCGATGAAGAAAGGCTAGATAAGCTGTTTTTTTAGCTTATCATTAAGCGCCTGCCATTTGTCGTACTCGCTAGCTTGAGTTTGCGCTCTGCTAGCGAAGAATGTAGCTCCAAAAGTAGCTGTTTTGAGCTGCTTACGGGTGTCTACAACGTTACTATTGCCCAAATACGGCACATGGGCATGTGCCTTGACCACCCTCACTTTAACCTTTCGTGGTCTTGATACTTGATAATATGTTAACATAGCGGTTTTCGAATACATTATTAGCTCCTTTTTGTTTTTATATATTTGTTTTTTTGTAAAAAATAAGCCACTTCCTCCTATTGACTAGTATGAAGTGATTTATTACCTGATGGTCTCCACCTACCAGATAAGGCTATATACTAGCAAACATAAGTACTAATGTCAAGCATAAAAGGCGATCTTCAGCTAAGGCATTGAATAATCGGGCTTTTTTTGTTAAGATAATCAGGTTAATTTAGCTTTTTGAATAATCAGACAATCTCTAAATTATTTCATTGAAGCGATGGGCCCGTAGTGAAGTGGTTATCACGCCTCCCTGTCACGGAGGAGATCGCCGGTTCAAATCCGGTCGGGCCCGCCATAAAAGAAGACCACCGAAAGGTGGTATTTTTTTATGATGATAGCTCGAGACAGAATACAGCAGACGGAAGCGCGCATCTGACCTCCGTTGCCTGTTGTCTTTCATCTGTTTTCTGCCTTGCCGACATCGATCACCAAGAAAGCAACAGGCCAACGGACTAATCATTATCCAGGATTGTCTGAAGCCCTGAAGTGTTAACATTCAGGGCAAGTTTATTCTGGATAAAGATTGTTCGGTAGTCTGGAGCGCTTATTGGAGTGAGCCACAGTCGGTTGGTTTTATATTACTTTTGCCATCAAAAGTGATGATTAATGAGATTAGTTAAAAAGATAATTATTATTGATGGCCGATTAGCGATCAGGCCAAGTTTATTCTTAAATCAGACTGCCCAATAGTTTTGTGAGCTGCTGGCATGCTAATTAAAACAGAGTTTTCCAGTAGTACCAAAATTGATTTAGTATCAATAGAGCAATTATCAGATACCACGAGCCTATCACTATCCAGGGGCAGCTAACAAGCAGCTGTGAGAGTCCCTTAAGTACCTGCGGGGGCTTAATATTGCCCTCTTGGAGGTTAAAGCGCGTCACAAGAACGAGTAGAGCTATTACAACCGCCCAAACCACAATACAGAATGGGCAAAGGGCTTGAATCACAAAAATGCTCTGGTACACCAGCCAGAGGCTGAATAATACACCTAGAACTGCTCCCGACTCGAGCCCGAGCCAAAACCAGCGCTTGTACTTGGCTCCAGCCAAAATACCCATGCCGATGGTTATAATGACTGCAAAGCCAATCAGCCCTATCAGAGGGTTGGCAAATCCAAAGGCCTCGGCCTGTTTGGATTGTATTACAGAGCCACAGCTTACGACTGGGTTTAAATCGCAACTAAGTACCGTGACAGGGTTTTTGAGTAAATTGAATTTCTCGAGCGTCAGTATGAACGATGCGGCTAGCCCAATCGAGCTAGCCAGCACCAGTACAAGAGCGAATTTACTATAGCTATTGAGTTTTTTAAGTCGAGCTCTGACCATTGGCTTGAGCTATGGCTTAAAGTATTGAACTATACGAGCCTTAGCACGTTGGTCTTTTAGCCAGCTCTCAAGATCAGCACCTTTTATTAGGATGTGGCTGACGCGAACTTGCTCGCCTTCTTTGCCTGTAGCCTTAATGATGTGATAACCATATTGGGTTTTGACTACGCCACTGATCTGGCCTTCGCCTAGTGCAAATGCGGCAGCTTCAAATTCTGGTACGGTCTGACCCTTGCTGATTAGCCCAAGATCTCCGCCATTGCTAGCACTTCCATCGGCCGAGAACTTCTTGGCCAGATCCGCAAAGTCTGCCCCTGCTGTGATCTGATTCTTGATGTCTTCAATCTGTTTCTTCGCAGGCTGATTCAGCGCATCGTCTGCCAAAATCTTCTCTGCGAGCTTCTTTTGGACAATACTCTGCTGGATTTTTTCTTTAAAGTCTGCAACAGTCCAGCCATAGAGCTTATCAAGAGTAGTTTTGACTTTCTCGACTCCTCCGGCATTTTTGACTAGCTCGTCGTATTGGTCAGTTATTTCCTTTGTAGAAACCTTAATTCCATACTTCTGGGCCTGCTGCCTGATGATCTCATTATCCTCGAGTTGCGTAATGATATCATTTTTTAGCTGCTCGAGCTTCTGCTTGCCCTCTTGAGTTGTTAGATCCTGCCCCTGCGATTGGTAGAATTTTTGGATCGAGGCCAATTCGAACAGATATTGGTTATAAGTGACTGTATTCCACAATACATTTCCATTAATGCTTGCTACTGGGTAAGGTACTATTTTGCTGGCAATTTTAACGGCCCTATCGGAAGATTTGTATTTGTACACAAAAACCCCAAAGACTGCGATTGTTACAACAAGAGCTACTAATGCGGCAGATGCCACCACGACAATAGACTTCTTTTTTGGTCCGGTCTTGACGCCTATTTTGCTAATTTTATCTTTAAAGCTGAGTTGCTTGACTGATGTTTTTTTGGTTTCAGATTTGGGCTTACTGGAAATCTTAAATTTACTACCCTTTTTGGCAGTACTCTTGACTGAACTTGATTTTATATCTGGATCTTTAGGCACTTTTACCACCCTTTCTTTAATAGATTATATATTACATTGCTAGTCGTCTTTTGTCGAACTCGGCTGATCCGAGACTGGCCCACTTTTGTGTACTGCCGTCATAATTAACTTTTGGAAGTGGGCTGGCTTATGAACATACTTGAGTTTTAATGAACCTGCACCTGACATCGTATCGATACTCAGCGCACCAAAGCCGAACATCGCACCCTGCAAGCCCTTGATAGAATAATTAACATTTTGGATGTTGTGCAGGGCCAAATCAGCAACATCTCGCGAAAAAAAACCACTCTGCTTGACCACCATAAGTCGCTGGTTGGTGAGGACATAAACGCTGTAATGCCAACCCACCCAGCTGCGTAGCCAAAACACAAACAGTACTCCGCCACAGATTGCCATCCAGAAGTATGAGACGGCGAGCCAGCTAGCCATTGTACCAAAGGCGATAACCCAGGGGATGATTGCCACCAGTACAATTAGCAGCCCGTATATAAGTGTACGCCTCAGGACAATCGGAAACTGTCTTTCGACGGCTATGACCTGCTCGTTTTCTGATGTAATTGAAGCTCGCTTACGAACGCGGTCTTTTTTGTGTTGTTGCATAAGCTTTATTGTAACTTAAAATCGCAGATAAATAAAAACCCCCACCCCATCACATTGCTGTGATAGGACGGGGGACACACCCACAGGGGTCGGAATCCGACGAGGGTGGAATGGAGCCGAAGAAACCAGGAAAAAGCCTTGTGGCATCCTCGAAGTCTTCTTCCGCAGCCATGGCCTCGGCCTGAGCGACTACCTTGGCAACCTCTGCATTGCGCAGGGCCAAGGGAGACGGCTGGGGCTGAGGTAGGTTTTCAGGCTCCTTCTGGGAGCTGATTGGGCCGAAAGTGATTTCGTCCCAGCTAAGCCAAATAAGGATTGCACCCGCCTCATTTAGGCGGCTCTTCACCTTTATTGCTATATAAGCTCTGGCATTAGTACTGCCCTTGCTGCCACTGATTGCGACATCCCACTGCTGCTTGGAAATTCTCACTCTTGCGTCACCATATCTGGTGGAAGCGGTAACATATATGTTTGGCAATTTGCCTACCTTAGGTGCGAGTTTGCCGGATGCAAACTAGTGACCTATACTATACAACTTAAGCTCATTGTTGTCAATCTGCTAGTTGCTAGGTTATAATACTCTGGTATCAAGCCCTGGTAGCTCAGTGGATAGAGCGTCTCCGTCCTAAGGAGAGCGTCGGGGGTTCGATTCCCTCCCAGGGCACCAAAGCCTATTAACCCTCTTGGTTAGTAGGCTTTGGTATTTTGTTGGGGATCGAACACAGGGTTCGGTGTACGAGGAGCACAGGGTAAGTATGAAATTTATTTCAATACTTCCCGAGCACCGCAGGGAGAAGTCCGCCGCGGCGGACGCCTTCCCTCCTCAAGGGCACCAAAAGCTCCAAGCAAGCAACGCTTCAATTTAATTTATCTTTTTATTAATTACCACTTTTGCTGCCAAAAGTGGAGTAAAACCAACCGACTGTGCTTCGCCCCAATAAGCGCCCCAGACTACCAGGCAATCTGATTTAAGAATAAACTTGCCCTGATTGCTAACGCTTCAGGTCTTCAAACAATTCTTAAATACTTTATTAGCCCGCTAGCCTGTTGCTTTCTTGGGTCTCGATGTCGGTGAAGGACGGCAAAAGTTATAGCTAATGAGATTAGTTAATGAGATTAGTTAAAAAAAACAATTATTATTGCTGCAGCTATCTGCTAGCGGTGCACGAGGAGCACAGATAAGATTTGGCAAATTGGAATCCTGCCGCACTTCTCCCCCTTGTAGCCATTTGGGCGCAATTAAAGAGTGCCCCAAAGATTTAACATCTTTGGGGCACTAATAACTACGGGCTATTTTAGCTTTCGGAGCTCAACCCCAATAGCCCCACCTGGCTGGTTGTACAAATAACGCAACCAGCCATCGTCGATCATGAACTCTTGGCAAGGAGCCAACTCCACTACATAGAGCTTTTGACAGCTACTAACAAGGTTAGCGAGCTGCTCACTACCCCACCCTCCACAAATATGCACCCGGCCAGCGTGGGCTGGTGGCGAATTTTTGTAGGGGTACCAAGTGGCGTATTGTCCGACGCGAGGTCGCCCAGCTTGCTGGAGGACTTTATTGGTGTAAGAACTGCGCTTTTTACCATGTGAGGAGCCTTTGGCACAAATACTGCACCAAAGGTTTCCCGGGTACATGTCTTCATCAAAATGAGGGCAATATATCGTATCACCTAAAAACTTCAAAATACTCCTTAAGATATCTAGGTACTGCTTTCGGTGTGCCTATTTGGCAAAAATATCATACCATATTTGTGTCATGGGTCAATCAAAGTAGGCTGGGGCCTAAAAGATTTTTATTGACATAAAATTCAATAAGTTTTAACCTAGTACTCAACCCATTATTAGTGGGTGTACTCAGCAAACCTCACAGGAGGAATGATACAACTTGGCAGTCACAAATGGTTCGCAGAAAGTGCATAGCTCGCGCAAGCAAAAATCACGCAGAAAGCACAAAGAACACATCGACAGGAGTCGATTTGCAAGAAGCCGCTGGAGGCGTCGTACCAGCTCCAGTAGCAGCAAGATCTATCAAGATTTTGAAATACTGACCTCCGGCGAGGTCATTAATTTCACAGTTCAAAGCTAGTCAGCCACAACCAAAAGCCCCGCTCTAGATATATCTGGAGCGGGGCTTTAACCTTTAGTTGCCATAGACGTGCTGCGACTCGGTTTTGACGTAGTCAAAGAGCTCGTCGGTAGCAAAAAATCGAGCAAGCTCGACCTTGCCATTTTCAACGCTATCCGAGGCATGCACAATGTTGTTAGAGCCCGATAGGCCGAAGTCGCCCCGAATCGTACCTGCTGGAGCTTCGTGGCCCTTAGTGGGCCCCACCAATACCCTGATAGCTGCTACACTGCCCTCGCTGCCCTCGAGCGCAATTACTACCATCGGTGAGCTCTTCATAAAAGCCTTGATGTCGCCAAAAAAAGGCTTATCTGCGAGATGCGCATAGTGCTCTTCAAGTATTGCATCCTCGGCTGTCATCATCTTTATACCAATTATCTTTAAGCCTTTGCGCTCAAACCGGCTGATTATTTCGCCAACCAAGCCGCGCTGCAGACCATCTGGTTTTACTAGTATCAATGATTGTTCCATTTTTTACTCCTTTTTTTAAATTTATTTATTGCGCAATAATTGTTCTATATTTTTTATTTTGGCTTCTTCAATTGGACCAATGGCCGCAAAATGCAAATCATTGGTCTGGAGGTACTTTTGGGCCGACTCGACCACCGAATCGGTGGTGACGGCGTCGATCTCGGCTAGCATCTCCTCGAGAGTCCAGACCTTGCCAGAAATTATCATATCGCTACCCATAACATCGGCAACAGCCGAATTGCTTTCGAGACCCATAATCATCCGGCCCCGAACCTGCTCTTTGGCCTTCTCGAGCTCCTTGCGCTCGATGCCCTCGATGCGGACCTTGGTTAGCTCTTCGGCAATGGCACCAACTGCCTCATCGACCCTGTCGTTGCTAACTCCGGCGTATATTTCAAATTTGCCAGTATCTACAAAGTTGCTATAGCTCATATATATGGTGTAGGCCAGAGCCTTGCGCTCGCGAACATTTAAAAACAGCCTCGAGCTCATACCTGAGCCGAGCAAAGTGCTAAGGATTTTCATCGAGGACTCATCGTTAGCATCGATCTGCGGGGCTCGGCCAGCTACAATGATGTGCGACTGGTTGGTGTCTTGGTGGATGATATTAGTTATTTTATCAGATTGAGGGTGCTTGATTTTTTCATAACCACGGCGTGCCTTGGTGCTAAATGAGCCCAGTAACTCTTCGGCCAGCTCTACTGCTCTGGCGTGGCTAATATTGCCGGCCACCGATATCACGAGGTTATCCATACAGTACAGGCTCTTAAAATAGTCGATAATTATCTGGCGCGGCATGGCCTGAATTATTTCTGGGGTACCTATCACATTGGTGCGCAGACTATCTTTGGGCCACAACAAATCGCCCACCAAATCAAATACATAGCGGCCTGGGTCGTCTTTATATACGTTCATTTCTTCGAGTATTACACCTCTTTCGCGCTCGAACTCTTCTTGCTTAAAAAGCGGGTCCGTTAGGATATCGGCCAAAATATTAAAAGCCAAGCCAGCGTAGTTTTTGGGGAGCTTAATGTAGTAGCAGGTGTGATCTTCGGCAGTATAGGCGTTCATGTATCCACCCACCGAATCGACTTCTTCTGATATAATTCTGGCCTCCGGTCGCTTGGTCGTACCCTTAAATAGTAAGTGCTCCAAAAAATGGGCTGAGCCGTATTCGGTTTTCATATCTTCGTAGCGTCCGCCAGCACCCACAAAAAAAGCCACCGTTACACTCTCGGTGTCGTCCATGGTGCGAGTTACGACTCGGACACCATTTTGGAGAGTACTTATTTTGTGCAAACTAGCAGCCACTACTTGTGCCCTTTTCGGATTGGTTCCGAGTCGGAATCTGCCTTAGCCTTAGTCTTAGTCTTAGGCTTGGTTTTATTTTTGCGCTTGGCAAGCGAGCGCTTGACGTGGCCGAGATACTCGGCACGCTTGTTTTGGTCTTTTAAAATATGCCACAACGCTGGAGCTATCGAGATTAGGATTATCACTAGGGCTATCGGTATTAGGTATTTATCGACATCCGGAATGGCATTGCCAATAAAGAAGCCGAGCAAAGTCACTCCGACAGCCCAGATCAATCCGCCGATGATATTAAAAATAAAGAAGGTCTTGTACTCCATTTTGCCAACGCCAGCAATGACGGGAGCGAAAGTGCGCACAACAGGTATAAAGCGCGCTATGATTATGGTTTTGCCACCGTGTTTTTTATAAAATGCCTGTGTCCTTTCGACATTTTTGGCACTAAAAACCAACGAATCTTTTTTGTTAAAAAGGCGCGGGCCGACTTTTTTGCCAAATTGGTAGCCAACATTATCACCCACTACTGCTGCTACAAAGGTAATAAAGCACAACAAAGCGATATTAAAAAAGCCTTGCGAAGCCAAGAAGCCAGCTGTAAAAAGCAGGCTGTCGCCGGGCAAGAAAAACCCGACCAAAAGGCCCGATTCGGCAAAGACTATCGCAAATATACCGGCATAACCGACTGTTTTTAGAAGACTGTTGAGATCGAACATTGAATTATTATACCAGATTACCTCAAAGGCTGTGAGCCTGTTTATAAACGGCGATCAAAATTATTGTTAAGTCGGCTGGTGTGACACCCTGTATCTGGCCGGCCTGGGCTATATTGGCGGGCTGTACCTCCTGGAGTCGCAGCCGAGCCTCATTGCGCAAGCCCTTGATAGTCGAATAGTCCATGTCGCTAGGCAATACTTGAGTTTGGCGGTCTTTAAGGCGTTCAGCTTCGCGTTTTTGCCTATCGAAGTAACCGCTGTATTTGACCTCCGAAATGACCTGCTCGGCAATTTCACCAGTAACCTCAATACCGAACTCCAGCCTGATGGTTTCGAGGTTGTTTTCGGGCCGCTTGAGGTAATCGTAGGCTGTAATGCTCCGCCCACCGAGACGCAATTTTTTAGACTTTAAGAGCTTTAGGGCGCTATCGATTGCTATCTGCTTTTGTTCGGCGCGCTTCAGGCGACTCGAAGGCAAGAGCCCGACGGCGTGGCCTTTGGCGCTGAGCCTGAGGTCGGCATTGTCGTTACGAAGCAATAGCCGATACTCGGCTCGGCTAGTAAAAATTCGGTATGGTTCGACATGAACTTTGGTTACAAGGTCTTCGATTAGCACCCCAATATATGCCTCGGTTCTATCGAGTACGAAGGGGGTTTTGGCTTGAGTCTTACGGGCTGCGTTAATGCCAGCTATCAGCCCTTGGGCGGCGGCTTCCTCGTAGCCTGTGGTGCCGTTCATCTGGCCAGCCAGAAAGAGACCAGAGATTTTTTTGGTTTCGAGGCTTAGCTTGAGTTGGTGAGGCAAGAAGTAATCATACACCACAGCGTAGCCGTACCTGATGAATTCGGCGTTCTCGAGGCCAGGTATGGTACGTATTATTTGCTCCTGGAGGTCTTCAGGAAAAGCCAGCGAGGCCCCCTGAATGTACATCCAATCACCAAACGGCCCATCTGGGTGCCCAACTGGCTCAATAAATATCGGATGCCTAGCTCTATCTGGGAAATTAGATATTTTGCGGTCCAGGCTAGGGCAACTGCGCGGCGAACGTTCGGTAATTTTACCTGAAAAAACTGGCGACTCAGTAAGGTTATCGAGCACTATCTTGTGGGTTTCGGGAGTAGTGTAGGTCAGGTAGCATGGTACTTGCTCAGTAGAAGCGAATAAGTTCTTGGTGGGATGAGTGAAGCTAATGGGGCCATCTGTACCAGGTGAAATGGTCATTTTGGAGTAGTCGATACTGCCACGACGAATACGAGGAGGAGTGCCAGTTTTGAGCCTGCCCCGCTCGAGACCCAAAGCTATCAGTGAGGCACTTAGCCCAACAGATGAATCTTCATCGATCCGACCTCCCTTGCGAACTACGTCGTCGCCAATAACGATTTCGCCATTTAAGAATGTGCCGCTGCATACAATGGCGGTTTTTGTTTGAACAACTTTATTGTTCTTTGTTTTTACGCCTGTGACGATATTATTTTCTTGCTCGATTGCAATTGCCTCGTCTTGCAAAAAATCAAGGTTTTTGGTGGTCTTGAGTTCGGCTATCATATTGCGGTTATAGAGGTCCATATCGACCTGGGCGCGGTAAGCTCGCACCGCCGGCCCCTTGCTGGTATTGAGCTCTTTGAGTTGTATTGAGCTCGAGTCCGATACTTTGGCCATAATTCCTCCGAGGGCGTCGATTTCGCGTACCAAATGCCCCTTGCCTGGGCCGCCTATTGAGGGGTTGCATGGCAAAGCTGCCACCTTGTCGAGACTGGTAGATATTAGTAGCGTCTTTGCGCCCAGCCGAGCCGAAGCTATCGCTGCCTCGCAACCGGCATGCCCAGCTCCAACAACAACGACATCGTAAACAGTTAGGTTTTTGGTTGAACTTAACATAAGATAAGCTATTTTACACCTGTTAGGCATTAATC
>Ga0209596_1000788_pt1 | contig 28524 bp, 23 predicted proteins | sample M_130807_MF_Meta_FD_187314 | JGI IMG/M metagenome (GOLD analysis project Ga0209596, IMG submission 187314) | Freshwater microbial communities from Lake Montjoie, Canada to study carbon cycling - M_130807_MF_MetaG (SPAdes) (version 2) | ecosystem: Environmental > Aquatic > Freshwater > Lake... | reverse complement strand
ATGTTGCTAATATTGAAAATACAGGAGAGATTGTTTCAAATGCCTCTAATCAGGCAAATAATCCAGTCGTTAAGGAAGATGTTACTAATATTGAAAATACAGGAGAGATTGTTTCAAATGCCTCTAATCAGGCAATAAATCCAGTCGCTGAGGTGGTTGATAATACTAAACAACAAGAGATTGATTCAAATGACCCTAATCAGGCAAAAATTCCAGTCGATGAGGATGTTGTTACTACTACTATTGAAACTAAAATCCCAGAGATTGATCCCAATTTATCAGAACAACCGCTTCAAAAAATAACAGAAGTTATAGATACACAAGTAGAAAAATACGAATCGATAAAAATGGTTCCTAAAAATTTGGTTTTTGATATTGTTGATATAAATTTTTCATATTTTAATGATGTTAAAGAAATAATAGATACAATAAAAAAATCATCTGTTTATACAGAAAAAACTGTTGACAAAAAATCAGCAGACGATGTTCTTTTTCAAAAATTTCTTAAGGTGTATGATGATTTATTAAAAAAGTGTACAGGTGAAACTATTGATATCAATGTTTCTGATGTATTTCCCAAATTTTTTAATACATATTTGTTATTAGCATGTTATATTGTAGCATTAAAAGAAGCAGACAAGCCTCTTGGTAAATTTGATGTAGAAGATTGGTGGTTTTTTACAGCTGATGATTTTAAACAAATTAGAAACTCTTTAAATTATGTAGATGTTTTGACACAATTTACAAAAGACTTACCAAATGTCCCTATTTTACCAATTCCACAACAAAAAATAACTTCTGATGTAAGTAATATAACTTCTGATATAGGTAAGGTTGCTTCTGGTATAGTTGAAGTTGCTTCAAATACTGCGACAAATATTTCTGATGCAGCTTCTACAGCAATTACGGAAACAACAAAAGTAGCTCAAGGTTTAATAAATGAAATTTAAGGAACTTCCAACCCTTAAAAAGAGATGAATAATAATTTTGGATACTATATTGTTGACGTATTTCCAAAAATTTTTAATACTTATTTATTAATAAATAATATAAATAAGTATAAGGTTTACATTGTCTCGCATAATTGTGCGAGCTTTGTAAGATTTTGAATATATTTCATAGTTTTTGCCTGATTTTCAGGTGACATTTTTTTAATAGGTTCGCGTAATCTATCAATTGCATCCATAATTTTATCAGAATTAGATGCGGAAGACACGTCTTGTGAATAATCTTTATTAACAAAAAACTCAATATTTCCGGCTTCAATTTCAGACTTATATTTTGAAACAATAAACGTGCTCCAAATTTTAACAATCATTTTAGGATTAGCCTTACGAATAGTGATAAGCATATTTTTGGTAGCTAAAATATCAGGGTCTTCGGGAAATACATTTTGAACATCGGCGACAAATTCGATAAAATGGTCATTAAACGCGGTAAGGATGTTAGACATTTAAATAATTTTATATTATATTTTTAAATTAATTTATAATAAATATATTTATAAATTAATAAAAAATAATAAAAATAATAAAAATATTCAATTAAAACTTCATAGGAGGTTTATTTCCAGTAATTTTTTGTAATTCAGCGTCTCTCTGTTGTTGTAATTGTTCTACAGTTAATTCTCCAGAAATTTTGTTAGAACCTTTATATTCGTGTTCATCGGCAGGGGTTGTAATATTATCAGAATAATTTAAATCAACATAATTATGCATTTGTCTTATTCCGCCATTGCCTTTTGCTTCTAATTCTTCAGAACCTTGATCTAAAAAGCTAAATGAATCAGAAACCACATCTCCAAATCCTCCTCCTCCAAAAGAAAAGGCCATAGGTTCCATATTATTTTGAGTAGCTTTTCTTACGGCGACCTCTTGTTTAGGTTTTAAATGATTTAAAATAGATTCACCATAAAGAACTTGATATCCTTGATTTAATAAAAGTAATGCGGGAACTCTGTTAACATTTTCCGGCATAATGATTTTTTGACCATTTTCTAAAACGATAAAAATTTTATTATTATCCTTAACTCTTTTGTCTATACATATAAAATGAATGTCTTTTTGAATATTGGATTTTGACAAAGATTGTAAAAGCTTGTTAGAATGTTCACAAAATTTACTATAATATAAAATGGAACTCATTTAATCTATACTTAGTTAATTGAATTAAATATTTAACTCATTTAAAAAAAAAATGATTTAAATTATACAATTTAAATATAAAGTAATATTAGATAATATGATCCCTCGAGTTGAACTAAATTCCAGTCCAAATGATGAAATACTTTTGTTTACGCTAAGTGGTGTAAATGTAAGTTTGGCTAATGCTATCAGAAGAACTATTCTATCTGATATACCGTTAGTTGTATTTAGAACTACGCCTTATAAAGAAAATAAGGCGAATATTATTAGTAATACAAGTCGTCTAAATAATGAAATATTAAAACAACGATTAAGTTGTATACCAATTCATATAAAAGATCCCGATAGTTTCCCATTGAAAAATTATTTGCTTGAGGTTAATGTTGAGAATATAACTAATACTACAATGTATGTAACAACAGAAAACTTTATAGTAAAGGATTTAACTACCGGTAAGCCTATTAATGAGGCAACAAATAGAGAAATTTTCCCGCCAAATGATTATACAGGTTATTTTATTGACTTTGTAAGATTAAGACCGAAGGTGTCAGAAGAGTTGCCGGGAGAAAAAATAAATTTGACATGTGAGTTTTCTATAGGAAATGCTAAAGAAAGTGGTATGTTTAATGTTGTGTCGACATGTTCATATGGTTATACTGTAGATGCTGTTGCACAAGAAGCAATTTTAGAAAAACAGAGGCAAAAATGGAAAGATGAAGGTAAAAGTAAAGAAGATGTTGATTTTGAAACAAAAAATTGGAAATTGTTGGATGGAATGCGAGTAACAAAACAAGATAGTTTTGATTTTATTATCCAGACAATAGGTATTTATGATAATATTGAGCTACTTAACAAAGCATGTGAAATATTAGTTGATAATTTGGAATTTCTTGATTCTTTAATAGAAAAAGATGAATTAAAAATAGAAAAATCGCAAAATACAATGGCTAATTCTTATGATATTATTTTAGAAAATGAGGATTATACGATTGGAAAAGTTCTTGAATATTTCTTGTATACAAGATTTTATGAAACAAAAACATTGACATTTTGCGGTTTCAAGAAGATGCATCCTCATGATAGCCAGAGTATAATAAGGGTTGCTTATAAGGATGTTATTGATAAATCGACAATTAAAGGAAATTTGAAGGAGTGTATTGAAGAGTCGAAGCAAGTGTTTACCAAAATTAGAAGGGAGTTCTTAAAGATGGTTAAGAGCTAATTGATTTAAAGTATAAATATTATTTTATTGTAATACACAGAGGATTACAATAAAATATAAAGTTGGCGACGATTATAAAAAATTAATGATTGTTTTTTATTTTGTGCAATTATCGGCATTATCGGCAACAATAGTATCAACATTGCGTTTTCTCATTTGAAAATTCAAAGAATGCATTAGAAGTGTAGGATGTAAATTATTAACAAAATTTTTAACAATTGTATTATTAACAAATAGTTTTTTTTCTCGCAAGTCGTCCATATAAATCTTGTGAATATTAAACATATGAGTTCTATATTGTTCCGAGAAATTGATTAACGGTTTTTCTTTTTTAACATAACAAGACATGTAATTAGAAAACAACGTATTAGTAAACATATGAATTTGATCTCTGAAAGCCGAGAATTCTTTTTTATTCTCTGGATAAAATTTTAAAAATTCAGAAACCTTTCCAGATTTTCGCAAGCATATATACTGATATTGAAGTTTTGGTTGATTGCCTCTCAAACTTCTAACTTGTTCATATACAGGATTTCTAATTTTCATTCTTTCTCCGGTTTGATTATTGTATACTACAACCCCTAAAACATCATATGGTGTATTCATGGACGCATATTTTTCAATCAAATCAGAATATGCGTTCCATTCGTAAATCTGCGGAAAATTAATTATAGTGGGTCCCCAATTAAACTTTTTAACATTATCAATTGGATATGAATAAACACATACATCATTGTCAACAATTTGAATACTATATAAAGCTATTAAATATAGAGTTGGCTTTTTAAACGGCACTACAATTCTGTTATCAGGATGCTGTAAAACAAAACTATAACAAAATTCTTTATTTAAATGTTCGAGTAATAAATTATTTACCTTTGCCGCCTCTAAAAACATATCCCTGAAGGTCTTATTTTTTCCCTTAAAAAAACTGGATGCAGCACCTACAGTATTCCTTGTGGAAATTTCCCATCCCCCAGCTAAACCAATTGCTGGGTCCCAAAAAACATTAATCATGGTTCCTTCGACAAATTCTTCAGCTATTAGATTTTCATTTTTCTCAGGATACATCTTAATAAATGTGTCTGATGGTGTTGATTTAGGAGGAGCAAACCCAACAACTTTATGATTGCTATTAATAATTACGGACCTGCATAATCCATATGTTGGTATAACATCTAAAGATAAGAACTCCTTTAAGTATCTAATAACTGAATATTTTTGATCATTAGATTTTTTACACTCAATACTATTTAATTTTAGTATATTTGTTTCTGTTGATACTCCATTTACTAAATTATTAAATTCAGGTATCTTTGATAAGTTAAACGGTTTAGTCATAGTGGTATACATTTTGTTGATAGTTATAATTATACAATTGTCTTTAAACTATAATTTTAAATTGATTTTTACTTAAGCATAAAAATTTCTATAATAAATATAGAAACAAATGTCAATAACTCCAACCGAAAGTAAAAGTATTTCTGAAGATATACTTAAAGAAAAAGAAACTGTTATAGAGTTGCAATTAGGAGATGTTATTAAAATAAGCAATCCTGTAAATGAAAAACTTAATGGTCAAACGTTTATTATAGATTATATTGATAACACTAAAATGTATTTAATTAATGCTGATACATTAGAGCGAATTAAATTAAAAATATCAGAAGATGGCATTATAGGTGACGGAACAATAACCCAAATAGCTTTGTTAAGTAGAAGTGAAAGTCCGAGTTATGCCAGACAAAATGACTTATTACCAGGTAAATGGATAAATATTTATTTTGGCGGCGAGTTGCCTGTAATTATTACAGGTGAAATTACAAATTTAGAGGAGGATATGATTGAAATAACGACAGTAGACAATGATACATTATACATTAATTTTGATTATAAAGGTATTCCTGAAGATTTACCTATTGAAAATATAGAGATTAGAGAGAAACCGCAAAAGCCAAAAAAATCACTTGAAAAAGCACAAGAAGAGGACATTGAATTGCCAGAATTAGATAAAACATTTGATGTAATGCCGACTGAGCAATTAAACCTAACAGTTCCGTTGAAAAATATAAAGGATCAATTGCGCGAATTTATTTTAAGAGCAGATCAAATACAATTTGGCGATGAAGAGCTTGGTCCCATTGTTCAATTTGCCGATGTTTCAAGTAAATCTCAAAGATATAGTATTGAGGTTCAATTAACAGATATACTTGATGAATTATTATCTACCATTCCCAATTTGCAAAGAACACCAAGAGTTTTAAATAATATTCATATAACAATTGAAAGATTTAAACAATTAAGAGAGAAATTTTCAATTTTTGACCAATATGGAAATGTTGAGATGGCATTAGTAAATGAGTCAAGTTATAAACCTTTAGTCCAATACTTTCAAAAATTTAATCAAAATTTGTATTGGATTTTACCTGTTGTTAAAAACATTAAAAAATTATACAATACTGATGCTAAAGATGAAGAAAATAATGACATAATAAATCTTGTAATTGACGAAGATATTGAAAGGATAAAAGAGCTATTGGATATTTATAAATCGAATAATTTACCGCTTGATCAAAATAAATATTCCTTATTATATAGTGAATTAAATTCGTATTTTACACCATTCAACTTAATAAGTGAAGAATTAACCAATAATTTGCTAATTGAGAAGAATGTGAATACCAGTATAAGCACGATTATAGATAATTTGGAAGAAATGTATTCAACTGTTTTTACAAATAATAATGTAAGGACCAAAAGGTTTGTTATTCAAAAATATAATATGGGTTTAACAAAGCTTGATACAGTGGATCTTACAAGTAGTCGTATGATTACGGCAAGGGTTAAAATGACAAATCATGATTTAATGTCTATAAAGTCATTTGTAACTTTGCCAGAGCCGACGATAAGATTTTCTAAAATAAATCTGCCTGGAACTAATTTATTAGAGAGAGCAAATTTAAATCTTATATTTTTAAATTATTGGGAGTTTTTGAAGAAAAATACAATTGTGAATAATGTATTTATTGATAATTTTGATAGTGAAATAGATTTTAATGAGAATAATTATGTAAATACGATAAAAAATTATGTGTTAAATTTGTCAGCTGAAGATAAAAAAGGCTTTACAAATGAAGAAATATATTCCAGTTTTATCAATAAAATTGTTCCCAAAACCAAAATTATATTTGAATTGATGAAAAAATATATAACTGGCAGATTATCAATTGTTGAAGTGGTGTCTTATTTGGAACCATTTTTAATTTATACTGATGATTTAACCTATATGCAATATAAAGAAATAAATAGTTTTATAGATGAAAAAATTTCAGACTTCAATAAAAAATATATAGAACGTTCAAGGTTATTTCAATCATTAATGAAGAAGTCGCAAAATATTGTATTTTTAGATAATTCTTATTCGGTTATAACATTATTAAAAAACCAGGAGTATAAGAGTGAAATTATGGATTTATATAATATACCACCGCTTGAAAGAGATGTATCAAGTCTAAAATTTTCAGACTATACCAACTCAGAAATTCTGAAAAAAATAATACTAAGGGATTATGGTAGGTTATATACATCAGCAATTTCAATTGAAAATGTGCCTTTAATGCTTCCAAGTGAGTATTCAGCTTTGTTTGAAAGAGAGAAGGAAATTATTAATAAAAAATATGAAGATGAACAAAAAAATGATACATGTGGTCCTATAATAATATCAAAAAAATACAATTCAATAGAGGAACTTACTGAAGACAATAATAAAAAAATATATTTTGATAAAAAATATGATAAAACCAATTATGGGTTATTAGATAGCTATGAAAAAGAAATACTTACTATGACACCTGAAGATCTGAGAATACATATAATGAATGATTTAAAGAAAAAACAAAGGTTAAGCGAAAATGACGCGGATTATCTATCGCATACTTTATTAGATGGACATAAAATGGTTATAGATGGACAATACGCTATATTACTTAAAAAAGACATAGTTCCAGATTATTATGTTCGTAAAAAAAATAAATGGGTGCTGGATACAGATATGGTAGAAAAATTAAATACATCTACTGATGAATCAAGTATTCTTTGTGATTTACAAGAAAAATGTATAAATGTTCCCAAAAAAGATACATCCGAAGACAAATGTGAAAGTTTAGAGGGTGATGAATTAAGTATTCAAAATAAATTTTTAAAAGATGTTTTGGATGAGTTTGATGAAAAGTATCGAATTTCAAAAGATGAATTTGAAGGAAAAATACAAGAGGAGTATCAAATGTTTATGATTAATATATCAAAATTAAAATATATTGAAGATAAAAATTTTTTAAAATACAATAATCAAAAATATGAATTGGGTATGAGTGAAGATGATGATAAACCAGTAAGACCAATTTCGCCATTTTCGAGTTTATTAAATTTGATTTTATCTCAAGATGATTTTGTCAAAAAACAAAATGACATTATTCGGTTTGTAAATACATATACAAGAGATCCCATTGAATCAGGATTTGGGCCCTTAGGTGAGCGCGAGAATGAACATTGGTTATATTGTAGAAAAACAAATATACCTATAATACCAATTTTTAAATATAATTTAGCTGGTTATTATATTACAAAACCGGATGAATATCGCGATTTTCTTGATACAACAATCAGTCGTATTGGTAAATTAAGTGACGACGGTGACTGGTGGGTTGATGAAAATAGTGGTTGGAATATTGTTAAGATCTCTGATGATGTGGAGGAAGGATACGAAGGAGGATTTAAAGTGTCAAGTCGTGCTATACTTGAAGAAGAAGTAGGAAAAAATATTTTATTTAAGAAACAAAATATAAAATATGACACACCTGAAACCAAGATGATTAATAATATAGTAAATTCTTTATCTGTAGCAATGGGTATTAATATTGAAAACCAAAAAGAATTTATAATTAATTGTGTTTTAATGTCGCTAAGAGATACAATGGAGCCAGAAGAAGATTATAGAGTTAAAATAAAAGAAATGGCGGAAAAGGGTAAAAAGATATCATCTTATGAAGATTTCTATAATACCGCGATTTTATATTATACGTTAGGTATGTTTTTGATTGCGGTTCAATCTTCTATACCATCGATAAAAACAAGAAAAACACATCCTGGCTGCGTTAGATCGTTTAGTGGTCATCCATTTGAATGGAATGGTAATTTAAGTAGTATAGAATATATTTCATGTGTTGCGTTTGATATTCGCGAATCAGGTAAACCATGGAATGTTTTAAAGGGTAAAAAGGTTGATTTTATAACAAGTAAAGTTAAGGCGGCAATCGATAATGTTTTAATAAAGATTGAAGATGTGATGGCAAGTTTTGATTACAAAATGGATTTTATATTAGCTGGCAAAGAGGAAAAATTATCGGAAGAACATGATATAGTAAATTGGACACAATTTTTGCCGCCATTAGTGCCATTTAAAATACAAAGGTTGGATAATATTTCGGACGAGTTTAAAAGGAAATTGCTTAGTGATTTAAAGTCTGGTTCAGAGAACCAAAGAGAGAAATTATTAGTGGTAGACTCAAAGATTATTCAATTTTCGTTAGCTATTCAAGAAAAGATACAAGATTTGGTAAGGAAAAAACACATGTTGTTAAATAATGCTAATAATGAGCCATATCTTGAAAATTCATGTTGTGAAAGTAAAGAAAATATAAGCACAATTGATTATTTTGCGAGTCAAGACCCACTCATATTCGAGTATAATACTATAGTAAAAAAACTGACAAATATTCTTGAAGATGTTACCGGCTATACAAAAAGTGGTATGTTATATAGCACCGTAAATACAAAAAATAAATATCCACCAATCAGTCAAGATTTTGACGAAAAAACAATTTATCTTGCGTTTATTTATTATTGTAAATTTAAGTCATTATTGCCAATTCCTGAAGATTTATTACCCTTATGCAATGATAAGCCGCCGTTGGATTTAATTACTGGTAATTTAAGTTTAGAAAAAATTGTTCAAAATTTAAAAGATAATGGAAGAAAGTATGACAGCGAGGCATTTTTAAGATTGTTACAATTAATTGGCCGTAATAATATTATACGTATTGACTATGATAATACACATGTGTCTTCCATAACAAAATTATCTGCTGTAATTGACACAATTCAAGAAGAAGAAGGTGAAAAAAGTCTATGTGAATTATTGAAAGAAGCGTTAGATACATTTGATATAGCAACAAGTGAAACAACGCGAGAGGTCAAAAATTTGAATGATTATTTAATTACAAGTATTGATGAAATGAAGGAAGACATTAAAGATTTCATTGAAAAGAATAAAGGAACTGATATAACAAGAAGCTCTATTAATAAGTTTACAAAAACGATAGATACTTTATTTGAATGGGAATGTGAAAAATCTACAAGAAACGCGCATATTAAAATATCAGATGATTGTTTATATAATACCGTCAATTTTTATAAATCTTTTATTGCTTATTTTGTAAATGTATTTCCAAATATTATTTTAAATCGGGTAAATTATGAAAATATTATAATTCCGGATTATTTGGGGTTATCAAAGCCTCATTCAAAAAAAATCAAAACATCTATTAGTAGTTATTATGAAAAAATTAAACAATTTTATGGTGTTGCCTCTGTTAATAATATTTTATCTGCAATAAAAAATGCTTCGAAAGGTATTACTATGTTATCAGACACAACTCCTTGTTTCACATCAATTACAAATGGTGATAAACGAGTTAAATCTGTGTTTGATGAGAGAACAAGTCGATTTTTATTTGAATATTATTTGTTGAAAATAATTACAAATTACATTGATTTAACAGATGATGACAGTATGATTGTTATTGAAACCACTGAAAAAGAAACGGTTCAGGATTTGTTTTCGGTTGAATATTTAGAGGATAAAGATACGAGAACTGACTTTGACATAACTTCAAGAACTCAAATAGATAGAAATATAATGCGTGGTAATAAAAAGTTGTTGAAACAAAAAATAGCTACTCTTGTTATTATATTTTTTGAAATATTAGATAATCAAAAAGATGCTGTTGATATTTCGTATGAAAAAATCATTGATAGGGTTTTCAAATTGAAGGAAAGAGAGAAGGATATTGTTACAGACAGATTAAAAAGTCTTACTGATGAAGAAAGAGATGCCGACACTATTTTAAAAATTAATAAGCTTGGTGTTTGGAGCAAGGGTTTACAAAAAGGCCTTACAACATATGTAAAGGACACATATGATGAAGAACGTGAATTTAGGGATGAAATGGATAAAATAGAAACCAATCTTCGAAGAAAGAATAAAAATGTTGGAGATGATATGGATGTTCTTGTAGATGATTTTATTGAAAATCAGGAAGTTGAAAATGAGATTGAGAGAGAAGAATACGACATGACAAATATGGGTTCAAATTATCAAGACGGAAATGATTATTATGAGATTGGACCAAATGGTGAAGAAGTTGATTGGGGTGATGATTAAATAATTTTAAAATTAAAAAATAAAATGAAGAAAAATATTTAGCTTTTGTGCTACTTTTTTTAAAGATTGATATATATAAGATATGAACCGAAATTATATAAGAGATAATGTTACACTATTTTCTATTATATTATTTTTAATTATTTTTGGAACAATACAAATGATGAAACCAGTATTTTTATATAATAAAGATGGAAGTATTAGAGAGTTTGGTGTTGGATATAAAAATAAAACAATTTTGCCTATATGGCTACTATCATTAATTTTAGGAATATTAAGTTATTTATTTGTATTGTATTATATTGCCTATCCGAGGCTATTTTAATTAATTTTAAATTATAAATATTTATTATTTATTTTATAATTTAAAGACCAAAGCATAAGTTATTGAATTGTATTTGAGTAAATTAATTTGTGATGGTATATGTAGTGCTGGTAGCTTGTTCTTGTTGTTTTTGAACTTTTTCTTGATTTTCTTGAAATTTCTTATAATTTTGTTCCATTGTTTTAGGACTACTTGCGCAACCTCTGGATGTTATTTTTAATTGCACTATAGATGTTAATAATAATCCTGTGTAGATATACCACATAGCTTCACCTATATTATCACGCGAAACAACTAAATTAAATAATTTTTCTTTTATGTTAATTGTTGTTCCAGTTTTAGAGTCTGTGTATACTCCATCAGACCTTTGCAAATCTGGTTTTTTTAATGGATCTAATAGAGACCAAAAATCTAAAAAGTTATTTGGAGACATTTGATTAATCAATATAGATGTATTACCGCATATTTTAATAATCAAATCAGCTGCATTTTGTAATTTGGATTTGTCTTCAGATGATGTTGCTGCTGTAGATGGTCCTCCTACTATTGCTTTATTAATATTTGCATCAATTAGTAATTTACTTAACAAATCATTAGCTTCAGTTGAAACATAATAATAACCAATTACATCCGAAAAGGCACTTTTGAAACCAGGATATACTGTTAAAATAACTATTACCACCCCAAAAATTAACGTCCATGGAATAAATGTAAATAAACCAGCTGCTCCCATATTTTCACTAACACTGCCACCACATGTTGTTGAAATTACAGAGGCGTTTACTAAAAATTGTATTACCATAACCAATAATAAATATATTGCTAAAAATATGTAATTATTCGTTTTGTATGTTTTATAGTCACCCTGTAATTTATCTAATGTTAGTGTAGGTTTTATCGCCAAATAATAAAAAAGTGTTGTTAATAAAAATGTAATGATATTTAAATAAGAACTTGCCATATAGATATTATGTATAAATTAATTTATAATTTTAACTATATTTATTATGGATTTTGATAACTTTACTAATCAAGGATGGCCTTCGCCTAAACCTGTTCTTACAGAGCCAGGGGTTAAATATTTTTTAAGCCAAACACTTAAGCAATGTCATATTATTAAAAATAATTTTTACAATACCGTTTTTAATGTAGGATTGTTTATAGCATTTCTGATAGTTTTAGGACTAATACTTTTGTATAAATATAAAGGCAGACTTACAGATATTGAAAAGGAAAAAAAAAATAAGGAAAAACAACAATATATTTTGTCAAAAATCAAAAATTTACAAGAGGCTAAACGGAGAGCACATCAAGAATTAATAACTGGGTTGCCTAATTGGGAAAGTGAATATGATATTATTCATAAAATGTAATTAGAATTATTTTATTAAATAAATAATCGGATAATTATATATAATGTTTGATGAACCTATTGTGTCTGATGAACTTAATATTTCTGATAATTCTGTAGAAAATAACATTAATGAATATTATAGATTAAAAAATAAATATGATGAACAAAATCAAAAGAATAAAAAAAAAATATTAAATAATAAGCTACTTAGTTTAAAAGAAAAAAAGGCAGAATTTAAACAATTAAAACCTAAATGTGTTAATTGTGGAAAACCTGGAGGAACCACTTTTGCTTCTGTTATTAATAAAGGCAACGGGGTGGACTCTGAATTTAGAGAACTAAGAGCATTTTGTAACGCAGTAAATCCTTGTGGATTAAATATAAATATTGCTGTTGGTAATTATGAAAACCTTAATGACACAATAAAATGGATTAATAAAGAAATGTATGAATCAAAAAAAGAAATAATTAACGACAAAAATAAAATACTTTTTGGGTTTTTAAAAATGGAGGACGCATTAGACAATTTTGACCTTAATAAGGCTCTTATAAAAGATTATAGTGGTTTACTTGAAGATTATCTTCAAAGATACACCAAAATTGCCGATAATCCTGAAAAAAAAGAGGAAATCGATATGGCTATTGAGACAGTCTATTTATATATTCAACAAATAAAAAACGCTATTAAACAATATAATACCACAGATGATGTAGCTTATATAGATGATGTCGCAAATTTGTATGTTAATAATTTGCAACCCAAATTAAAAGAATTAATGAACCTAAAATATAATGAAAAAATGGTATGGTATAATGAAAATACAAATACTTATCATTTAATTCAAAGAAAGAATACAATTCAAGATTTAGAATTTAATATGGGTAAATTTGAAACTATTATGTTTGATAGAAGTATTAAAAACACCCAATTAAAACCACTTAAATTAAAATCTTCCGAAACATCATCATCTTCCGAACTGGTATCTGAATCAAGTATTGTTGGTAAACCAACAATTAATGAAGATACTGGTTCTGTTACTTGGTCAAATAAAAACTACCAAAGTGTATGGAATAATATGAACAATAAGTTAAAATCTGCTTTGTTAACCGATAAAGAATGGTTACAAGAATTTATGGATAATTGTGTTAAGGCAAGACTTACAGATAAAATTAAAAATGGCGATGAACCTTTATTCATACCATCAGAACAGTTTGGAAAATACAAAAAAGGTTACACTTTTAAACAAGGTAAGTTAGGAAAGGGTTATTACTTAGAAAACAAAGCATGTGAATTCATGAATCCGAGTAATTTAATTATACCTCCTCAAATATTGGAAGACGGAATATATGATTTTGGAAATACTGTTTATAATGATATATTTAATAAATTTGACGAAACATATAAAGATACATTATTAACTTTATTTTCAATAGATGAGGATGGATTTACCAAAAATTATAGTTTATTAGAAAATGCTTTAGCTGACATAGTTAAAAAAGAGCTTGGATTTGGATCAGGTTATTTCTGAACGATATCTTAACTATTATAAAATATTTTATAAATATATATGATATTTAATTACATTTCGTTACCAGTTTTTTTAATAAGTTTTTCTATTGGGATATTTTTTATTTACATATTAGGTCCAGAAATGAAAACAATTTATATTTATCCTACTCCAGAAAATGTAGATAAAGTATTATTTAAAGATAAAGCCAATACTTGTTTTTATTTTGATGAACAAGTGGTAAAATGTCCAAAAGATGTCTCTCTTATTTCTTCTATACCAATACAAATATAAAATGTTGAAATTTTTATATTTTAGCAATTATTAAATTAATATAAATATATAAATGGAAATATATCTTGGAAGGTTTGTTCATACAGAAACAGGAAAAATAATTATGTCAATTTTATTAGGTTTTGGTTTAGCTTCTCTCTTTAGAACAGTTTGTAAAGATAATAAATGTCTTATTTTTCATGCACCGCCTTTAGATGATTTTAAAGACAAAATATATAGAGATGGGGATAAATGTGTTAAATATACTCATATAGCTACAAAATGTAATAAAAATGTCAAAACGGTTTTATTTGAGTAATTCCACTTTTAAAATGTGGATCAAAAATTTGCGTAATTATTATAATCAATCAATCTTTATAATAATTATGAGTGATACAACAAGTATTTTAGATTTACCAACCGATCCAGTTGGCGGTGGAAATATAGGAGGAAGAGTCTCTATGAGTGCTACTGAAAATGTAATAGTTCAAAATACAAATCAACATCAACAACAACAAACTCCGAACTTTAGCTTAGATCAAACTACAATTAGTCAAATAGTAAATGGGCTTCAACAAGCCACTATTTCTGGTGCTACTCAGTTGCCATCAAGAGATATTCCGATGACAACAACTGGACACAGTAATGATCCACAAGTTCAACCAAATTATGTGCCGATTGCAGACCGTCAAAAAGATTATATAAATGATTATGAACAATCATCAGATATTATTGACAATTATAATAAAAATGCAAATTATAGTAATTCATTAGATGATATGTATAATGAAATTGAAACTCCTGTGTTATTAACTGTGCTGTATTTTTTATTTCAACTGCCATTTTTTAAAAGATTTCTTTTGAGTTATTTCCCTATTTTATTTTCAAATGATGGAAATTATAATATTAATGGTTTTATTTTTACAAGTGTATTGTTTGGACTACTCTTCTATTTACTTAATAAAATTACCAAACATTTTGGCAAATTTTGATCAAATAATCAACTAATGAATATATTTAAAGATTTCCACATAATTATAACAATTAAAACTAATTATATGGAAGAAATGAGATTAAACTATTTATACGCAATGAAAATGAAAGTTATTAGTTTTTTTAAAACCGATAACGTAATTATAGACTCAATTTTATCAGTTATTGCTATGAGCGTAATTGGATACATTATGAATTATATTTATGACAATCGTCTTGATAGATTATTAACCAATATATCATTCAGTAAAATAAAATGTCTTTTTTATAAAAGAAATGTCGTCATTTTAGAAGGCAAAAAGAGTTCTACTACATCGGCATATTCACATACGTTAACTACAACATCTTCATATAGCGCTCGCTTTAAAGCAATATGGACTTATATTATAAATAATATTGAAAAAAATACGACGATTTATCAGATAAAAGAAACATCAAGTAATTATGATTCCACCGCCAAGTATAGAGAAGATAAAAAACAAGAAGATATTTTTATAGTTTTTCAAAATAAACATTTTTTAATAGATGAAGACATTTTCGTTCATTCTGAGATTGAAAAAGATGAGGGAAATCAAAAAGAGGAGAAAATTATTACAAAAACCGATACAATCACTTTAAAAATTTATTCTTATAAACATTCGCTTGATTATTTAAAGAAATACATTGACAATATTACCAATCAGCATCTTATGACAATTAAAGATAAACGTTGTAACAAAAAATTTATATATGTTTTAGATAATGTTAAAAAAGACGATGATGATTCTAAATATGCGAGTTGGAGTGAATATTTATTTGAAAGTAACCGGACATTTAAAAATATTTTTTTCGACGGCAAACAAGATATAATTAACAAAATAGATTATTTTACGAATAAAAAGGAGTGGTATTATGAAAAAGGGATACCATATTCGCTCGGTATTGGATTACACGGTCCTCCAGGCACGGGTAAAACGTCATTAATTAAAGCAATCGCAAACCATACTGGAAGACATATTATTGTTATACCATTGAAGTTAATTAAGACCAAACAACAATTAGAATATTACTTTTTCGAGGACACATATAATCACGATAATGAAAAAAGAGATATGACATTTAACAAAAAAATTATTGTGTTTGAGGACATTGATTGTATTGGAGATATTATTTTAGAAAGAAAAAATGAGAAAAAAAAATATAATAGCAATAATAGCAATAATAATTTACAGGGTTTAATTAAAACTGAAAATGACACGGTAAAAGTTAGCGATGTTTTACAAACAATTTGCGATATTAATAGCTCCGGGACTAATCCTGCTTTGAGCAGTATTGAACAACCAATAACACTTGATGATATTTTAAATTTGTGGGATGGTATTCGCGAAACACCGGGAAGAATGTTAATTATTACTTCAAATCATTATGAAAAATTGGACACTGCTTTGACCAGACCCGGTAGAATTGACATTACGCATAAATTAGATAATGCAAGTCACAACACTATAGCAGAGATATATTATCATTTATATGGAAAAAATATTGATAATGATGTTTTAAAGAAAATAAATGAATGTTTTTATTCGCCTGCTGAATTAATTAATATTTATGTAACTAATAAAGAAGAAGACAAATTTGTTGAAAGGCTTTTACAAAATAAAAAGTTAAATACGTTATAATTTTAAAATAAAAATTTAATTACATAATAGTCGAATGATTAATGAATATGTAATTAAATTAATTGATAATTTACCAGATGATTTAAAGACCGCCAAAACACCTTTAAGAATTGATTTAGTTTTAGACGGAGGTCTTTTTAATGGAAGCTATCTTGTTGGTGCAATGTGTTTTTTAAAAGAAATGGAAAAGCGCAATTATATAATAATAGAAAGAATATCCAGTTGTAGTATTGGGTCAGTTGTTGCTTTTCTGTATTATATTGATGCGTTGGATATGATGCCGCAATTATACGATATAGCAAATAATGATTTTAAAAAATATTACAAAATGCCTTCTATAAAAGATTTTAAAAAAAATATAAATCACAAAATACCTGAAGACATTTGTGAGAAAATAAATGGTAAGCTATTTATATGTTATAATAATGTTAAAAAATGTGTGAAAAATGTAAAGTCGCAATATAAAAATGTGGATGAAATAATGAATACTATTATTAAATCTTGTTTTATTCCTTATTTAATTGACGGTGATTTTTTATATGAGGATAAATATTTAGACGGTATTAACCCTTATTTTTTTAATAAAGAAAAAGATAAAAAAATTTTATTTATGAATCTTTATGGATATGATAAAATATTTAATTTACTTAATATAAAAAATGAAAATACGAATTTCCATCGAATTCTCTCTGGACTGTTGGATATTCATAGTTTTTTTATAAAAAAGACAAGTACGCCGATGTGTAGTTATGTGAATGAATGGAATATTACAGATAGGTGTTTTTATAATTTAAAATCATGTATTGAAAAAATTACTATTTACATAGCTTACTTAATAATGTTAATAAGAAAAAAAATACCTATTGAGGTTCAGCAAACCTTTATATATAAATTAATAACAAAAATATTCCAAGATATTTTCATAGTAATATTAGAAACATATTGTTTATGAGTTTATTTAATTTAGATTAAATATTTAAATAAATTAAATGGATAGATTTGATACTTCATCATCATTTAGTAATAATTTACTTCCATCTGGGTTGTTTAAAGGAGGGTTGTTTACCTATATTTTATTATCATTATTAATAATAGCTATTTTGTATTTTGTGTATATTTTGTATTTCAAAAAAAGTGAATATATTGGGTCAACAGAAATTAATATTAATAATTATGATATAATTGAACCACCTCAACATCAGAATGATAATCAAACAGATGAAGTATATCAAGATAATCAAGTAGAACCAGATAATCAAGTAGATGTAAATGAATAAAATTTAATATAATTGTTTTCTTTTTCTGGTTTTTTTTCCAAAAATATTAAAAAATCCCCGAGATTTTGGCCTTTTTTTCCCTTTAAAGTTTTTGTATTTTTTTGTTACGGATGATTTCTTTTTTTCTGTTCCTTTCATTTCATTTGTTTCATTTGATCCTTTCATTTCTTTTTTTTCCATTGATCCTTTCATTTCTTTTGTTTCATTTGTTTCTTTTGATCCTTTCATTTCTTTTGTTTCATTTGATCCTTTCATTTCTTTTGTTTCCTTCTGACCTGGTTTATAATTTAAAAACCATTCTTCCATTTCTGCTTTATTTTTTGTTTGTTTTAATTCCTTATATTTTGCTGCTTTATGAGACCGCATTTCTTCTATAGAATCTTGATGTCCATAACATATTATACTAAAACGCCTTAATAATCCTTTTTGTTGCAATCTATTTTTTTGCTGAACATCAAATAAAAATTTTGACATACATAAAATTCGTTCTGAAAATTCATTATAGTATGGTCTATCGGCATATAAAAATGCCAAATAAAAACTCAACATAGTATCTATAGTTGCTATTTTTACCTTTTGCTTATTTACAATAAGAACGTTATAACTATGACAAGCAATTGGTTTATAAATAAAAGCAACTGTGTCATTTCCTATCTTTATTTCATAATGTAGAGGAATTATTTCTCCAGCTGGCTCATGTTTAATAACTTTACAGTTATTTACACCAATATCTTTTAAACGTTCTTTTACTATTTTAGCAGTTGTTTCAGGATCAGAAGATATTACATCAAAATCCGCTATTTTTTCTAAACGCTTTCGTGATTGTTTTGGCATATATTGCGAATAGAGAGAAATAGCAAACCCTCCAAAAAAAACTACACCTTGATTTATGAATGTATTTTTGACATTTTCATAAATCGCATTTTCATGTTCTTTGTCGCTCATCTCTCTTTGAAACTCTACATTGTTACAATTTATAGTAGTTAGTGGATAAGATTTATTAAGAAGACTAAGACGTTTTAATACCTTTTCCCATCTACTAATATCACCAGCAGGTCTTGATAATTCTAAATACATTGACATTCTCAAAAAATTAGGAGGTGCGTATAAAATACCTGCAACACGGATTGAATCCTTCTTGAGAGCATTAAATATTTCCTTAGGTATTTGAGTTATATCAGCAACAGGTATAAAATTCACATATACTTTAAATGTTCCATGATGTTGACCAGCTTTTGCTTCTACCTCTGTAAAACCTTTTTTATAATAAATATCCGCTAATTCTTTTGCATCTTCTAAAGCATTAAATGAGAAAAAATCGTAATCAGGTATTTCGACATCTTTATTATAAAATTTGTCTTGTTCTGGTAATATATTGTTGATAGCAGTTCCTCCATAACATATTAAATTGTGTGTTTGTAAAAAATTCTCTACATAATTTATTATTTTTTGGACATCTTCAGAATTTACAACACGCTTTCCCATTTTTTCTTCAGCTTTATCTACTGCCATACGTAATATTGCTAATTCACAATCACTAAAATTTAAACCATCACATACATTTTTTTCTTTCATATATTAATAATATAAAATATTAATATAAAAAACCTAAAATTGTTAATAAAAAATATTTTTATATAAATTAATTATATAATGAGTAAGAGATTAACACCTAAAGAGATAGAAAATATACAACGATTAAGAAGACAAATGGAGGAAAAGGCAGATAAAGAGAGAGCAGCAATTACATATAATGCTTCCATGTGGGATATAGAAAATAAACAAGATAAACGTTTAGCTCAAAAACATCAAGATTTAAGAGATAAAGATTATTTACGTTCATTAGCAAAGGATAAAAAAAAAAGTCCAGACAAAAAAATTGTTGCTAATATACAATTTCCTGGAAAAAAAATTGTCGCTGAAGTGAAAGTTCCTGAAAGGCAATATAAGGTGCCATCTGATGTTAATGAAGATGATTTAATGAATGAGCTTAATGCTTTAGATTTTGAGTTTGATACTCCTCCTGTTAAAAGGCAATATAAGGTGCCATCTGATGTTAATGAAGATGATTTAATGAATGAGCTTAATACTTTAGAGTTAGAAGGTGAGTTTGATACTCTTCCTGTTAAAAGGCAATATAAGGTGCCATCTGATGTTAATGAAGATGATTTAATAGCTGAGCTTAATGACTTAGAAGGCGATTTTGATGACATTGGTAAAGGCACGCGAAAACGCCGCAAATATAGAAAAAGCAAAAAGAATAAGGTTATTGTTTCTAAAACTCACAGGGTAAAAGGTGCCAAAAAAACAAAAAAACGCAGGAAAAATATAAAAAAACAAAAAAAACAGTCAAAAAATAAAAGGCAAAATTAAGTTGAATAATTAATTAATTGATTAATTTAATATTATAATAATTTATATAAAAATAATTATTATAATACATTATAATGGATTTAATAAATTGTCATGATAATAATGAAAAAAAACGCATCGATTATGAAATAATTGTTGGTAAGATTGTTAGAAAAAGGCTTACTCGTGAATGTGAAAATTTATATTTAACTTATCCAAATTTATCTTTAAATGTTATTTCAGGAAAAACGGAATTAACAATTACCGATAATTTTATTAATAAAAAACATAAATATAAATTAGTATTTAAAGACACATATCCATTTAAACCTCCTGACATATATTATAATGATGAAACGTATTTAGAACTATTAAAATTAAAAAATAAAGAAGAAAAGGACATAGTTAAAAAATTAAAAAACAAAGATTGTTTATGTTGTGACTCATTCTATTGTAACGATAATTGGTCTCCTTCAATAACGTTGAAATCTATAGTTGACGAAATTAGAGAAATCGTGCTGTTTAAAAAAACAATAAATGAACTCATAATAGCTAATAAAATTAAAGCAAAATATCTAATAGATGACATTGATATCAATTCATATTTAATATAATAAATATAATAAATATAATAATTTTTACATTTTAAAACTATAAAAATCTGAGCTAACTGTGCGTGTAGCATAACTATAATTAGGATTTTGAGGAGTAGGATCTGGTAACATAATTGGAACAAATCTTAATTTTTGTGGTTTTAAAGCAAACGCATAACTCGCCGTGTCAAAAAACTGAGCATTTTCAATAAGAAAATTATCAACATATTGATATCGCATTGCCACCATTTGACAACCATATGTTCTACATAGAAGTCCACTTGGATTAGGTGGATTTATTCCCTTATCTGGAAAAACAATTGTCATGCTTCTTTTATTATAATCGGTCAATTCATTAATATCGGGGTTATTTTTAACATTATAATAATCATAAGATCTCATAAAAATTGAATTACTTGTCAAATTAACATACTCTAAGAATTCTTTATTTTCTAAAAATGAATTGTTGCTTTTATCTACTATTAAAATAATTTTACCTTTAAATTTTAGTAAAGGAACTGCTCCTAAATTTGTTCCACTATTTTCAAAACTATATTCTTTTCCTAACATAACAGAATCATACGATTTTAAAATATCCGCCATTTTTGAATAGATTTTTTGATTATTACTTTTAATACGTAAATGAACAATCATTGGGTCTGTTGGATTAGGACAATTACCTCCTGAAAAACCATAATCTACAATAGTTTTTATTACACTCCCAAAATCCACAGAATTAAATGTTTCTTTAATATAATAACTATCTTGTGTGCTGGTTGAAATAACGGGTTTGTTATCTACCGAATATATTTCAAAGTCTAAACATCTTACTCCTTGTTTAATTATTGCTTTTAAATTACAAACATCGACAAAATTGTTTTTATATGAACCTCCAGAACAGGCATTATACGCCGTTTTAATATAATAATCATATAAATTACCGCTACAATCCGGATCATTGTCTGAAATAGATCTTATTTTACCATCAACAGAAGAATATAAATCATTCATATAATTACATTCCGATTTGTTTAACCTTGTAAGATAAATAATATACCATATAAAAATTATTAAAACAATTATAATTATAATTGTAATCATAGTTGAAACAAAATTTTGATCCAACTTTTTTATATCTTCTAAATTAAAAGTGGCTGGGCTTGATGACATTATCTAATATAATATATTATTTTTAAATTAACATTATTATTTTAATTAATACCGATCTCTTACTCTTTCTCTCTATCCTTCTAAATTTATCCCCACTTTTGAAAGTGGAGATAAACTACTTAAACAGTTCAGTATAATATAAAGTATAAAATGCCAAAAATATGCGAATATGGAGCTTGTAGAAATCAAGCCAGTTACGGTGAAAATTATTGTATACCTATTAGATGCAAAGAACATAAAGAGGATTATAAATTAGTATCTAAATTATGTCACGGAGGAGACAAATGTAAAACTACTCCGCGTTATAATTTTGACGGTGAACTAAAAGGTTTATATTGTCTTAAACATAGAACAGAAGGGATGATTAATGTTAAAGACAAAACATGCGAGTATCCTGATTGTAAAATCAGAGCCACATATAATAATAAAGGCTGCATTCAGGCCACTTTTTGTAATGAACATAAAAAAAATGGAATGGTTGATGTCAGACATCCTGCATGTAAAGCAAATTTCTGTTTAGGAACAAGAGGTAATCCTAAATATAAAGGAAATTGCGCTTCTTGTTTTCAACATCTTTTTCCCAATGACCCTTTATCATTTCAAATTCGCAGTAAAACTAAAGAAATCGCGGTTAGAGACTATATTAATTCTTGTTTTGAGGGGTTTCAACATGATACATCTTTATGGACCGGTAATTGCGACTGCACACATCGGCGGAGAGTTGATCATCGCAAACTAATCGGTAATACTTTATTATGTATTGAAACGGATGAAAATCAACATAGAGGATATGATGAAAATGATGAAGAAATTCGTTATGATGATTTATTTATGTTGCACGGAGGTAAATTCGTTTATATTAGATTTAATCCGGACAAATTTAAGAATAAAGATGGGAACACTTTAAATCCTATGATATCTACGCGTTTGCCTTTTTTAAAATTTGAAATACAAAAACAAATTAAAAGAATAGAACATGATGAAAATACAGATTTATTAGAAGTAATTAAATTATATTATGATGAAATTAATAATTAAATAATAATAATAATATATAGTAATTATGGCTGGAGGATTATTAAATCTCGTTAGTGAAGGACAACAAAATATAATATTAAATGGCAACCCAGAAAAAACTTTTTGGAAGACCACTTATTTAAAATACACCAATTTTGGTAAGCAAAATTTTCGACTTGATTATGAAGGCACACCTACTCTTAACTTAACAACTGAATCCACTTTTAATTTTAAAGTTAAACGATATGCTGATCTATTAATGGATTGTTATGTTTCTGTTACTTTGCCTACTATTTGGAGCCCTATTTTTCCACCTCAAGCTGTTACACAATCTGATGGTTCTGTTGTATATACTGACTGGGCATCTTATGGGTTCAAATGGATAGACAATATTGGAGCTCAAATGATTGATAGAATTACCATTACTTGTGGAAATCAAAAATTACAAGAATATTCAGGACGTTATTTATTGGCAGCTGTGCAAAGGGATTATGGCGGCGAAAAGAAAAAATTATTTGATGAGATGATTGGTCAAGTTCCTCAAATTAATGATCCGGCAAATTATGGAACTCGTGTTAATACATATCCAAATGCTTATTATGAGAGTTTGCCAGATGGGTCACCTAATCCTGCTGGAGCACAACCTTCTATTAATGGGAGAGTTTTATATATTCCATTAGGAGCTTGGTTTAACTTAAAAACTCAAAATGCTTTTCCATTGGTATCTTTACAATATAACGAACTTCAAATTAGTATTACATTTAGACCGGTTAACCAATTATTTAGAATTCGTGATGTGATGGATTACAATAATAATTTTCCTTATGTTGCACCAAATTTTAATTTATACTACATGCAGTTTTACAGATTTCTTCAAACTCCTCCTGATATTGAATTGGGACCTAATTCATATGTTGATTTAAGAACTAATTGGAATGCTGACATTCATTTAAATTGCACATATTGTTTTCTTACGAATGATGAGTCCAGATTATTTGCCAAAAATGAACAAAAATATCTAATTAAACAAATTTATGAAAGACCTTATTATAATATTACAAATCAAAACAAGGTTCAGTTAGACTCTATCGGTATGATTATTAGTTGGATGTTTTATTTTCAAAGAAGTGACGTTAATTTGAGAAATGAATGGTCTAATTATACTAATTGGCCATATAGCTATATGCCTTATGATGTGACACCGGCATCAAGTGGAGGCGTTTTTCCTAATCCGGACCCTTTAGGACCTACACCAATCGGTCCTGGCGCCAATCCTGATGGTACATTATCTGGGTTAATGATAACTGGTGCATATAATCAACAAAATATTAAACATATTTTGGTTTCATTAGGTATTTTATTAGATGGACAATATAGAGAAAATATGTTACCAGTTGATGTTTATGATTATGTTGAAAAATATACAAGGACTGCTTCTTTTGCACCTATAGGATTATATTGTTACAATTTTTGTTTAGATACAAGCCCTTATACTCTTCAACCATCGGGAGCTATGAATATGAGTAGATTTACAAATGTTGAATATGAGTTTACCACAATTAATCCACCTGTAGACCCATATGCTCAAGTGTTGACTATTTGCGATCCAAGCACTGGCGAAATTATTGGTGTTAATAAACCAACTTGGCGCATTTATGAATACAATTATGACTTGTATGTTATGGAAGAGAGAGTTAATATGGTCATTTTTATTGGAGGCAATGCAGGCCTTTTATATGCAACTTAATTTTTATAAAATATATTATTTATTTTTATAAAAACATCAAAAACATGATTTTCACTACATCATGTAAGAAAAATCTTAAAAATTACCCTTAAAAAATTCCCTACACATGTAGATATTTATATCTTTTTTTTTTCCAAGACTTTTTCCAGAACTTTCAAAATGGACATTTATAAATGTCCAAATTTCATTTTTGCAAATAAATGTTGAAAATTCGAAAAATGTTCAAATTTTAAAAAGTTGTGACCATAAAAAAAATTAAGCTCTGGTGATTTTAAAAAAGTTTTTCAAAATTGTGATGATAAATTTTTTTAAAATAATATATTTAAATTTAAAAGAATTTAGGAACTTTTTTTGGCAGTATATTATACTTACAAATGACTGACATTTTAGTTCCAAAAAGTTCCGAAAAGTTCCGTTGTCAAACTTGTGACTATTCTACATCACGAAGAAGTCAATATGAGAGACATATTTTGTCACGCAAACATCACGATACTGACAAAATACTGACAAATACTGACGCAAAATGTTCCGAAAGTTCCGGAGCATTAACAGTCTCGTTTTTGTGTGATTGTGGTAAAGAATACAAACATCGTCAGAGTTTATTTAATCACAAAAAGTATTGCAAAAGTAATGAAAATAATGAAAATAATGAAACAAATAAAACAAGCACTACTGAATTAACCAATTTAGTTTTACAAGTTGTTAAACAGAATAAGGAGTTAGCTTCTCAAAACCAAGAATTAACCAATAAATTATTTGAAGTTTGTAAAAATAGTATAACAAATAATATTACAAACACGAATTCTCATAACAAAACCTTTAACCTTAATTTATTTTTAAATGAAACGTGCAAGGATGCTATGAATATAATGGATTTTGTTGATTCTTTAAAACTTCAACTGTCTGATTTGGAAAATGTTGGAAAAATTGGCTTTATTGAAGGCATTTCAAATATAATTGTTAAAAATTTAAATTCACTTGATGAGACTAAAAGACCTGTTCATTGTACAGATGCAAAGAGAGAAATAATGTATATAAAAGATGAAGATAAATGGGAAAAAGAAAATGATAATAAACAAAAAATGAGAAAGGTTATTAAAAAAATAGCACATAAAAATTCAATGATGTTAAATGAGTTTAAATCTAAACACCCAGATTGCTTAAAAAGTGAGTCAAAATATTCAGATAAGTATAATACTTTAACTTTTGAAGCTATGGGTGGCAAAGGTGATGATGATTTAGAAAAAGAAGATAAAATAATTAAAAATATCGCAAAAGAGGTTGTTATAGAAAAATCATAAATAATTTTAATTTAGCACAGCATTTTAATTTAGCACAGCATTTTAATTTAGCACAGCATTTTAATTTAGCACAGCATTTTAATTTAGCACAGCATTTGATGCCAATGGGCCATCATCTATAAAATCTCCTGTCACGCTATAACGTGGAGGATATGAAGGCATATATTCTATTTTATCAGGTCTATATCTTTTATAAAATAATTTTTCATTGGTATTAAATTTACTACGCCATACATTTATACCAAATTCTGGTGATGGAGTTTTTGAAAATTTTTTATCAATAAATGTTTTAGCTCTTGTTCCCATATCTGTTGTTAAAACAGAATATGTAGGAGTAGTGCCAACTGTTAACTTACCCGCATCATTATCACCAGTAATATTATCCATTATTTTTTCAGCATTAGATAACGGAGGAACATATGGTTGACAACCAGGACAATCAATATCAGTAAAACATTGTTGACCTGTTATAGCACAACGTGATGTAGGACCGCAAAAATTTTTACAACTATATGTTGTGGTTAAAGGCAAATCAACTGTATGACTTGTTTTTACACTTTCATTTTGATTATTCATTTGCTGAAAACATTCTACAATATAATTGTTCTTAAATAAATAATGGATCCATTTTGACCCAAAAAATATCATAACTGCTAATAATAATATATATAATAGCCCTTTTATTAACGTCATTATACTATAAACTAATATTTTTTTAAAATGAAAACTATTTATTTAATTTAGAAAATTCTAATACTTAACATTTATTTCATATAGAAAATAAATCAAATTAATTTTATATCTTTAATATAAGTAAAATGTCAGATATAAGTGATAGTTCAGCTGTTGATGAAAAAAAAAAAGAGAATGAAGGAAATGGTTCAGAGAAACCGCCAAATTATAGCACATTTTTTTGGACTGTATTTACAACTATCGGTGTTTTTCTTTGTTATTTTTCTATAAGTAGTTATGTTTTATATGCTTGTAAAATTGCTCAAGCAAATATACTTCCAACAAATGTTAATTGTTATCCTTATACGGATCAATCTTCAAAGCCAACAAAAATAGATACAAATATTTTTAAAACATTATTTAGCGACCCACAATTATCTATAAAATTGTCATTTCCTTATAATGATACAAGTGGTAGTATAGATGAAAACGCAACATATAGTCTTCTTGGAAAATTAAGAAATAATAAAAAGACAGCTTCTGTTACAGGTATGTTTTTTATAAATATTATTGAAAATTTATTTGAATTTAATTATTCAACTATAGATACCATATTAAATTTTTTAAATCAATTGCCTGAAATTCTTATTATATTATTTGGACCATTCATATTAAGTATTATAACAGGTGTTTTATTTATTGGATCATGGTTTTATGGAGTTTATTTATGGCTTTCAAACTTACCAATATTTTTTAAGGAGGGAACTAAAAAAGGCAAACTGGGAGCAGATTTATCATTTTATGATACAGATTACTGGGTTGGTATAGCTCAAATAATATTCTTTTTTATAATGTTAGTTGTTTGTATTTTTTCAATAATACCTATACCCATTATTAATAGTTTAATAATATTTTGCGTTTTGGTATCAATTGCTTGTTATAGAGGTAGTATAAAAGGTTTGAATAATAAAGGTATTGGGTTATCTTACATAATTTCAGAAGTTTTTAAATGTTATAAAATACCCATTGTATTAATGTTATGCGTTATTATTATAAGTTTGGCATTTTCATATTTGGGATATGTTTCAGGTGTCGTATCAGTTGGGTTATTAATAGCTTTTTATTTTGGTTTGTTTAAGTTTGATTTGTTTAAATCAATTTGTGATCTTAATCTAAATATTTATACTAATGTTGACACTGGAACTGATAAACAAGCTGGAAGAAACGATTGTGAAGCACCAGAAAAAACCGAAAGTTCAGGTCATGGGTTTTTGTGGAAATTACTTGTAGGAAATATAGATGAAGGAACTACTGGAAAAGGAACTACTGGAAATGGAACTACTGGAACTACTGGAAATGGAACTACTGGAACTACTGGAAATGGAACTACTGGAACTACTGGAAATGGAACTACTGG
>Ga0209596_1000787_pt1 | contig 28526 bp, 3 predicted proteins | sample M_130807_MF_Meta_FD_187314 | JGI IMG/M metagenome (GOLD analysis project Ga0209596, IMG submission 187314) | Freshwater microbial communities from Lake Montjoie, Canada to study carbon cycling - M_130807_MF_MetaG (SPAdes) (version 2) | ecosystem: Environmental > Aquatic > Freshwater > Lake... | reverse complement strand
TTTTTGCATTAAAAATCCTTTATTTTTGAAAAATTTCAACAGAATTTTTCTCGAAAGAATTGACTCAAGAAAAATTGATAATTTTCAAATAAATTCAGTAAAATATTTTTTGACACTTACTGAAAAATATTCATACTTTTCGGAAAATATTTTATTACAAGAAAAAAATAATTTGTTTGAGTTTTCTCCAAAAAAGAAAACGGTTGAAATGTTGCTAAGTGCTAATTCAGAGGTGTTAGTACAAGGCAAGACAAAACAAAAAATAATTGGAACTAATCGTAAGTTATTGATAGAAATTGATGAAAATAATTTTTCTTTTTATATGAAAAGTAAAAGTGAAATTATAATTCATAAAGTGTTGTGCAAAAATGAAATTTAATTTACAAGCAAATAAAAATGATGTTCATTTACTGATTAATGATCAGATTGTGTGTTCGTTTGTAAATTCAAAAATTCTTTCTGAAAATAGTATTCAGTCTGGTGAAATTTTTATTTCTTTCAATCAAGAAAAAAATAAAATAAACTTGAATTTAGAAAGTAAAGTTTTTGAAATTCTTTCTTTAAGTTTCAACTACATTAAATCACTTTCGACAAATAGATACTACACTGAAATAAACAATAGCTTAATTGAAGTTTCATGTGACAAAGCAAGTTTGATAGCTAACAAAAATTTGGTAATTGGATTTTCAGGTTTTTTAAGTTTAACTTTCGAATTAAAAAATGAATTTTATTCGGCTAATTACAAACAGCTTTCTTCATCTGGCGATTTAATTTATTCTAAAGAGTCTCCAAGTTTTTCAATTACATTTTTTAAAAATTTTGCCAATAATGTTTTTAGTAATCCTTTTGACTCTTACAAAGACATACAAGTATTATCTGCATCAAACAATAGTTCTACTGGCGATCCTCAAGCAACTGTAATTTATGTCAAAATAATTGCCGAAAGAATAGATGAATATCCTCCTGTAACTTTTCCTCTTACAACTCAGCAAGAAAGCTCAATTTATACACTTGCAATCTATTCTCAATTCTATACTAATAAAAATAGTAAAAGAACCGCGCCAGTTTATAAACTCTATAATTCAAATGAAGGAAGCGTATATTTAGCTGAATTTTCAATTGAGAATTCAGATTATGTTAACTTATTTGATGGTTCAAGGCAATTTTTTGTTGAAGTAAATAAATTTATTTATAATGGAGTGTTAAATGTTAAAGCAAACATTTCCGGAGGAACACAAACTACTTCACCACAATCTGCAACAACAGTTGGATCATCAACATTGTTAAGTATTCCATCGCAAAATTGTTGTTTTCAATTTTATCAGAATTCTTTGCCTTATTACACTGCAAACTGGTCTAATACTGCTTGGACTTTAGATACAAATGGTTTATTGAGAGATTTCTCAATTCCTGAAACTACAACATATTATAGCACAAGTTTTTCAAGTTCAACAAACACTTTATATTATAATGGGTCAAATTTTATTGGAATCAATGCAAAATATGATTTTTCAGACTTGACCTATAAAAATTATGACTGGATTTCATTATTTTTTGTATCTTTAGAAGATCTCACAAATCCAGCAATAAATAAAGCAACATATTATTTAGAAGTTCTTTACTATTATGTAGGTGTTAATCAACCAGATAAGTTTGTCTTTTGCATGGATGAGGCAAATGTTACAAGCTTTGGGTCTAACTATGGCTTACAAGCTTTTTTTGATTTTAAAAAATATCTTAGAAATGATCCTGCAAACCCTAAAATATTGCAAACCCTTGAAGTTCATCTTCAAAAATCTACTTCCGTATTTCCAAATGAATTTAGATTGTATGATTTCAAGTTTTTTGTAATTTATTGTGGAGGTTTGCCTAAAACTTTTGATATTTTGGTAAGTGGCTTTGATACAAGTTCTTTACATGAGTTAGAGGCAACAATTTCTTATAATCCAGCTGATAACAATTCAGAAACATCTAATCTTACTCCATTTACTTCTAACTTTGATAATTCAACAAACGTAGCTTTTTCAGCAAACAACGGATTATGGAAAGATTTGAATGATAATCAATACAAAAATTATATTTTTGATTATTGGGTTGTAAACAAGCTCATAGATAATAAAATTTATCAAAATACATATACTATAAATGTTGACAGAGATTATACTTTAGATGCTTACTATTCTATTAATGGTTCAAGTTCTAGCTCATCAAGTTCTTGTGTTGTATATGGAACAAAAATAAATATCGAACAAAATCTAACCAAAAATGTTGAAGACTTAAATGTTGGTGATTATGTTTTGGGATTAAATAATGAAAATAGTTTTACGAAATATAAAATAATTAAAATTTCTGAATCAAATTTTGAGCAAATTCATAAAATTACATCTGGCGAAGATTGTTTAGAATGTTCAGAATCTCATTGTTTATTTAGTTCAATTGATACAGAATTTAAGCATGCTTATGAATTGAACAAAGACAAAATTATCAAAAGAATCAACAAAAATTCTAAAATAGATTCTATACAAATTTTACCACCCAAAAAAGTAAGAAGAATTGAGCTTGCAAATAACGGATGTTACTTTGCAAATGGATTTTTGTCACACTCCCAAGATGCTCACCCAGAATTTTTATCTTTTGCTAAGAATGAATTTCATGCCATGAGCGGTGGTTTTGATACGGTCTATACAGAATTTTTAAAATCTGAAGATACCACATGGGTCATACCGAATGGTATTAATAAGCTCAGAGTAGAATGTATAGGTGCTGGGTCTGCAGCAAGATTTGGTGGTGCTGGAAATGGTGGAGACTATACTTTTATTGAATTCAACACAGATATTTTTACATTTCCAACAAGTGCACAAATAAATTTTAGAATTAGCTCTAGTTTAAGTTCTGAAGATAATTTGCCCACTACATTTTCAGCTGAGTGGCAGGATTCTCTTGGACAGCTATACAGTTTTTCACTTCTTTCTAATTCTGGAAATGGAAATGAAATATCTGATGTTTATGCCATTCCTGAGAGCTTTAATGCTACAACACTCAAAAAGGTGTTCTTTGGAGGAAAAGCTTCTGCTGTGAACCAAGGTGGTGCAGGGGGAGGAGGCGCAGCAGGTTTTGCTGGAAATGGCTTTGATGGCGGAGTTCTCAACGGAAATTGGAACACTGAACAAACATGGTGGGGAGGCGCTTCAGGTGGAGAAGCTGGTAGACAAACAGAAAGAAAACGGGGAATAAATGGAGCTGAATACACAGCAAATGCTGGAAAATATACAGGCGAAACTGCAGGCGCTGGGTCTGGTGGCGCAGGTCAGATTTCAAGTATTGCTACAAATGGTGGTTTTTATGGCGGGGGCGCCGGATCTAAAGTTAGAGAGATTACTGTTGACACCTTTGGGGCGAGTCCTGGAATAATTGTACTTACCTATACAATACAATCTGGTTCCTCAAGCTCAAGTTCAGCCACAAAATCTTCAAGTAATTCTTCAAGTAGTTCTTCAAGTAGTTCTTCAAGTAGTTCTTCAAGTAGTTCTTCAAGTAGTTCTTCAAGTAGTTCTTCAAGTAGTTCTTCAAGTAGTTCTTCAAGTAGTTCCTCAAGTAGTTCTTCAAGTAGTTCTTCAAGTAGCTCTTCAAGTAGTTCTGCCACAACATCTTCAGGAAGTTCTGTAACAAGCTCTTCATCAAGTTCTTCAGTACCATCTAGCTCTTCATCAAGTTCTTCAGTACCATCTAGCTCTACCTCAAGTGACTCATCAAGTTCTACGGCGCCCTCTAGCTCGTCTTCTGTTACTGACTCAGGTTCAATGCCACCACCATCACCTTTGGCAATTAGAACTGAAGAAAATATCATGAACAATTATTCTGAGAATAATTGTTGTCGAATTTATTGGAAATATTCACATTCAATAACTTGGAAAAAAACTTTTCAATTTGATAATGAAATATCAAATACAAATTATGGATATGAATTCAGTATAGATTTTCCAATTTTAATCAAAGTAAAAGCGCAAGATGGTTTAAACTTATCTGAAATGAATTTTATTTTTGTGACAGAGGCAGAAAATTTTGAAATTTCTGCAGAACATTCTTTGCAAACTAAAGACTATAAACACAATCTGAAAAATATGAAGTTTGTAAAGATAATGTCCTTGAATAATACAAATTGTGTAAATGAAATAGAATTTTTATTATCTTGTCTAGACGAAAATTTAATTTTCAATTGTATAGTAATTCATGATTATGAATTAGATTCGTTTAACGTTAAAATTCAAGGTGAATGATTAATTTATCGGGAATTATTTTATATAAATGGCTTGGAATCTTCAGATTGTCCCAAAAGGATTACTATTAAGTAAATACATAAAAAACGTTATTTTGTTTAACCCAAATAATGTTAAAAATGTTGAAGCTAGTACTGTGCTTTTTGATCAATACCAAACATTCGATAGAAGCAACAATACTGCAAACATTATTTTTCAGTTAAGTTTGTATAACACAAATCCGCAAAATCAAAACGTTGAGCCCAGCATCAGCTCCATAAATTTTATTCAAATATCTAATGATCCGCTTTTTAGTGAAGTGTATTACTTGATTCCTGCAAAATTTTCTCAATCATACAATCTTCAAACAGATTATGTTTTAGATTTAAGTAGTTATTCACTTACACAATCTTCCCTTCCAACTTCACAAGCAGTTACATTCACTGAAACAAACGGTAGCGGGAATATTATTATTAAAAATTGGGTTTTATCTGGGTCTTCTGGTCCTAAAAAAGTATATTTCAGTTTAAATGCATCTTTAACTGATGGCACAAATGCAACTTATCCTGAAGGTTTAGATTTATATGATGAAATAATTGTTTGTTCAAGTTTTCTTTCTTCTCCCGGAGTTCCAAAATCTATAGCAAAATCAAGAGAGAATTTTTCTTCGTCTCCATTATATTTTGAATCAGATGTAGCAAGCAATTCAGGAACATTAGATGTTGCGGATTATGGAGTAGCGTCATATTTTTGGGACGGGTTGATATTAAAATCTTCTGACAATCTTGTAAGAAACAATTATTCACAAGAGAACATTCAGTTATTCAATTCTATAAATCCAAAATCTTCTAATTTGAATCAAGAAAAACTTCCAGTAGTTTTTTCTACTTCAGTAACATCAACTACGTGGAGCTCGTCTTTATATAAAAAGTACATTACCTCCAACGCTTTTAATCTCACAAGTAATGATAATGTCTACTTTTTTGAATGTTTTGTAAATAACTATACAAACAATTTAAATTTTGTAAACGGCAAGAGTTTTTTTTATGAATTTAATATTACAAACTCTACTGGATCTACAAAATATTTGAGGCAACAACTTGTTTTAGATGAACAGTTTACCACTTTGATTGTTTATATTTCAATTGACGATACAACATGGTCTTCAGATTCGTCTTATATTCCATCTGCTTTATATAAAACTATTACAATCACGGATCCAGATGTCATTTCACAAATTACACAATCTGGCAGTTTTGTAACTCTAGTTGAACTTTTAGATACAACAAATAAAATTCTACAATCAAAAATAATATTCAAGCCTCAAAATTCTGCAAATAATTATGTTATTGCTGAGACCTTATTTACCTCAAACTCTTTTAACCTTACAGGAGCATATGGCGAATTTAAATTCTTTTTACAAAACTCAACATACACAAATGTTTTAGAATCTGTTCAATATGGTATCTGCCAGGGGACAATTTCAGCTGCGGTAACTCCAAGCGATAAAATTTTAACAGATTATAGTGGTCAAGTGTTTAACTCTTCTAATAATCTCCTAAACTCTGAAAAATTAAATACTTGGTTTTTAATTTCAAATTCTCCATCATCTGGGGTTATTAATTCAACATCCACAAGTGTACAAATTTTCAATAATCAAGATAATGATTCGATCAATAATCTTTCAGCAGTGGAAATACAGTCTTCAATTCCCACATTTTCAATTGATTCAACTTTAATTTCGCGCTTTACATTGTCAAGCGTGAACGCATCAATTTTAAAGACTGGATATTCATTTGATAATAATTTAAACTACGAAAATTTTACATTCAATGATCTTTTAAAAACAGCTTCAGGTATATACTTGCCGCAAAACAATGCAGCTTATGAATACATTTCATCTTTAAGTTGGTCTGGATCAAGTAGATTTGATTTAAATGTTTTCAATGTTGGTGTTGGTCAAACATGTTCAATTTCTACAACTAAAACAGATAATCTTTTCTTTTATTCTCAAGCAAATAATAGCGGGACACTAACTCCTCCTACAATAATAAAAACATTATCAAGCATTTCAAGCTCGAATATTTTTAGGGCTTGGATTGGAACAAACGGAATATCAACTTCATTTTTACTCTTGAATTCTTTGGTTGTTAAAAATAAAGGTTTAGTCCCAATCACAATCACTTCTTCAGCTGGGCTTAGCACTATTTCTCCTGGCGAACCTTTTGTATCCAATTCTATTTCAACAAATTCTTCACAACCTACTGAATTAATTGTTACAGCGCCATATAGCTCGCCAACAAGTAGTTTGAACTTTTTATATGATTTTGGAAAAATTGGAACAATCACTGATTTAAGTTTAAGAGTACAAATTGCTACTCCACCTGAATGTCCAACCACACTTCCGAGCTTCCAATATTCTGTAGAAATATCTGAAGATTTTATAAACTGGACTTTTGTGTCGTCTCTTACTGCAACAGATACTTTTTACCCCTCTACAGGCGATTTACAACTTGATTTTTCAGATATTGATTCTGAGAATGTTCGTTTTGCAAGGGTTAGATTGTATTATAATGTGTCTGTAACATTTGATCCGCGAGTTATATATAGATATTCTAGTTTACAGGGAACAATTAGTTCAACATCATCTCTGCAAAACACTGGCAAATTAATTTTTGGATTTACAGATACGAGCGCTAAAAATTCATCTCTCAATCAATTATATAATCAGCCTACATATTTAAGGAAATATATTACAAACTCAAGTGTAGTTAATGGAATTAGTTTTGACTTTTCAGAGTTTTCAGCAAGCATTGGTGGTCCTGTTTATATAAATCTTTTAACTGAAAGTGATGAAAAAAGATTTTACACAATTGCGAATAATTTCAATCTTAATACTGAATACACAATATCCTTCAGTGTACAAAGATCAGATGCAGATCAAGCTTTTCATTTAAAACCATATTTCTCTATGAGTGGTGGGAATCTCACAAATTTTTCTGTAGACTTAAACGATATTCTTACTGAACCAATTGACACACAATCTTTAGTTTTTGGTTTTTATCCATTTATTTCATTAGTTGGAAATGGAAATGCCACTGTTTCTTATTCAGTGTTTAAAGGAACTTATAATCATGGATTAAATTACGATAAGAATAAAACATATTTTTCTTTGATGTCTAGTGAAAACCCAGATTACACTTCACAATACGGAAAAAATATTCTTTCACAAAATACTTATGGAATTTCTTCTTCTGCGTTCCCTCAAGTTAACACATATTTTTCTACCAACAATATCAAAAACTTTAGTTATGATAATGTAACATTTACTGTAAAAGCTGCTTCAACTAGCCCTGTTGGACTGTATGGTCAAACTTATGTAGACGGTATATATTTAGATTCATGTGATTATATTCTCGTTGCTGGTCAAGCAGACAAAACCACAAATGGTATTTATCAAGTCCAGTCCCAAGAGTGGGTAAAACAATCTGCACTACCATCTTCTAGTAATTTATCCGAGCCAACTGTTTTAGTTTCGCAAGGAAACATTTTTGAAAATACTTTATGGATGCAAGATAAAACTACAAGTGATTGGTTAAGTAATTTATTATCTTGTCCAATAGTTTTACAAGATAATAATCTACTATTCACTGGAGTTTCTTCAAGCTACAAATATCCACAATTTATAAAACTTGCTTGTTCAGTGAATGGAATTGCTACTCAAAGCTCACTGAATCAAGTGCAGGTTAAGATAGCAAATACTCCATCAGGATTTATTAAAGAAACTGATTCTATAACACAATGGAATAGTCTGATCCAAAATGGACAGGTGTATAATTTACAAGAAAAAGCAAATGCAAATAACACCGTTTTTGTAAACTTTGCAATTTCAAGTTCACAAATTTCAGGTATTTCAACTATAAGTTTTCCGGCAATTTATAATTTAATTACCAGTTATTCAGGAAACTTTGCTCCAGCCATTTCGGAAGGTTCTGACTTTGTTTTACCAGACTATGGCTCTGACTACAGAATATTTAAAAATGCAAATTTAATTTATCAACTTTTTTCTACATATGATTCTGTGAGCGTAGGATCGCTTAGCACTGCAGCAGTTAATTCTTCAGTATATGCTTTGAATTTTGCCAATTTGAAATCACCACAAAGCGGTTTTTCAACAGACATTATTATTGATAACGTTGCTCCTACCGTGGGTATTCTTTCTGTCTTAAATGACCAAACAAAATTAATTACTTTGGGGATTTCCACAGCCTCTGACACTGGCTCCGGTCTTTACTTAGCAAGAATAGTGCAAAGAAACCCATCTAATGAAATTATTTATGGATCTTGGTTTGGCTTTAACACAAACAGCTTTTATGGAATCTCCACTTTAACAGCTTACCCTTCATATGTCTCTAATGTAAATGGAATAACTACAGGTGAGCCATTATCTGGATACTATAGGTACAGTGTTCAAGTAGCAGATTCTGTTGGAAACATTTCTCAAACAAACCAAGTAGAAAGTTTTTATTACGAATCAGCATTGGTTGACACACAGGGTCCAGGATGCTCAGTGCAATTTGTCAATTCACAAACATATCAACCAATATCAATATCTTCATCAACAATTATCACAGCTCAAATGTTCGCGTCAGACACTTTGTCGCAAGTTAAAGCGTTCAGATATAGAATTCTTCCAAGTGGTGAATTTGGCAACTGGATTGATTACAATGAGTACACAAATATTTATCTCCCACAAGACATTTCTGATGGAACACTGTCTATTCAATTCCAATTCAAAGATTTTGGCAACAATGTTCTTTACACAAATGCAACAGTACAAGGTGAAAGTGTTTATGTGTATACATGGAATATTGTTTCGAAGTTGATAAACAACACGCTATTTACTATAACTGAAAGCACAGTTTACAATGATAGTCCAGTGCTTTTGATTGGCGCAAGTAAAAAAAATTCAGCAACACTATTTGTCTGGGATAATAATAAACTGATTGAACTTCAATATCCAGGATTTTTAGGGTGCAAAGCTGTTACCGCTTTGATTAAAGTTGGTAATCAAGTTGTAATCGGAACTGACAATGGCTCAACATTCACATATAGAAATGGGGTTGTGGCTGGACCTTTTGCACAATTGAAGTGGGGCGATACTAATCTACCTATTTCTAAATTCGAAATACATTCTTATCCAGAAGATAGCACAAGTTTTGTATATGCTACAACTTTGAACATTCCAAGAATTTTCAGAACACCAATTGATAGCTTAAGGGCTTCTGCTTGGGAAGTGGTTCAAACTCCGCTAGTAACATTAGAGAAAATCAATGTTCTCAATTCAGGGCTTTGGTCTGGAACACAAGTTTCTTACACAATTTCATCAAGCTATATTCCAGCAACTTTGTCGCCTGTTTATAGTTATGGTGTGTCGAGCGTAATTGTTGCAAGTTCTGGCTCAAACTTGCCAACAGCACCTACAATAAATGTAGGCGGACCAATAACTAATTTGGGCTTACAAGCTGTAATGCAAGGAAGTATATCTCAAATTGTTCTTCTAGCAAATGGTCGCGGATATTCTTCTGGAGCAACTGTAACAATAGAATCACCTGCTGTGGGTATTTCTTCTTTGCAAGCTACTGGTGTTGCTGTTACTAACTCTCTTGGTCAGATTGTGTCAATTGTTTTAACATCGCCAGGGTACGGATACACTTCTTTAAACCCAAGGGTAACAATTACAGGAAATTCCGGAAATGGCACTCAAGCAACTGCAACTGCAATTACTCAATTTGATTCTATTTACTCTGTTAATGTTACGAGTGCTGGTATAGCAACAACTTCAGCAATTACTCTTACTACATCAGGTGGTGCGGTTTTAATTCCTACATTCCTTTACAGAATCCCATCTATTACTTTATCAAGTCCAGGTTTTGGTTACACATCAAGCCCAGTTGTTTCAATAAATGGCTTAACAACTCTTGCAAATTCAGTTGCAGAATATGGGTCTGTGCAATCAATTACAGTCAGTGAACCAGAATTTACATTCCCTTTAACTTTAACTCCTTCGGTTTCTTTAATAGGTGGCGCGTCAACAGCATTTAACGCAAGCTTGTCAACAACATTAATTTCATTCTCAACAGGTGGTACAAATAGCTTCTTGGGATTTGTATTGAATTCTGTAAATATTTCGTCAACTTCTAACGGATTCGGTACTGTCCCTCAGATTGTGTTTTCTGGAATTGGCACAAATATTTTCTACCCTCAACTGGAATATATTTTATCTGATGATATTCTACTTTATTCAAGCACAGGATCTATTTATGACATTAAGTCTTTTGATGATAATCTGTTTATCACAAATTCTACTGGTGACTTAATTCAATTAGGTTACTCAAGTGGAATATTTAATGCTACAAGACAAGACTTGTACTCATCATCTAATACTTTTGGCTCTATAACACCTATTAATCTTGCAAAATATAATAATGGAACAGAAGAAAACTTATACTTTAGCGTTAAAGAAGAGCCTTACATAGGAAAACTTTCAAAGATAAGAAACAAATACATTTTTGACTCTTATAGAGATAATATCTTGTTGTTTAAGCCATTCAACTTTGATATTATTTCAAATTGGCAATTGAAAAAAATAATTAATGCTAATGGTTCTGCTGATGTTTCTTATGGCGATTCTTATAATTCTTCAGTGAATATAACAAGCTCTAATTCTCAAGTTTTTTATGAATCAACAAAAGACAACACATGGTTTAATAGATGCATTAACAATAATAATTATTTAGTTTTGTTTGAATTCCAAGCAGTTACTGGAACACAATCTTTCGAAATTTCTACATTTAATTCAACTTTAAAAGTTGCTTTTTCTGTTCAAAATAATGGCTTGCAAATTGCTTTTGGTAATAATAACTATAGCTCTGTTATCATTGATCTATCATCAGTTTATAACATTTATTTTGCTAAAAATTCAAACGATCTATACATTTATAATAATGACACATTAGTTTATCAGGAAACTGGATTCTTTACAACTATATCTGCACAACCTGTTATAAAATTTGGTTACATTTTTGAGCCAGAAATTGTATCTGCGAATGGTGAAACTTTATATATATTTGGTCTTCCATCTGAAATAGGTTCTTCTCAGTTTGTGTGGAAGCAAATTAAGTTTTCTTTCAATAATTCAACTTCTGTACTGCCTAGCAAATATTATTCTTTAAGCTTACCTTATTTAATTCCTAATTCTAGTTCGGTAAGAGCTTTAAGAAACATAAATAATATGTTATTTGCTGCAACAAAATCAATTGCAGATAGTAGAACTACAAGTACTGTGCCAGATGTTGGGACAAAAGTATTCAAACTAGAAGAGGACGTTTGGACTGATGTCACAGGAAACTTTGATTCATACGCGGCGAGTGTTAGCACATCTTATATAATTACTTCTCCTAATGATATTAACTCTTTGGGGCAATCTTATTTCATCACAGGTCTTGTGAAATCAATTCCAAGTAGGCAAGCTTCAAACGTAATTATTCTTGGCTTAACATCAAATGTAATCTATGAAGAGCAAAGTGGATTAGTTTTAACAATCATATACCCATATAATATTGAACCAGCAGGTAAATTCTTGTATCTTTCAAGTAATAATTCCGTTGTATCTTTACCAACTTCTGTTTACTTTAGCTCAAGCGATCAAGTAAAAACATTGTCGCTTGGAATTGGCTCAACAAGCATTGCATCAAGCGCCACTCTCACAGTTACAGATGGAACAATAACTAACACAATTTCTGCAAATATTTTGCCAATTGGTATTGCAACTTTGGGTTTCAGCACAGGGTTTTTTGTTGGATATTCCCAAGATAGTGTAATTGCTAATATTCAGCTTACTTCAACACCAAAAACAAGCAGAACTATTACATTAAATAGTAATAATAGTTCAGTTTTAAGTGCACCGAATAATGGGATTGCGACAATACCTTCAGGCAGTATAGGTTTGTATACCTCTTTTGCTGTTGGAACGGCAGTAGCATCAAATACAAATGTAACAGTTTCTGCAGCTTATAGGTCAACTTTTGGAATTGCAACGATCACCGCTACGCCATTTGTATTATCTGTTGGATTAAATACAAATATTTTTGTTGGTAATGAATCAACAAGAAAAGTATTTGTTACATCTAGCGTTCAAAGATCTCCAATAGGCGTGTTGACAGTTAACTACGCTTCAAGTAATTCAAGCGTGTTGAGTGTACAATCTAGTGGTACGATTTCACCATCTTCATTCAGTACAACCACACAGCTTTCAGTAGGATCGGCTGTTACAACTAATACACAAATTAATATTACTGGAAGAATAACTGGATCTATTTCTACTGGTATTTCAACAGCTACACCTTTTGTTGTCACTTCTGCTACAACAGATTTACCAAATCCTGTTTTAGGATTGCAGACTTCACAAATTACATTTACAATTAATACTACTCCTTTAACAAATGTATCGATAAGAAATATTGTAAGTAGCCCATCATATATTAATTTGGTGTTTCCAACATTCTCTACTGTTTTAGCTGGAACTTTGTCAACAACTTTTGCTATTTCTACTACAGTGCAGACAGCTTCTGGAATTGCAATTACAGTAAAAGGTGCACCATTTAGTTTCAACACTTCACCGACTCAAGGATTAGTTCTTTCAACTGATGTTTGGAGAATTACTAACTTATCTATTGCACCTAACTCAATTGTAGGAAATGGCTTGTATGCTGGTGGAATTGGTCAATCTTATATTGTTCAAGCAACTCTTAATGTTGGTTTATCTACAACAGTTATAATCACATCCAGCACTGGCTTTGTTTCAACGAGAAATATTAACTTCTTAACAACTAGCACAGGATCCGCATCATCCATAGGTTACGCAACAGGTTTTAGCACTTCAGCAATTACCAACGTCACACTGACAGCCATTGGTCCAAACGGATTAACAAGTTCAGTAAGCGGCTTATTCCTTAATCCATTATTAATATCAAGTTTTTCTACTTCATATATTTGGAATGATATTGCAACACTATCACCAAACTACATTGTTGGTGGAATTGGTGCAACAGCAATTGGAATTATTACATTAAATTCTTATGTAGCAACAGGCGTTCACACAATCTTAATTAGAACGAATAATACGACAACTCCTGCCTTTATTTACGGTCAAGCAGCTTCTTCTGAATTCATAGGACTAGCAACAGTTTACACAGGAAGCAATACAACATCAATTAATTTTGGTGCTAATTTTGTATCAGTTAATACAAGCGAAACGATAACTGCTAGAATTATTTCCTCTGGAGCGGGTGTTGCGACAACGCCATTAAATATTTACACTTACCCTGAATACAATGCTGTATTCTACCCAGCGTATAATGGAAGAGAAAATTATATTTCAGTTTCTGTTGCCACAAGTTTACCAGTTAGTGTTGGATTTGCTGTAACTTTTGATAATGGAATTAATACTACTGCAACCTTGTATGCGCAACAAAATTCGCTGCTCACAAGTACAAACCTTGGAACATTTAAAACAGATAAAATCTTTACAGCCCAAACTGTTATGCTTGGTAGTTTACAAACTTACTTTGTTACTGGTTATGGAAAAACTGGGAATGTGTTTGGAATGGGCTATAACTATTATGGAGAGCTTTCTTATAATTATCCTGTATTTGGTCCATCAAATGGCTCAGCTGACAAAGTTTCCTTAAACTTAGGAAACATTGTTAAAACATCCTCAGGTTACCATCACAGCTTGGCGCTTGACAGTTATGGTAACGTTTATGGAATTGGTTATAATGCTTATAATCAAATTGATTCAACAGGAATTTCTACAAACACATTCAAGTTAATAAATACAAATAACACATATGTAAGAAATATTTTTGCTGAAGGAAACACTTCTTACTTTGTTACTGCAGACAATAAACTTTACGGTTTCGGGGAGAATAATTCCTATTCACTTGGAACAACTGCTTTCGCAAGCACGAGCTTCCCATATTTGATCGCCTCAAATGTTTACCTAGCTGATATTTATATCAATAGAGGAAGTATTGTTGGTTATAATAATAGAATAGGTATTCAGACCGTGTATGAGTTTGGTGGTGGCACTATTGGTGTAACTAGCAAACCTATTACTAACTTAACTAATGAAGGTGTGATTGAGCCAATTTCAAATTTAAATATCACTAATATTGATATTGCTCAAGGACACACAGTAGCTTGTGGTGTCTGGTCAAGCACAACTTATGGAATTAGTTCCAGTGGAGTATTTGCTTGGGGCAACAATGACTATTATCAAATTGGAACTTCAAGCTCAACAGGTTTTATAACCACACCAAACATATTACACAAGTTTACTAAATCTGGCGTAGATCATATTTCTCAATCAAACAATATATATGCAGAAAATAGATTGTCAGGAGTTATTGAAAGCTATTTGCCGGTTAATGAATTTTTTGTAAGCTCTGTAACTGTTAACACTCAAGGAATAGGATACACTTTTGGTGCAACAGTTACATTTTCGGCTCCGCCAACAACTTCATCTTCTGTTACAGCAACAGGCTATGCAGTGACAAATACAATAGGAATTGTTTCTTCTGTGCTTATAACTAATCAGGGTTCTGGTTACAATTTAGGCGCAGCAGTAACCTTCTCGCCTCCACCATCTGGAATCAATACACGAACTGCCACTGGAACTGTATTGGTGTCGGCTAACAAAGTTGATGCTGTTTCAATAGTTGACCCAGGAAATGGTTACACTAATCCTCCTACAGTATTCATAACGCCTATTTCTGGTGGGTCAGGCGCAACAGGTATTGCTTCAATGGCTTACAGTCAAATAACAAATATTATAGTATCAAATGCTGGATTTGGTTATACAAGTGCTCCAACTGTAACAATTACCGCTTCAACAGGCGTAGGAGCTACAGCTACTGCAATAATTGAAAGTAACTCATATCCTGTAAATATAATTTATCAAGTAGGTGCTTCTGTAACTTCAAATGCCACAGGTTTTGGAATAGCACAAACTTCTATTGCAAAACCATTTTATGTTACAATACCACAACTTTTGTCTAATATTTCTAAAAATTCTAAACATTTTGTGTGGACTATGAAATCTAGTTTAGTTTATGTTTCTGGCGGTTCAGTTGGTCCAATACCTTTAACGCAACTTACTACAACTTTCACACAATCTGTAAGATTGTTCGCGCAAAATCAACCATTAAATAGCAATGAGTTGTATTCTTATGTATATACATCTGGTTCAAATACAACAATTTCTCTTTTTGCAGGTGCAATTGTTCAATCACTTACACAGATTCCTAGTAAAATAAGCACACAATATCAATGGGGTTCAACAAACTCAAATGAATGGGGGTGGGCGTTAACATTGAAATCTGACGGATCTATTGATTTCTTCAGGCAATCAAATGAGGTTCCAAAATATGTTCAAAATTATTTATCAAATGTTTATGGAAATACATTTATTGACGTATCTGCAACAAGTTATCTGAAACCAACTCGATCTTATGGAGATTCTAACTACTCTCCTTTAGCATTATCTTTTGGAGTAGGAACAACATCATCTGTGGGGAACATTTTTGTCGTGAGAACAAGAAGTGTTAATTCATACAATGTTTATTTATCTAAGGCAACCTCTGTTGCTCCTGTAGCAATTGAATCTGGATACTTAAGTTATCAATATAACAGTTTAAAAACTTTTGCAAACTTTGCATTAGGTTATGCTAATGGAGTGGTGGAACTTTATGTACAAACTTCATTCGGTTTTGGTCACAGTTTGTTGGCTACTTGGAATCCTGATGGTTCAAGAATTTCCATTCTCAAGAGTTTAATCAATGCAACTATTGATACAATTGTAAACGTCACTTCATCAAGCTCAAATTTTGTTTACTTCTATGTTGGTACAGTAAATAGAACTTTGAACTGTTATTACGCATGGAATTCTAATTTTACATCACTTGGTTCCGCTCAATCACCTACTTTGTTAAATAGCGTGGTCTTAAACTCAAATTATGGTTATGTAAAATACATTGAATCGTTTACTGATGGTTTAATAATTGTTGCTACATCTAACAACTATTTATTGGTTATGGGATCCACAAATCTAACTGTTTATGGATCAACTGTAGTTCCAGGAACAATTACCTCATTAACTTCAAGTGTGAATAATCAAACTGGTGTTACTCCATCAGATATACCAACTATTTTTGTTACAACAACTTTCAATATTTATGCATACGAAATAAATATTACTCCAAACTATGAAATTGGTTTAAACTACTATAATATTTCAGGTGATTACCAGTTGATGACACAATCTGGATTACAAACAGGCTCGCCTATCACGAATATTTTTAATACATCAACAAATGATACATTCACGTTATTATTGCAAGAGCCCACTGATTAAAAATCTAGGCAAAACCTTCTGCAATCAAGAAAAATAGATTGAATGTTCACCGCAATTGCTTCAAATACAAGTTTAACAATTTATTTCCCAGCTACTGTTACTGGCGTAAATACAAATCTGATTTATGTATTTGATAATAATGTTTTTAGAACAATTTCATCATACACAATAAGTTCTACTCAAGTTAATTTTGTTTTGAATAAATCTGTCACTGTTGGCGGTAAAACAAAAATTAATTTGTATAGAGGTGGAATTAGCTCATCTACAGGTTTATTTACTACATCAGTTATTTTTGCCTCTAATTCTACAGTTTACTTGGATAATAACGAGCCTTCTTTGATTGAAATGATTGAGCAAGGCAACTATAATTTCACAAGCTATGTTTTTTCTAACTTTATAACTGGAATAACAACTTTAGCAAATTTTCCTTCAGCAAACTTGACTTTAAAAAGGCAACCACCTCAAGGAAAAATAACAATAAATGAAGGTTTTCTAGGAAGCATGAGGGTGCATCGTTTCGCGGCTTTATCGTCTTCTATTTTTTCTGTTCCTGAAACATCATTTTTTTATACTCCAAAGAATTTTGCTTTTGACTACAACGTTTTTGGAAATCAAACTCTTTATTCATTGACTGTTAATTTTTCGCCAATTTCATCTTTTTTACAAAATTCCACTGGATATTTCACAATAAATGAAGATTATTTCGGCAACCCATCTCAGGTATCGTTGGGTATAACAACAACAGTGAATCTTTATGGGATTAACAATCAGCCTATTAAATTCACTTTTTTGAGTCCGATAACTATACCTGAAGGCAAATATTGGTTTATTTTTAAACCAACAGCAAATTCAAGTTTAGGGGCAGGAAATCAAATTCAATTGAACGAATCACTAGCAGATAATCTTTACACAACAACATTTTTAAAATCAAATGACGGTGTAGTTTTTTCAGAAACTTCATACAATGGTATAGGTTTTACTGTTATAACAGAAAGAGGAATTGTTTTACCTTCTGAAGATGCCATTTATGATCAGCTCGACCAACCACAAGCAATTGAAGTTATCTATGGAGATGAGTCTAACTTAAATGTATATCCTTTATTGGCTGTACCAAACTCTTCTCATTCAATTAAGAAAAATCTTTTAGATGAATCAAAGGTTTTTGCTATTGAAACATTAATTGACTCATTGGGTCAAAATCAATATGAAGTGGTTGGAGTAAACTCATCATATTACTCAATGATTGCCAATGCACTTACGCCAAATGTTGTTAGATATGATTTTTATTTACCTACAAGCTTGAATCAAATTAAGCTTAATAGTTTGGGTGATTACTATGCTAAAGGAAACCAAGGTACTGTTCTCGTTTCAGCATCAGACTTTATCGGATTGTCAACAATTGACATTTCAACATCACCGAATTTTCCATCAGGTGGTACAACAACTATTTCTTTATCTGGTAATCCACAAACTTATTTAGATAATTTAGATTTTAATTTTGGAGATTTAGGAAAACAATTTGTTGCATTGCAGTATGAAACAGGCGCCCCTATTAAAGCTATTTTTGCAATAGCAATTAATGGAGTTTTTAATTATCTTCTTATATCTGATTCGAATTTGTATACTTATGATTCAACTTCAGTGACAAATGTTTTTGAGCTAACTGGGTCATTGTTTACTACATATTGCATAGGAACTGACGGCATACTATTAGCTGATACTCTTGGTAATGTATACAACTATAATAATAACATTGTTACAACAATAGGTTCTGTAGTAAATATTCCAACCGCAAGTGCAACTTTAACCACTTATTCTTACATTGGTGTTTCAACACTTTTAGATACTTCTTCGGCTCAATCAAGAAAAAGAATTTATCAATTGAATAATAACACTATTTCACACTTATCTTGGTCAACACAAATACCGGAACCAGAAATAACATTTATTTATCCTACTTCTTTCGGTTTGATTATTGGCGCATTTGATCAAACTAAAAACATTGGAAAAATTTACATTTATTTCAACTCTATTTTAACGCTACAATATCAAACATATTTAAGACCTGACGCATCTTATTATTCAACTTCTACAAATAACTTATATATTGTATTTGCTGGATCTCAGATTTTGTTTGCAAATTATTCTTCAAATAAATTAAATAATTTCACTGATTCAGGGGTTCCAATTTCAGGAACTATAGCTTATCAAATTACAGCAACAAAAGATTCAGGATATATTTCTGTAATCACAGATAATTCTACATTTATATTTAATGAATCATCTTTTACTGCATCTCAAATAACATCCCCAGGGTATTCGTCTGATGATCAGCGTGGTTTATTGATTAATGTGGAAAATGAAAACTTAAATTTATCCAGTGTGAAATCAATTTATAAATTGCAATCTTTTGGAAATGTAAATTTTGACCCTCTATTAAATGGATACACTTCAAGTTTTGTTTACAATGCAAATGGATATATTGTTTTTGATACAATTTCAACAAGCTACACTACAGATTTCTATTTGCAGTATCCATCCAATTCGTCTTTGCAATATATCAAATTTGATGGTCAGAATTTATCATTAAATAACAACTCGTTCACACAAACTTTTGAACCGTCCATACCTCGTCAATTTTCTTTTGAAATTGCTGGGGTTGGTGTAACAGGCATTGGCACAATAGCTTTGTACAATGGACTAAATTCTTCGTCAACTATTTTTGGAATAACAAGTTTTGTGGCACCAAAAAGTGTAAATTGGTATTATAGAACTGGTTCAGAATATGATGTTTATGGTTTTTCTGATGGATCATTAAGAGAAGCTAATACAACAGAGCTTTCGTCCAATCAGTTTAAGGTGTATGCAAGATTTTCTGATATTTTTGGTAATCAAAGTAGCACTTCTCAATTGGCAAATGATGTTATTTATAACCAAATTCAACAACAAGCTAACAACCAAGCTTTACCATCTGGAAAAATTTTAGAGATAAATCCTTCCACTTCGTTGAATGGTGTTACTCAATATGTACCACAATCTGGTGCAAATAATTTTATTTATGCTGGTTCCAAAATAGTGAGAGCAACAGGTGTGTTTGAATCAGACCCATACTTTGCATCTGATGTAGTAGCTTGGGGGCAATTACAAGTGCTTGCTATAATTCCTGGTGTATCTAGTAGCGGTGAACATGGAACATCGGTTACTCTATATGTTAAAACTGGAACATCGTTAGCGAACTTGAATTCTAATTTGTATACAAACTCCTATACAGTAAGCACAATAAACAATGGAAATGATTATAGCAATTCAGTAACGTCTATTTTGGCTAATTTGGCAAGTCTTTCAGGGCGATGGATTCAGTTTAAGATAGAATTAGTATCAGCTTCGGCGGATGTCACCCCTGAAGTAAGAAGTGCTCTTTTAACTTACACAGGCGCTGGAAAATCTGTATTTGTTACAAAAACATACAACACTGCAACACAATCTACAATTAATCCTACTCCAAAAATTCGTCGCGGTATACTTACAGCTAACTTTGTCACAAATGGCGGAGAATTAGTGTTTGGTTACACCACCGATCCAAATGATGGAAACCCTGCAAATTACACTGTGATTACGCCTAACCAAATATTTACTCTATCATCTCCCTCAAGCACAATAAAATTTGGTGTAATTCTTAAAACCGCCACTGATAATCCAGCATTTTTGGATGAGTTTGGCGTTCAACTGGATCTTGGTCCAAATGATGTATACTTTATGCCGCCTCAAGCTGCTTTTGAAATATCGCAATATACAGATCCTGTCACTGGAATAGCTGTGACAAGAACTTATCAATTTGTCAATAAAACTATTGGTATAGTCTCAAGTTATAATTGGAGTTTTGGAACATCTTCATTTACAATTATTAATGGGACAATTTCTACAATCTATAATTCGCAAAACCCAATTATAGGGTTTGCTAACAGTGGTCCATTCACTGTAGGTTTATTTGTTACAGGTTGGGTAGAAAATAATATCGTATTTAATTCAGAAACTTACAGTAAATCCTTCATAGCAACCTAATGTCAAAACGAACACCGATCTATAATTTTTTATATCTTGAAAACGGAGATGTAATGTATCCTGGGTACGACCAGGATAATCAATTTACTGCCGAAAATGAAATTTTTGGAATGTATAGTTATCTTGGTCAAGGAATTATTTCTGGATGGACAATACATTGGATGGGATGCCTAAGCGATTCTTATGTCTTGCAACAAAGACAAGCATTGATTGATGCTTATCGCACAGATAGATTTTCATATTTAGCTTTGCAATATCAATCATTGGGCTATCCTGTAACAGAAACAGATTGGAAACAATGCATAGTTGTTGAGTCTGGCTTAGGAATTATAGACGTTTTTCATGCAGCCACTGAATATCCAACTTTTTTTAGATTTACAGAATCTAATCATTATTATGTTTGGGCGCAAAAAAATGTATGCACAAATACAGAATATTTATGTGAAATAATTGCTCCCGAATATCCTGATGAAGATTATGATCTGGCAAATCAAGCTATCTATATTGGGGAAGTTTACACAAACACTGTAAACGGTAATGTGGCTGTTACTCAAATTACATATTCTGAAAGAAGAAGAGAACTTAAAAACGCGCAAGGTGATATTCAAAGGATACTAAATCAGGCATTAGTAAATCACGTTCATTCTGGTGAGGGTGACAACCCAAGCAAAATTAACTTAAGCACACAATTGACTATTACAGTGCCAATTATTGAAAATAGTAACACTTTCACATTTACTTTACCTTCAGGTTTTAATTCAAACAATTACTCTGTGCCACAAGTTTATTTAAATAGTGTATTGCTTCTGCCTTCTCAATATCAAATCAATGGAACAACTATTTATTTACAAAACAGTGTGCCAATCACTTCTTCTCTGCAGATTGTGTATAAATTGGCACCAGGTCCAAACATTTATATAACAAGTTCACTAACTCCGCCATTACAATATATTACGTTGGGATTTGATAAAACTTATTATCTTACAGATGGAACAGTGACAACAGCAGAAGATGGAACACAAATATTTAATGTTTGGAATTGGAATGATAATGATTATAGTGAGATAAAAATATATCTTGGATCTGAAGTGCTAGATGCTGAAACTTATAGTTTGTATCAGCTGAAAGGCGTTGCCAACAGTGGAGGAAGACTGCAGTTTGTTGGTCCAATTCTGCCATCAATTTTGAATTATGGTGAAACTGACGTTGTAGTTAAGTTTACTATTCCAAGTTTTGAGGTAACTGGTAAATTATCTGGCACAAGAATATCGTCAATCAATGCAAGCAGCTTTAAGCGTGGCACTTTGCAAAACAGTAGGATATCTAGACTTGATCACCTTGGATTATATAGATTAAATGAATCAGCAAGGACTATACCTACAAAAAAACTCTTGGATTCAGGCGATCATATACATTTTTATCCTGAAATAAATAGTTTCATTCAACACGCCGACTATATTCTGAATTCCACAATTACAAAATATGTCAAGCAGTCATCTGCTGATTCAACTACAATACCAAAAACAATTATTTCCACTCCTAATGGTTTGTTTGCTTCAGAGAAATCAACATTGGATTTTGCATCAATAATCAAGTTGCCTTGGAACACTGACAATGGAGTTGCTGATGAGTTTTCGGAAAATTATTTTGGCAATTTTATAACATATCAACTTCCAGGAACTTCTACAGAAAACTTAAACCCCAAAGCTTTTTGGATTTTATGTAAAAACAAAAATCAATTTAAAAATGTAATATACTTATCAACAGATTTTGGGATTACTTATTCAAAAATTACAATTCCTTTTACAAGCGCTGGCGAACTTGTGACAATAAACGATTTTATTTACACAATGAACGTATATCAGTATACAACTGGAGAGGTAATTCTAACACCAAAGTTAGATGCAAACAGCATTTATTACATGGCTTGTTCTGATGGTTTATATTCTGCTTCAATAACTCGAAGCCAAAATAAGCTAAAACCTTTATGGCAAAATCCAACAAAAAACACTACAGATGCGCCCACAGGATCTATCAATAAAATATCTGAAGCGTTAAATGTTGGAACGGTTACAACAACATATGATTCTGGATTAACTGAAAAAAATTATCAAAATAATCGCGCTTTATATGCAGCTTGTGATACAGGATTGTTTGTTTATCAATCAGGCACAGGAATTAAATTCACAACAAGTGCTATTAATTATAATTCTGACAGTTCTGAATTTTATTTTTCTAAATGGTTAGGCTTAGAAGATACTTCAAATTCTATTTTTGGTGTAGTCTGGGCGGATAGCTATGGATTATATTATAGCAATTCTGGTCAAAAAATAACAACTACAACAACAAGTGGAAGCTCAACAACTGTTACAGTAACTTTTAATGAACCTTTAACTTTAAGCAGAGCTCAAATAACTAATGTGAGTTGTGCTTCTACAGAAAATATTGACTTACTATCAACTGTAACCACTATTGATAGTTATGATTTAATCAATGCAAGTTTGGTGTTATTAAAAAATCAAACGGATCCTACAGAAAATGGAGTGTACATTTGGTCTTCAACTAGCCAAACATTATATAAACAATCTTCATTCAATACAAAAGTTTATGTTACTAATGGAACACAATCTGACACTGAATGGATACAGCTTGACACAGACCCACAAAACTTAAATGCAGTAAATTACACTCTTTGGTTTGCAAATCTTTTGTTACTTGAATCAGGTGATCAAATAGTTGCAGTAACTTTAGACAAATCCGCTGGACCAAACAGCAACACTATTGAAACAAGTTACTATCAATCATTTTTTGTAGCAACCACAAAGTATTTGTATAGAGTATTAAATTATAATAAACAAAATATTTATCCAGACATATTGCAAATTAACTGGGATTTTGAAAACAATGGATTGATAACAAATATTCAACATTACAATGTGTCAGATCCTGAAAATGGTCAGTTAGTTGTATTTACAGAAAATGGTATTTTTAAATCGAAACCTGAGGCTTTTAATTATGGTCCTGTTGATTCATCTGGCAACTTGATATTACCAAACAATTCATATGAAAGATTTATCAATAATATAACAGCTTCGCAAGCGGATAATGCCTCTGTCTATGATGCTTACACTTTAGAAGAATACACTGGAAAAATATTATCAATTGGCGTGTCCACTTCAACAACCTCTGTCGCTTCAGGAACTTATTTAAATCAGAGAGTTTTTGCAAACAATACACAAGGATCTGGTCTAACAGTTGATATTACCATTAATTCCAATATTATTACAAATCTGGAAATAAATCAAAATGGTATAAATTACGACAATGATTTACCAAATCCGTTTGTTGTCATAAACAATGAGAAAATATTTTTAGAAAATGCCATAAGCCAAGGGTATTTCACTTGCAATGTAGATTCTCAATATTTTGTTTACAGCAAGAGTGAGGGTATTAATCCATCATCTTTGCTTTATGAAGTTAACTACACAAACTTTTATGTTGAGCCTTGGAATAATTTTCCTTTGGTAACTGCTAAAATTAATAATATACCAACTGACAATACTTTTGGTTATAATGCTGATAAAGGTCAGATTGTGTTTCAGGAGTCATTGCCTAAATCTTTGAAAGATTCTGTGACTGTATCTCTCACTAACAAGGGGCAATACATAACAAATACTGGGGAAACACCACATGGTGAAGTTTTCAATATAAGTTTAGCAGATGCAGTGCCTTCAGCAAGTATTTCATCTACATATTTTTCATCAGCTGGGTCAAATATTTTGCCTCTTAAAAACATAAATAATTCAAGATGGAATTCAAACATTACATCAGTGAAAGTAACAGGTTTAAGATCGGCAACAAATACAACAACCTTGCAGTCTTACACAGAAATATTACAGGTAAGCGTAGATACATCCGCTGGGTTAATTGTTTACATTAAATCTAAACCAACCACTTTGCCTTTGACAGTAAACTCTAATGTATTTATTGTAAGACCTTATGACAATGTTTTAGGAATTGAAGATAAAATATTTTTATCTAAATCTAAATTAACATATCATATGGACTCTGTAAGTCATGCAAATGTCTATACGCTTTCAAATGCTTTACTTAACATATTACCAAGTTTATATGATTATCCTGTTATTCAAAATGAAACTCTTACGGGAGTTGATCGCGGATTAAAAAACACAATCGCTTTGCGAAGTTTAGCTGAGTTTGATCCAACTGCTACTTTTGTTGGCTATACTTTTGGCGTGGATCCAAGCTCAACAGATGTTGCAGCTTCTCCATCAACAATAAACTTAATTTTGAATTTTTCTTATGGAAACAACCCAACTTTTGCTACAAATAAAGGCATATGGCAATATTTTAGATCTTCCAAAACATGGTTTAAATTAGATTCTGTTGGAGATTCTAATACTATAAATTTTGCAAACAAAACATTAGTAAACTCATTAAATATTTCGTCTACTTATGCAGGCACAGAAAATGGCTTATATTATCAGCAAGATGGAGAATATGTTCTTAATCCACTATTTACAGAGCCAAATTTGAGCATTGGTATGGGTGAATGGTATACATCAACAAAAGATACCACAAAACGATATGAAGTCTATGGAAAAGACAATAGCATGTCTTTTGTTTTAAGGACAACAAAGACAAAAGAACAAACTACAACTTTGCAAAGTGACTTTTTTGAAGGTCATGCTATTTATGATGTTTATTACAATACTTTCTACAGATATGATGATAAGGGCAATAGGTCTGAGCATCCTGCAATTTATTTGGCAACAGATTATAGTGTTTGGGCTTTCACTACTGATGTTGCTCCAGGCGCGCCTCCTCCATCAAGCAGGGGCTCTAATCATACCCTTCTAGTAGGAAGAGAGATGTTTGGAGGAAACATACTTAGGAATATCAACAAGCTAAATCCTAGTGCACTTGGTATTCCAGTTAAAGTATACAAAATTATTGAAGTTCCCTCTGGTGGAAAATCTACATGGCTTGCTTTTGCCACATCCAATGGGGTTTATGTTGTTATTAACTGGCGGCAATGTGATGTTGGAAACCCTGATGGATTGACATTTTATCCTCAAAATAAAGCCAGTGCTAATGAAACTGTCGGACATTCTTGTTTTGTAATTATTTCAAAATCTTCAGATTCATCTAATTCAACATACTTTGTGGGAACAGAAGTGGGTGTCTTCAAGTCTGTAACAAAGTGCGGAGACTGGGCAAGAGTTTCTAAATTCAATAATCAAGATTTATCAGTAAGTGACCTGAAGTATGTTTTAGATGCATCAGGAAATGGTATTTTAATTGCAGCCACTAACTTAGGTTTGTGGGTTTCGAATGATGATGGAGATTCATGGTCAACAATTTCAGATTATAATGATACACAAGTTCAAATTGAAACAAGTGCAACATATGGCGTACCTTTGAACGAAAATCCTATACAAACTTTTTCTTCTATTTCATCAGGGTATGTTGCCAAGGCTTTTGCTTATTTTAATCCTGGTGATTTAACAGGAATAACAACTTTAAAGGCTTTCATTTCAAACGGAACAGCAACTACACAATCTTACACTACAATAGAGTTGAATTCTAGCAGCTATCCAGGAATGTACGGTTTTGCTTTTTCAAATGTTTCTTGTGTTTCAAATTTTTCGTATAATTTAGGAATTGTAACAGATAATGCAACATATGCATCTCAAGTTACTTGGGGATTGTCTAACTTATCAAATCCATATACTCAAGGAACAGCCAAAACTTCAGGTGGAACTTTGACAAATAAAGATTTCTTCTTTAGAATAAATCTTTCTACACCAGCAAATCCAACTGAAATCATTGAGCCAGTTGGATTCTATAACACATCTTACTCAATAGGTTTTGCCTCCGGTACATACTCAGGCGCTTCCATTTCCAGCACAGGGTACTTATATTCTAACGTTGGTATTTTGTGTAATGTTGTTTTAGATACTTCAAAATCTTTTGAGATAAATGATACAGCTATAATCACACAATCTGGAGTATCTACATCATATGTGAGAAACGCAGTAATTAATGCGCTTGTACCAAGCGGATCAAACACTGATACATTTTACACAAGATTGTCAAACGGCATGGGAACAAGTAAACTTCTTACATCAGTTTATGGTTTTAATAATAAAATTAATGATTTACTTTTTTACTCTACTTCTAGTGCATCATCGTCATCGAATTGTTTATCATCTTCATCAATCTCATATGAAGGTTACACAAACTCTGCTTCTGTAATTACAAACTCTATAGATTATGTGTCTAATTCTGGTAGATTATCAAAATTATATGATGCGGTATTGTTTAATGCTAGACTTCAATTTCCTGCGATAGTTTCTAACTATTATAAAAATAATTTGAACGAAATTGATACAAATTTTGTTAACATACAATCAACTAAAGAAAAATATAAAAACAATTTTGAGTTATACTTAAGTTTAAATCTTGGAATAGCAACTGGTTCAACATATAATGTTTTTTATGGTAACAGCTCTAATAATTTTGTTTGGGTAGAAGACAACTACATTTACAGTTTAGTGATTTTGAGTGATGGCACTTCAACGACGAATTTTACTTTTGATTCTTTAGTAGGAATTTGTACAGTTACTGCATCTCCCACGCCTACTTATTTACTTTTAAGCAATGATTGGGAATTTAATTCATCCATTTCTGATCTTTCAAGCGATTATAATATTTGGGTAAATTCCACAAATGCATTAGATTTAGTAACAGAAGAATATGCCAACAGTTTTAAGCCTTTAATAATTGTAACTACTGATGGCAATGATGATTCACAGGCTACACCTCAATCAGTAAATGATTCGCTTAAGGTTGCGTATAATTCTTCTGGCACACAAGTGTTAGTTGTTGAACCCTCAATATCTGGAAATGAAAATTATCTAAGAGAAATGATTTCAGGCACTAAATCAAAAGTATTCAAGTATTATGCCTATCCTGAAGATGAACTCAAAAACATTCTTTACGAAAATGATGACTTGAATCTGTTGTCGTCACGATGGGAGCGAAAGTACGACTTTGAAGAACCGAAATTTATAAGTTATATATATGCCTCTTTTGTTGAACCTGGCAATTCATCTGCTGATGTTAAATTTAGATGGTCTGCAGATCGTGTGGATTTTAGTGCCTATATAACTCTCACAAATAATTCAAGATATAATTTAAATCAAAAAGTTTTAGCAATCGAATATTTAATTGAAATGGTTGAGGATTATGCATCTAGTGCTAGAATTTTGCCATACATTAAGCAATTATATCATATAACTGTAGTTCCATCAACTCAAACTTATCTAACTTATCCACAGGATATTTCTGGTCAACTTTTTGAGGCATTAGCTTTAGGTTCTTTCACAAATAATTCTTTGGTAGATATTACTCCTATTGTTGGTAGAACAGAATCTGCGGACACAGCATACTACGAGCAGATACAGTTAGGTAGAAATGCAGCTTTGCCAAACAGACAAACTTCTTATAGAATCACTCCTGCATACACAGTTAATGGACTAAAGTTAATTCCCGTAACAAACCAAGAAAATAACTCAAGTTATTACATTGTAGATAATAATTCTACACTATATACTTGGACAAACAATGACAAATTTTTCTTGTTTTCTGATGGAAACCCTATAAGCCCAACAGCTTATAGCACTGTGCCTGAAAGTGGTATTTTGTTG
>Ga0209596_1000785_pt1 | contig 28656 bp, 24 predicted proteins | sample M_130807_MF_Meta_FD_187314 | JGI IMG/M metagenome (GOLD analysis project Ga0209596, IMG submission 187314) | Freshwater microbial communities from Lake Montjoie, Canada to study carbon cycling - M_130807_MF_MetaG (SPAdes) (version 2) | ecosystem: Environmental > Aquatic > Freshwater > Lake... | reverse complement strand
CATTGCACTTATTACTGCTTTTAGTACTTCAGGATTTAAAGCATTTATATCTAATACAGTTACAGGTTCTTCTTTAATATCTGCACCTACCGGTACAGCTACAGCTTCTACTTGAGCTACTTGAGTAGGGGTATCAACTGTTTTAACCTTTTTATTAGATTTACTATCATCTGCATTATTATCATTAGCTGACTGTTTATCGTTATTCTTTTTTCCATCTTTAGTTTGAGTTACTGCTTTAGGCGATTCAACTACAAGCATATTATTTATTTTACTTTCGTCTTGAAACTCCAGCACAATTGGTCGAGTTGGTGAAGTTTGCATAGACGATACAAATGTTGCTTGATAAGCTTTATCTAGAACGACAGTGCCGCCAAAATTACTCACCTCAATGGAACCCACAACTGGTAATATCCCAGCAGATAAAGGCTTTGACGGTAACAAAACAATTAAACTTTTACCGTCTTCAGACACGGTCATGGAAAAATCTGTACCTCTTACAGATATTTTTGCTGTCGGGGTTGTAACTTTAATATTTTCTCTACTATTTTTAGCTATTATACCAGAAGCATATCTTACAGTGCCGAATGCTGCTTTAATAGATAACTTTCCTTTACCACTTGCCGGGTCATATACAAAATCATCGATAACTAGTTTTGAGTACTCAGTTATTTGAACCCTTGTGTTGTCTTCAAAAGTTATACCAGCTCGAGAGCGTAACGTTTCAACAATATCGTTCATCTCTATATCAGATTCTATTTTACCAATTATTTTATTAGTTTCTCTTGAGATCTGAGTAGGTCCTGTAACTTCTGTTAACTTACCAATTGCACCATAGGCATAGGTACATAAAAAAGCCGCTATAATAACTATAACGGCTTTATACATATTAAGGCCCTGCAGGTACCGCTGCTGCAGTGGTTTGCTGTACTGAAACTGTATTACTTGAACCAGTTAAGTTAATAACTGCTGTCTGTTTTTCTATACCCGCTTGAAGTATATCAAGGGTGTTAGTACTGCCAGTAATAGTAACAGTCTGTTCATGTCCAGTGCCCGCTGATTGTCCAGAAGGATTACCAACTTGTTTAGATGTAACTGTATTGGTATTACCTGTAATGTTATAATTAAGTACGTTATACTTTCCATCGTCAATACCGAATTGAAGAATGTTACTGTTACCAGCAACTACAAAGTCTATATTTGAATTAGTAGCATTAGATTTAACTGCACTACCAACGAGACCGGTTTTGTTGAGCAAGAAATTATTAGAATTACCTGTGAAGGCTAGATCTATATTATTTGATGCACCAGTCATATACATTTTAGATATATTAGAGTTGCCAGTGGTTATGCTGTTTAAAGTTAAGTTGTTACCAATAAACGAGAAATCACTCTCGTTACTGTTACCAACTTGTCTTAATTCGAAGTCTACATTTTCAGAAGTAATTTCACTCGGCGTGCCTGATGATCCGATTTTATTAGACGTACCAGTTTGCACCAATGTGGTGGTACCGGCAGAGCTAATTTGATTTACGTATAGTATATTTTGGCTGTAGCATGTAATATTTAACAGGAATAATATCAATGCTAGAAGTGATGTTTTCATAGCAAATATATTTAATGAAAAAACTTTTCTTTTACTGCTTAAAACTCCATAAACCTATTCTTGCACCCTCATCTATTATTTCAATCACTGCCTGATCAATAGCGCTTCGTACAGCAATAGAATTCGGCTCATTAGCTGTTATACCAATTTCAGATTCTGCCGGGGTAACACCATGCTCGTAAAATTTAAATAAATTACCACTCATTGCCACGCTTGTAATAGTTTTAGTTACAGCAGTGCTTAATATTACTTCTCCAGTTTGAACACTAATAAATCTTAATGAAACAGTTACAACATCTTTCCGGTACTGGGTACTACCAGATATACCTAATAAACTTGCACCGGCACCGCCAGTAAAAATATTTGTATCGTAACCAATTATACCTCCGTCTGCTAATATACCTGCAAATAAAAGAGGGCTTAATTTTTCTGCATTTCTTCCCTGAAATGTCTCTCTTGTTTGTGATATTAATTGTCTTTCTTTAATAATATTATCTAAAGCTGTCCTGTCTAAAACTTTAAACCAAGTATTATTACCAGCTAATTTTAATGCATCTATTAACCAACTTTCAGCTCCTTGTGTAACTGCAGATGAAAACGTTGCATATGTGTCGACACTTTTTCTCTGACCAGTTTTATCAGCAAACCCATAAACAGCTACCATCATTATAGGTGCATTTACTGGCTTTATACTCAATAACTGTTTTTCAAGTGGTGATAATTGTAATTTTGGAGATTCTATTATACCCGGGGTAGGCCCTACAGATGCGCATCCGTAAAATAATAGCATACTACAAAGTATAATAATTTGTTTCATTAGCCTGAGCCTGGTGCAAGAGTACCGACTGGCACTGTAATTGTTGTCATGTTACTAGTAGCTGGGTCTATAATAGTAAGAGTAACAAACTCGCCTTCTCGTGTCCAAGTAACAGTTGCCCCTCCTTGTAAATTAATTATGCCGAACGTTGCGCCACCAGCATCAAATATACTTTCCGTAACTTGCGAAGCTAATTGTGAATATATCCGAGCTTGTAAGTTATTAATAAAATTATTAAGAGGCGTGTTTTGCGCAGCAGATTTAGCAGCTTCTATCTCTGATTTAGCAATATCTTTTAATGTTTGTTTACGGGTACGTGCTAAATTTTCCATCGTAAGCATATGAGAAGAAAACCCGATACCGTTAAATGTAGGGCTTTTAAAGGTCTGAACCATATCATTTGCATATAATTGCTGATATGTTAGGATTACTAGTAAAAACAATATTTTCATAAACTTATTTATTGCTTATTCGAAGTTATAAATAATAATATGCCATACAATAGTAGCTTTATTGCAAACCCTGCAACCTTAGAATCAAGAAAATTTATACAAATAGGAGATACAACACGTTTTCCGATCTTGTCAGTAATGACGACTAGTTATGATGAAAGCTACCCAGCTAATACTAGCACATTAGGAAGTGCTGTTACGGCTTTAAACACCTACAATAGTTACGCTATTTTAACTAAAGATGTAGGAGGGAGCACATTGTGGGATACCACATCAGCTGCAGTTACCACTGCTTGGGGGGCATTTCCATCAAATACAGCATCCTCAATTCAATTAAGAAATGATTCCGGAGCAACTATATTTATCAGAAGAGCTGGTACGACTAACTACGGCGGGGTACCTATTGTAACAGGTACATCTTTAACCGTTACTTTGACAGCTAACACGTCTGAAGTAGAAGCAAGAGCAGGTAGTTCAGTGACGTTAAACGGAATTTTATTCGGGTAATAAATTGGTGGGGCGGAAGGGATTCGAACCCCTAACCAAAGCATTATGAGTGCTCTGCTCTAACCGTTGAGCTACCACCCCTAAAAGTTACATTTCGTAAATCTTCTGACTTATGTAAATGATTTCTAATTCAAAATCTTTTTTAGTATTGCAATTTACTTTTGATGTGTAAATGCTCTGCACATTATTACCGTCAATCACTACATCCGGCAGAGACTTATCAAACACGTTGATGAATCCGTTTATATCGTATACATATGTATACCCAGATACGATAGCTGAGTATTTTATTAAATCTGCTTTCATTAATCAAAAATAAGCTGATCGTCATCAGCATGCCGATGTTCTATAGTTTGCATAATTTTTTTATGGTTTAAATTTTGTAAAACATCTAGTAACATTTCAACTACTTCAACGTCAATCGTTTTCTTATCGCGTATAATATGTTTAGTTGAAATAATAATTTTATCTATATATTCTATATCCATATATTAATTTAACCTCTGTATTTGCGTATACCAGATCTATGGCCCGGTAAAGCCATATATTGTTTTGCATTTTGAAAACTATTATTAGTTAGTACTTGGCAGTTACCGCCAGTTTTATGATCCCATACCATAACTCCGAAACGATTTATTTCAGTCTCTCTCGGAACGTAATTAGGGTCTGGAAGGATACCTAATTCAATAAGTCTTGTCGTTGCATCTTTAACCATAATTAATTATAATTTATTTCCTTTATAAACACTAATAGGCATAACATTCTTTTTTTGTCTATTCAAACGTTCATACATACGAATAACCTTTGAGAGCAATTGTTTCTCATAAGCTCTTGCATCTATCTCTACTGGCGATGCCATATACGTATCGTTAGTTGATTCGTCATACGTTTTTTTACTAAATGGAATTTTATAAACATTGTCTTGAATAAAATGTCTAAACTCGTGGAGTAATGAACTATGAAACTGTCTTTCTGATTGATCATGGCTTGAAATATTAAGCCTTGCATTATACTTCCAACCATTTAGTCTCCAGTAATAAAAAGAAAACTGACCCCGGGCATGCCGCAATTGAATTTCAAAGTTCTTTCTTCTCTTACTAGTACAACTGCTATCATATAATAATGAGTAAACGAGAGATAAAATATAAAAATCTATACCTGGAAAATTAGTCCTAAGTTTTTTATCTGGTTTGAAAGTTATCATATTAAAGTGGTGCCTGAGGCCGGGGTCGAACCGGCAAGCCTTTACAGGCGACAGATTTTAAGTCTGTAATGTTTACCAATTTCATCACTCAGGCATTAATAAAAGATTTATTAACCTCTACATTATTTACAACATCTACTTTAGATACTTTGTAGATAGCATCGTCCCCTCTACCATACTTAATAATTTTATCCATATCACACATTTCTTTAAGAAGAAGATATGCTTGAGAAGACGTAAGCTTAAGCTCATTCATAATACGTTTCTTCGTAATGAATGGAGGTTCGTTCATAATAAGAACTGCCTCTATATTCTGTCGTTGACGTTGAGCTTTACTAAAAGCTTTATCAACATTAATACGACGTCCAGTAAATACAAACCCAGTCTCCGTAAGCATACTAGAAAATTCATTACAAGGACCGAATCTATTTTTCGAGAAACCAATTACACGAGCACGGTCATCCCCTGCATCTTCATCAATATCAATTTGCATATTAACATCAACGGTATGAGGAATAAGAGTACCACCTTTCAGCACACCGGCTTTAGTAAGATGCAGTACAAAGAAAATAGCACACTCATTAGTCTTTGCCGCATTTACCAAGGATGTAATAGCATAATGCTCTAGCTCACGCGTATTCCTATCCGAGCCAGCAGTTAAAGCTTGAAAAGAATCTATAACCAATGCATCATACACTGCAGTTGCTTTAACAAGCTCATCCACATCAGTTACGTTTGCAACATTAACATTTGCAATTTTAAGACGCTTACAATTAAATGCAAGTTGAAAAGTATTCTCTTCACCTGAAGCGTAGCCAACATTGTAACCGTTCAAAGATAATGCTTCAAATAGTTGCAATAAGAAAGTAGTCTTGCCGCAACCTGCTCTTGCAGTAATCGTAAATGCTGATCCAGGGAGGATACCGTTACCGAATAGCTCATCTATTTCAGTAACGCCGGTCTTCATACGCCGATAAAAAATATCGGGTACGGTAATATCAGATACCTTGGTAAAGGCAGTAGTATCAATGTTAAGGTTCATAGTTATATTATATCAAATTTCCTAAACGAATTGCTTAATATCTCTATTAAAACGTCTCGTAAAGCATTCATCAATATGATTCATTTCGTTTTTAGTCTTATTAATTAACGCCAAATTAAAGTTATCTTCCAATGTACGGAGACAACCTTTATAACAAATAATAAGGTAATCTGAATACGTATTTAAAGAATAAATATCATCAATAGCGTATCCATTATCTATCTTTTGTTGTTTAATGGCTCCTTTCTTAGCAAAATTACTTAGAAAGAAACTAAAATTATTCTTATATTTAGTTTGTACCAATTTTTCTAAAAACTTATGATAGATGGGGATAATCTCCCCAGTTATATTACACTTAGCCTTATAAGAAGATGCAATCTCTATCTCGCCATCCTCAAATATGTAAGTTAGTAGTTTTTTTTGTCTAGCCATATTATATTATATCATAGTTCCACTAGCTTTAATATTGGCTTACAATTACGCAGCTGTAATAACACGCCAATCATTATAACTCGAATCAATAACCCTATCACTTAATTCAGCAGCTGATATGATCGTGCCCGATACAGTATTGACAAGAATACCCGGGCCGTATTTACGATTAGGGACAAATCTCCAAACCTCGCCCATCCCTTGGACAAAACAAGAGCGTTCCATACGAATATAGCCGCCGTTAATACATTTAATTAGATAATCTGCAATAGTCATCTCATTAGTATATATTAGTTCCTATAAAATCAATTTAAAAACCTTTTTTTAATAGAATTGTTCAATAAATAATAACATAATACTATGGCCTTCGTAAAAATCTCTGACCTCCCGGTAATTAGTAACTATCCAACAACCCTATTACCATTAACCGCCGGCGATGTATTACCAATAGTACATGGACCTGTAACATACAAAGTGCAGCTTTCGACATTAGCTGATTATTTTAATCAAAATATTGCATTATCAGCAGCAGGGGACAATTATGATGTTCAATATAATTACAATGACACATTATGTGCTAATAGAGGATTCAAATATTTTGATGCTCTTTCTAGCTTACAAGTTGGTTACGATAATTCTCAAACAGGAGCTATTGGTGGCATTTTAGGTGGGCAAAGTAACACGAACACAAAAACCAATACATTTATTTTAGGGTCATTTATTGCCGCTAATGTTGATAATTATACTTTAACTAATAATGTTAGTGCAAAAAATCTTATAGAAGCTATGGGTGGGTCTTCGAGAGATTGGAATTCATCATTTTCTTATACTAATGCGCAGTCTAGTAGATTGTCATTACCAACTTTAGATACCCGTTATGTAAACGCTTCAGGTGATACAATGACAGGTAATTTAAGTATCGGTGCAGACTTATACGCTAATAATGCCACGTTCTGGGGTGATTTAAGTGTATTAGGAAATTTTGTTACTTTAGATACTCAAGTTACAGTTTCGAGCGCATTGAGTGTTGTCAATTTCGGCACTACAGCTGCTTTAACAGTTGAACAACATGGTGCAGTACCTATAGCGACATTTAGAGATAGTGATGGAGGGTATATAACTTTTGCTGATACTGGATCAATTGGTGTAGGTACACAAACACCTAATGAGAAATTAACTGTAGTTGGTAATATTTCAGCAACAGGATCTATTTACGGTAATCTTTCTGGTAGTTTTCCAGCAGTTCCAAATGTATTGTATGTATCACCAGGTGGTAGCGACTCCAATACAGGTACGAGTATGTTCAATCCTCTAAAAACTATAAAGAAGGCTTGCCAAATAGTTTCACAAAATCAAGGATTATTATTTCCAGTAACACAAACAATTGGATTCCCCTCAAAACAATGGACAATATTTGTATTGACTGGGGATTATACAGAGGTTAATCCTATATATGTGCCTGGGTATACTTCTATTATAGGAGATAATTTAAGAAGAGTAACAATTAGACCTGCTAATTTAAACTCAGATATCTTATGGCTTAATACAGCTTGCTATCTTTGGGGGGTAACGTTTAGAGACCATTTATATCCATCTGCTGCAACTGCATTTCCGACACTTTGCTCTACAACACCAGATTATTATTACGCTTTTGATTATCCTGGATATGAAATTGCAAATACAGGTTCGAATAATTATTACCGTACACAAAAACCTTACATTATTACTTCTCCATACACCCAAGGTAGTAGTTCAATTACATCATCTATAGTAGCACCGCAACAAACGGCTAAGGCGCAAACATTGAGCGCTACAAATAATATCTCTTTATCATCAACTTTTTATAATACAGCCTCAACGAAAGTTAATGAATTATTTAATATTTTTATATCAACTATTTTATTAGGAACGACTGGTATTGACTTCACCACATCGCCAAAAAATCTCTCAGCTGTACCTGCAGATGCAAATAATTCAATTATTGCTCTTACTGCAAATAAATCTACTTTTCAATCTGTAACTACAGCTTATGTTGCTGCAAATTATCCGCAATTCTTTACATCATCATCTTATCTTACAGCTGCCTGCTATAGAGATACAGGTTTTATTATTGATGCAATTGTAAAAGATATAAAAACAGGTACAAATGCTTTAATTGTTGAATACGGTAATGTTTATTATACTGGCACTTTAAGTGCAATGGGTGGTACACCAGTGTCACCTAATTCAGCATATGGTCCAGTTTGGAATAATTTAAGTAAGTTTATTACAAATTATTATCTAAGTGCATATCCAATATCTAAATCATATGTTACTACAGAATTTAACACGCTTACCAGTATATTAACACTTGGTGAAGGATTTAGTGCAGTTAATACAAGAGACATACCTACTAAGTTTGATTATCAAGCATCAAGACTACTCAGTGCAAATAAATCATTCTTTCAGAGTGAATTGACTGCATATGTAGAAAATGCATTTGCTGGGTTTGCATATGGTCAATCTACTTTATCTGCTGTATCTACACTTAAATTAAAATGCTATAGAGATATGGGATATGTAATCGGTGCAATATCGTATGATTTACAAAATGGTATAAATGCAAGAACAATTACATATTCAAGTATGTATAATTTAGGCACTGCTAGTAGAATTGCAAATCAAGAAATTACAACTGCTGCAACCATAAAGTATGGAAAGTATCTTTCAACATTTGTTATTAATAATAGTGCTGTACGCACGACAAATGCAGGTTGCGGTATTAGAGTTGATGGTAGTTTAGCAAGAGGGTTCTTAAGAAGCTTCGTTACCGATTCATATACGCAGACAAATGAAGGTGGTATTGGTATTCATATTACAAATAATGGATACGCTCAATTAGTATCCACATTTACAATTTGTTGCGAACAAGGTATTAGAGCTGAAAAGGGTGGCAATTGCTCAATCAATACATCAAATTGTTCATTCGGGTTATCAGGCTTAGTAGCTGATGGTTATTCACCAACGCCAGTATTAACAGGTATAGTAACTAAGGATGTTGTATATAATACAGATGTAATATCTATAAGCGGCATATACCCGAGATATGATGCTCCAGATTTTAATACATATCCCGTACCTATTACAGTGCCATATGTTGGGTTAGTTTACAGAATTAGCAATGACTCAACTAATACTCTATTCGTGCTTACATCAGCAGGTTTAACGAATTCGAATACATATCAGTACAATATTGTCAGTAATGCTTTAACTGATGCCCCGATTACTAAAGGCGGTATAGCTAGTTTTTATATCAGAAGTCAAATTGCAACAGGTTCACATACATTTGAATATATTGGATCAGGCACAGTATTAAAAGATGCTGTACCGGCATTAGGTGGCGTTGCTAATACAGATAACGAAGCAAGAGCTGCTAATGGCGGGGCTGTATACTTTACCAGCACCAATCACCTTGGCAATTTCAAGGTTGGTAATGATTTCACAATTATTCAAGAAACAGGCACTATTGAAGGTAGAACATTTCAACGTGCTATTCTTGCATTAGTAACGCCTTTAACCCTGGCGATAGAATAAATAATTTTATATGGCACAAGTACCTCTCAATCATTTCGTCAGAGCATCGCGCGAGTTAAAGACTACATTTACACAAGTGTACTCAGCACCAGTTGACACAGCTGCGATTATGTTAACAATTCTAGCTACTAATATTACTAGTAATAATCAAACAGTGACTGTGGGCATATCAGGTAATGGTGATCCTGCTGCAAACATTGCAACTAGACCATATTTTGACATAATTAAAACATTTTCAATCCCTGCAAATGACGTGGTTAACTTAGCTGCAGGTAAATTAGTTTTGGAAAATTTTGATGGGTTATTTTGTTTTGCAAGTAGTAACAGTGCAATAGATATAACTTGCTCAGTTTTAGAAACTCTTAATACTGCTCTTTAAAAAATATGTCAAATTTTAATCCACAAACACTTAGCGGTAAGATTAAAACTGTCCCTCCTTCCGGAGCAGATACAGGCAGATATCAATTTCTGAATTTACAAAATTCAGAACCTAATTTAGGGTTACCGGTAGGAGTATTAAGTCCGAGTTCGACATTTTTATTAGCATCTGATCAGTTAACAGGTACAAGATATTGGACAACTAGTGCTAATTTCGCTATTAAAAATAATAATTCCGGTTTTGGTACTGAAACACCTAATGAAAAAGTAACAGTTGTTGGTAATATTTCAGCAACTGGTTTTATATATGGTAATTTCGTAGCTTTATCGAGTAATAATTTTGCAGCAGGAAAAACTACTCACGTGCAATTTAATAGTGGTGGTATATTAGCTGCAAATCCTGGGTTTATATATGACCAATCATTAAGCGCAATTGTTGTTGGTTATGGTAATACATCAACTGGCTTATATGGAAGTGTTTTAGGCGGGTCTATTAATACAGTTAATGGTACAGGTGCTGCAGTTGTAGGCGGGTCTAATAACGTTGCAACTAATCAATTTTCGGTAATAGGGGGAGGTAATAGTAATGCAACAGTTGGCGACTATTCAGTAATTGGTGGTGGTTTGCAAAATGACACCACAGCTACATATTCAGTAGTGGTTGGTGGAGAGTATAATGCAGCAACCGGGTACGCAGATTTCGTAGGTGCTGGCAGTGTTAATTCAGTTGGTGGATTATATTCTGCAATTGTAGGTGGGTTACAGAATAATGTAGTTAGTGATTACTCTGGTATATTAGGGGGTCAAAATAATTTAACTCAGAAAACGAATACGTTTATACTTGGTTCTAATATGACAGCTACGACTGCTAACTATACATACGTTAATAATATAAGTTCGCAAGGTATGGTAACTGCGAAGAATGTTAGTATTGGTATTAATTCAACAGCAAATGCTTTAACAGTTGTTGGTAATATATCAGCAACAGGTACAATTTACGGTATACTTCAATCAACGTCAGGCTTGCCTGGGGGTTCGAATAATATGGTGCAGTTTAATGATAGCAATATGCTAGGTGGAGATAAAGCATTTACCTATGATAAATCTACCAGTGCAGTTCAAACAAAAACGTTAAACACCACTACATTAGGTTTTTCAGCTTTATCAGCTAATCAAATATTATTAACGTCATCTATAACTGCAACAAGCGCTTTCTTTACAATATTAATCGGTGCATCGTCGTTTGCCATTCCTTTATACCGTTACTAAACATAAATATAATTGATGCCCGCAATCAATTATGATAAACTAAACCTAACCAATATCGGAATAGTTCAATCCGATATTGTAAGTGCGAGCGCAATATATACAAATACGCTTTCTGCAGCTAATAGTATTATAGTTAATAATATTTTAAGCGGCAATAATATTAATTTATCTGATAGATGGAATACATCATATACATTTAGTAATAGCAATAGCGCTTTAATTTTAGGAGACCTAACCAATATAGCTAACACGTCTGCGACGTGGGATATCTCTTATACCAATTTAGTTAATAATAGCGGCGCTTATCTATCAGGAGCAAATTTATCTAATATAGCAGCAGTATCAGCTAATTGGAATACAAGTTATACTTTTTTAACTTCTAATAGCGCTTTAATCTTAGGTGATCTAACTAATATAGCAGTTACGTCTGCTACGTGGAATACGAGTTATACATTCACTAATAGTAATAGTGCTTTAATCTTAGGAGATTTAACCGTACTTGCTACTAATAGTGCTTATTGGAATCCAGGCGTTGGAATTAACGGTGGCACTTTATTCGCACTTAATAGTGCAATGATCTTTGGTGATTTAACTAATATAGCAGTTACATCAGCTAATTGGAATAATACATATACTCAATTTAGTAATAATAGCGCAACGTATGCCACTATACCATATGTTAATAGTAATTTTCTTTCTACGAGTGGTGGTATAGTTAATGGTACAACAAGTTTTGCGCAAAATTTAAGTGTATTAGGAAGTTTATTCGTAACAGGGTCTGCAGTATTTGCAAATGCTTTAATAGTTACTTCCACGAGTGCATTAAGTGTAGTCAATACAGGGCCTGGACCAGCATTATTTGTAGGTCAAGGGCCTGGTAGTGGAGATATCGCATCTTTTTATGATAATAATAATGGTTTAGAAGTTCTTCATATTGGTAATGACACGCCATATATTGGAAGAGGTGTAATTGGTATCAGAACATCATATCCTAACGAAACATTGACAGTTATTGGTGGTATAAGTTCAACCGGGGTTATATCTACATCTGCTTACGATAGTAATAGTAATAATTGGACAAATGCTTGGACTAATTTAGTTGGTAATAGTGGTGCTTATTTATCTGGGGCAAATTTATCACAGATAGCTTCAGTATCAGCTAATTGGAATACCTCTTATACATTCTTAACATCCAATAGCGCTTTAATCTTAGGAGATCTAACCAATATAGCTAACACGTCTGCGACGTGGGACATCTCTTACACTAATTTAGTTGGTAATAGCGGAGCTTACCTATCAGGAGCAAATTTATCGCAGATAGCTTCTGTATCAGCTAATTGGAATACAAGTTATACTTTCTTAACATCCAATAGTGCTTTAATTTTAGGTGACTTAACCAATATATCAGTTACATCTGCTTACTGGAATACATCATATACATTCCTATCATCCAACAGTGCATTAATTTTAGGAGATCTAACCAATATATCAGTTACATCAGCTACGTGGGACATCTCATATACTAATTTAGTTGGTAATAGTGGTGCTTATCTATCAGGAGCAAATTTATCGCAGATAGCTTTAGTGTCAGCTAATTGGAATACCTCATATACTTTTTTAACATCCAATAGTGCTTTAATTTTAGGTGACTTAACTAATATATCTGTTACATCAGCTACATGGAATACCTCATATACTAATTTAGTAGGTAATAGTGCAGCTTATCTATCAGGAGCAAATTTATCTGAGATAGCAGCTGTATCAGCTAATTGGAATACATCATACACTTTTTTAACATCTAATAGTGCTTTAATTTTAGGCGACTTAACTAATATATCAGTCACGTCAGCTACGTGGAATAATGCTTATACCAATTTAGTTAATAATAGTGCCGCTTATCTATCGGGAGCAAATTTATCTGAGATAGCAGCTGTATCGGCTAATTGGAATACAAGTTATTCTTTCTTAACATCCAACAGTGCTTTAATTTTAGGCGATCTAACTGATATAGCTAATACGTCTGCCAATTGGAATACAAGTTATACTTTTTTAACTTCTAATAGCGCTTTAATTTTAGGCGACTTGACCAATATATCAGTCACATCAGCTAATTGGAATACGTCGTATACATTTACTAATTCTAATAGTGCTTTAATTTTAGGCGACCTAACTGTAGTTGCTACTAATAGTGCTTTCTGGAACCCAGGCGTAGGTGTTAATGGTGGGACTTTATTCTCTCTTAATAGTGCAATGATCTTTGGTGACTTAACTAACATAGCAGTTACATCAGCTAATTGGAATGCATCTTACAGTTATACAAATAATAATAGCGCTAATATAGTTTTACAAAACTCTTCACCTACTTTAAGCAGTTTAACCGTTTTAGGTAACTTAAGCGTGTTGGGAGATTTTACATACCTTGATACAACAGTTACTGTAACAAGCGCATTAAGTGTAGTTAATGTAGGTACCGGGCCCGCTTTAACTGTAAAGCAATCAGGTTCGCAACCAGTTGCAACATTTATAGATGCAGAGGGTGGGTACATGACAATAGCCGATACAGGGTCGGTTGGTATTGGTACCCAGTCACCGAATGAAAAATTATCAGTTATTGGTAATATTTCAGCATCAGGTATAGTATACGCTAATTTAGGTAATAGTAATAATTGGAATTCTAGTTACACGTTTGCTAATAGTAATAGTGCTTTAATTTTAGGTGACTTAACTGTAGTTGCAACTAATAGTGCTTATTGGGGCAATGCTAGTGGCGGTGGGTTTGTACCATTATCAGGTACAAATGTTAGGTCGATGTTTGGCCAATTATCATCAACGGCAAGTGCAACGTTTAGTGGGTTAATTATTACGACCGGCGACGTCGGCATTGGGACGGCAACCCCGACAAATAAATTAACTGTTAAAGGTGGTAAAATTAAAGTAATTGATGCGCATGATACTTTTAGTGGCATAAACATAGGCGCGACTGCAACCGATAGACCAGCAGTTAGTTTTAGAGTATCAGATGATTCTGAACGCGCAAAAATTGAAATTAATGACACTAATGGTGTCACTGGTGATAGACTTGGTTTTTTTATATATCCTAATCCCAGCACAGAAGTTGTAAGTATGCGAGGAAACGGTAACGTCGGTATCGGAACTACAACCCCGGTAACTAAATTAACTGTAGTAGGAAATATTTCAGCTACTGGTAACATGTCTGTTGGCGCTATTAGCGCATTAGGGTCAACAGAAGGCACTTATAACCAAGAAGGTGTTTATACAGGTTTGCAAGGAGGATATGCAACTACTGAGTATGTAGGGACGTCGGCAACCGGCGGGTTAATTGATTTTTCTCAGAAAGGTTCAGATAATAAAGGCCGTATAATTTATTTTGGAACTCCTAATGCAATGGAGTTTAGAACAAATAGTAATAATTTTGGAAGTATCATGATCGTTTCCGGGGGTAATGTAGGCATAGGCAGTTCTTATGGTACATTTGGAAATCCGAAAGATAGTGCAGTACCTGCAGCTTTAACAGTTACAGGTCAATTATCGTCATCGGGTAGAAATTTCTTATCTGCAATTCAATTTAGTGATGGTACGTTCCAGACAACGGCCGCAGCCGGTGGCGGCGCTTCTGGTGGGTTATATGTCCCTCTATCTGGTACAAATAGTGGGTCCATGTTTGGCCAATTATCATCGACAGGTGGTGCAACGTTTAGTGCATTAACTATAGGAGGAGGGTCTACTACTATAATAGGCACTGTATCTACATTCACTAATGTAATGACAGCATCTAATGATTTTTTACTTATTACAGTTAGTGGTAAGACAAGAGGTATACGACTTTATGACTTTTAATAAATAATAGTATGTCAATTATCGTCGACAATAATACGCCAATTTTTACCGGATTAAGTTCTATATCAACATCTAATGTTATATTTAGTGGTGGTAACGTCGGCATTGGGACGACAAGCCCGGCGGCTAAGTTGGATGTAAATGGTGGTACAGGCACAGCTATAAAAATTTCTGGTGGTGGCGATTTTGAAATTTCATCTCAGGTAAGTGGAAGTAATTCTATACTTTATAATGATACTGGGACTTTAAATATTAACACCCCATTGACGGTTACTGGCATCGCCGCCGCTACAGTGGATTTAAGAGCACCTATATTTTATGATAGCGCTAATACTGCGTACTATCTAGATCCAGCGAGCACTGGCACGTCTTTGAATGTGGCAGGTGCAGCATTAATTGCCGGCACTTTAGACGTAACGGGGGTCGGATCATTGCCTGGACTTAAAGGTCAAAAAACTACCGCTGGTGGAGGATTTATTTCTTCTATAGATGAAGGAGCTAACGTATACAATGTTTTAGCATCAAGAAATAATGCAAATAGTGCGTATCTTCCTTTATCAATTAGAGGCGGAACTATAACTATTGCAACCTCTTCAGATATTGCCACTTTTTCTTCTACCGGCAAAGTCGGCATTGGCACTGCTTCGCCTAGTTCAACTCTAACAGTTGGTGGTAATCCACCTGCCGCTGGGGCGATTGGAGCGGTCGGGGCTTCTGGTGGTATATCGCTAGCGCTCAGTGATAATGTTAACAGCAGCTTATACGTTAAGCATACTGCTGCCGGCCTCGCAACTCTTGGTACAGACGTTGGTGGTGCATTAGCCTTTGCAACAAATGGCTATACGGAAGCTATTCGAATAAATAGCAGCGGCCTTGTCGGCATTGGGACGTCGAGTCCAGTCTCGAAGTTGCATGTTGCTGCTTCAACACCAACGTCACTTGGTTCTCTTCCATCTGGAGTAACTGCAGTATCTGACTCGAGTACAAACAACTACTTGCTGTTCAGAAACACGGCAGATAATGGAACATATTCTGGTATTGCATTCCAAGACAACAATATTGGTGGGTATGTTATATTTGGAAATGCGGGTGGTGGTGGTGATCTATTATATCTCGCGGGGTATGGCGGGGGTCAATTGCAATACGGTTCGGCAGACTCCATTGCACCGGGGTCAAGAACAACAGTTGCATCATGGAGCAGTACAGGGTTTACTACATCTAGTCCACTCTTGCCAACCGGTGGTATAATCGGCGATACTATTAATTACACAACATCTCAAGGATGGGCAGCTGCAAACCCGACATCTACACAAACAGGTTATTTTGGTGGTGATTTTACCGGTAATGGTAGTGCTTCGGAAAATAAAACTACATATGCAGTTACCCCTTATTTAAGTCCTGGATTAACTTGGGCATCAATAAACGATGTAGGTAGTGATGCTGACGGTGGTTGGAATAAAAGTATTACTGGTTTGGTTTCAACTAAATCCTACCGTTCAATGGTGTGGGTACGCCGTACAAATGCATCTACTAATGGTAATTTTTATCTCGGATGTGATGGGGGTAATACATTAAATCTTAGTAATGTAGTAGATACTAACCCATACTTTTTTGCAACCGGTATCAGTACATTCACCACAACTAACCGGTGGTATTTAGCTGTTGGCTATATACATGCATACGGTGACGGTTCTACTACAAGCTATAGTAAAATTTACGATTCAATTACTGGCCTATCGATTTTAACCGGTTCAGATTTTAAAATGGTTAATGGTGCAACTGCTCAAACGCACCGTACATACTTGTATTATTCAACCGATACTAATTCTAATTTAGAATGGTGGGGGCCAAGATTTGAAGAAATAAATGGAAATGAACCAACGATCGGTGCTATGCTTGCAGGAAGTATTACAACTCCTACATATTCTGGTGGGGTTTCTGCACCTATATATTATGATAGTGATAATACGGCATTTTATGGAGATTTTGCAAGTACATCTAATATAAACATATTGGCTGGTAACGGAAAAACTGCTCTTGAAACCGCTGATACCTATCTTCGAATTAACCAAAGCTCGGCATTTAGTGCTGGGGTTTGGTTTGGTACTAGTAATCAACTTTCTTCAACAGGTTACGGTGGTTGGGGTAGCAATGGTGGTACCACTACTTCACGAGTTTATATTCTTGGTGGTACTTACAACGGCAGTAATGTAATTAGTCTTAATGGTAGTACTGGTGATATAACGAGTTCAGCTATTATATATGCGCTGACTAGCTCACGGTCACCAATATTTTATGACTATAATGATACAACATATTATATTGACCCTGCCAGTACTGCAAACACCGCGTTAAAAGTACGAGGAGGCGCAATTTTTGGACCAAATACATCATGGGGTGCTTCTCTTTATGTAGGAACAGACGGTAACGTCTCGGGTACTGCAACAGTTGCCGCGTCGAATGGTAATATTCATATCGATACAGCAGGCAGCGGCTATCCATTGTATCTGCAGTATTATAATGGTGGATTCACTAATGCTGCCGGAAGTATACGGTCGCCTATTTTTTATGACCTTGACAATACAGCGTATTACGATGATCCCGCGGGCACTGGTAATATTAATGCAATAAACATTGCAGGTAAAATAACTCAATCAGGACCTGGGCGTACCACGACTGTGTCTTTAGCTAATTATGATGCAAGAATTGGTTCAAGCGATCTTTACTTATATTTTAAGAGTATAGATGGAGGTAATTATCCTTGCGCTATTCAACTTTTCCGTGTCAGTGATGCCGCTACATCGTGGCCAATAGTATTGCAGCCGGTGGGAGGCAATACAAGTATTGGTACATATTCTGATTTAGGTCAAAAATTAGGTATTAGTGGCACCGGTTATGCCACGGGAGATTTTAGAGCTCCAATATTTTATGATAGTAATAATACAGCGTATTACACGGACCAAGCGAGTACGTCAAACTATAACCGTTTGAACTTAGTCGGATTTGATTCCAGTGGTCGCAACTATTCTCGTGAATGGATTGAATTCCCTAATCTTTCTGGTTTGTATTCGCCGACTAATGGCGCTCATTTTTATCCAAACGGTGCAAGTAGTTACGGTTCATGGAACTTGCAGGGTACTAGAAACGGATGGGCAGGAATTTATTTCTCTTCTGGTGGAAATACTGCCCATTACATGCTCGAAAGTGGTAATGGTGGTTTGTATTTTGAAAGTGGTGGGCGTTGGGCAAACTATTATAGCTACGGTAATAATTGCACGGGGTTTGGAACTTCTTCTACAAGTAGTGCGTATAATATTTACTGCCCGACTGGGGTGTATTCCGGGGGGCGAGTTGATGGGACTATTTTCTATGATGCTAATAATACTGGTTACTATACCGACCCGGCAAGTACATCCAATATTAATCAATTAAATCTTGCTGGTTCTATAAATGCTACAGGTAATGCAAGTTACCAATATTATTTTGCGCATGGTAATAATTCAAGATTAATATTACCTGCTGGTAATAATGGTGCTGGTAGCGGGGATGTGACGATGTATTCCTGGGTGTCCGAACCCGGGATGACGTGGACGGGTGGAGGAATTGCTCGAAATCGTTACAATACTACTGGTTGGCCAAGGGTAAATGCTTCGTTATCATCACAGATGATTCGATTTGATGAAGGTAATTCTATATTGTTTTATACTGGTAATACTGCGGGTACTTTTTGGCAACCATTTTACTGTACAGATGATTATGCGTATTCAAACGCTTCACTGAGAGCGCCTATATTTTATGATACTAATAATACCGGGTACTATGCTGATCCGGCCGGAACGAGTAGGTTTGATACTGTGCAGATTAGTTATGTTACCCTAGATATGAATTTTCAAGCTAGAAATATATATGACGTAAATGCAATAACAACTACAATAATGTATGATCATAATAATACAGCATTTTATGTAGATATGAATAATGCATCCCATTTGGGTGGGATAGCAATTGAAAATGGACAGCTTGAAATAAGAAATAGTAATCCGACTGTAACTTATCGAGATACTGATGGTCAATCAGCTTTTCATCATTGCAATTCAGATGTACTATATATACTTCGCGGTTGCTCAGCTGATGCTGCTTACGGCAATTGGTGTATAAGTGGTTCAGCAGGTAACTGGCCAATGCAAACATTTTTAAATGGAACTTTTGGCGTATTATTTGGCACAGAGGTTAAATCTACAGGCGCTTTCGTATCGTATTATTCTGACGATAGACTTAAAACTAGACAAGGGTATATTACAAATGCCATAGACAAAATTAAAACTTTAAGTACATTTTATTTCGTTAATAATGATTTAGCTAAATCTTTTGGGTTTACTAAAGAGCACCAGCAAGTTGGTTGTTCGGCGCAGGAAATCGAAGCAATTATGCCACAAGTTGTGTCATTAGCGCCTTTTGATATGAAAGGTGGTAATCCTAATTTAAAACCAGGTGAAATAAATGAAGACCCGGAAGGTTCTAAATCAGGCGAAAATTATAAAACTGTTGATTATAGCAGACTTGTACCTTTGCTTATTGCTGCAATAAAAGAACAACAGGTTCAAATAGATGAATTAAGAACGTTAATTAATAATTAATGGAATATATTAAATAACGATTAAATAAATATACATATGGCTATTACATATACATGGAAATTATCAACACTTAAGAAAAAAACTCATAATGACATTGATAATGTTGTTATCCAAACACATTGGAAAAAGATAGGTACCGATGAACTCGGTAATGAAGGAGAGTTTTCAGGCGCTACTCCTTTTGACCCTGCTAAATTAAATGTTGGTTCATTTACCCCATACGAAGAATTAACCCAAGAGCAAGTTTTGACTTGGATTAAAGCTATTGTTGTTGGTGACTACGAAACACACGTTAATGGAAAGATTAAAGATCAGATTGATGCTAAGAAGAATCCAGTAGATGAAGTTTCTGAAACTCAATTACCATGGATGTCAGGCGGTAGTGTAACCCCTCCTTTATCTGGAGTTTTATAAGTTGATTTAGTATTTTTTTTAATAAATATTTTTTTATATGAATAATGAACAAGCATTCAATGTTATCGCTCAAGTAGTAAATGCACATCTTTGCAATAAGCAAGATCGTTTAGTTTTAGATCAAGCTATGCAATCATTGGCTAAATTGGTACAGGCTACCGTAGATGGTACCACCTCAGCATCTGAATTACCACTTAAGTAATAATATTATATATTAACAAAAAACGCACTATTGATGTATAGTGCGTTTTTTTATGTATTTTTTACCCAAATGTATTCTAAGTTATCAGGTACATCTGGCCAGAAAGGCTTATAATATTCTGGGTACTTACGTATTAAATTAGATTTATGAGATAAGTGAATATCTTCACGACCCACCCAAGATGGTAATTCTGAGTTTAAATTACTATTATAGTGCGCTGTAATTTTTCCAAAACAAGTATCTTTATATCCTCGTGATAACCATTCATTACAAATAGCTTGTCCGTACATTACTAATGCATTTTCATACCCACGCCACATCTCACGAGCAGGGTGGTTTTTCCATCCTTTATAGTTAGGTTTATGAAATGAATTAAGAAGTTGAAGAACCTCAACTCTTTGTTTTCCAAGACGTCTATAGTCTAGATATTTAGCAGATTCAGCAAAGTTAGATGTTGGTAAAAAAGTTTGCATTTAATAATGAATATTGTATTGCATTTCCCTTAACCCTTCTAAGCGGTCTGTCCCCGCATAAGACATACAGCTTTGTACACCTTCATTAATTCGTTTAAAAAATCCGTAATAATTTTCCGTGCGTTGATCAAGTAATACTTTTTGACCTTCAACATAATGTTCTGAATTTTTATTATATGAAGACGCACTACCGTAAAATACTTTTTGATTCATAAGTATATCTGCTGGACTATCGCAACACTTTGCAAACTCACTACCTATCATAACCATATCTGCGCCGGCAACTAAAGCTTTACAAACATCTCCAACCTCTCTAACCTGCCCATCTGCAATGATTGGTAAAGGTGGGTAATATACTTGGTTTTCATCATTATAACAAATATCTCTAATTGCACTAAACATCGGGGTACCTACTCCTGTACAATTATATGTCGTGCAACTCTTACCCATTGACAACCCTACCTTCGCAGCATCTGCTCCCCAAGATTTCATATCTACCGCAGCTTTATATGTTCCGATATTACCAGCAATAACAAACGCTGTTGGGTATGTTTTTTTAATAAACTCTATCATTAACTTAACTGATAAATGGTGACCATGTGCAACATCAATCGTAATATAATCTACTCTTAAATTGTTAATAGCAATATTTTGTATCAATTCGTAATCAGTCTTTTGCGTACCAATTGAAATTGAAATTGTAGGCAAATCTTGGTTATAAACTAACCAATCAATAATTTCTAGATAATTATAAAACCTATGTAAGATATAAAAATATCCTTTCTCGCTCAAATCGACAGCTTTTGCAAAATCTATAGTGCATTTCATGTTCGATGGTACTGCTACACTATTAAAGACTTTACCTAAAAACGTTGGCTTACAATTAGCAAGCTTACGGGAAACGAGATTGGAGTACTCTGGCATAAGTACGATGTCTTTATATGAGTATAATATATTATTCATGGTTTGTTGTAATGTTAAAATCGCTGCATGCTTTAATTAGAGCATCTAGTGGTATATTGTTTTGTAAGTAATGTTCTACTTTATTCGCTATTAAATCCGTAATGTTTCTCTCCTCTACCATAAGTAACAGTGTATCTACTGTTACCTTTGAGTAATGATCGTCTCTATACTCAGAATTCATTAAACCTACAATTTCAATCCATTTGATCATTATAGAATATTATAGTTCACTTCCTATAGAATCAACATAAATATTTTAGTGAGTAATGTAAATTATAAGATATATAACCGGCTGTTTCAAGAAGTAGCCCCGGCATCAGGTTATTGCTTGCCTTTCGATAAGTTTAGATTTATAGCTGATTTTTCTTCAACCAATAATAGTATATCAGATAAAAAAGTAATATGGAATTTTGGTGATGGTACTACATCAATAGATTTAACAGCACAACACAGTTTTAGTTATCCAGGTATATATCCGGTAACGTTAACAGTTTTTAATTCAGGGGGTAATGGTACAGTTAGTACATACCTATCATCTGTTAAAATTCTTAATGCGGTAAATGATGCGTTGGTTATGACATCAAATGCAAATGTAATATTAAGGAGTGGTCAAGCGAATTCGCCAATTTATTTAACGCGGTATAATTCTGCGCAGACTACTATATCTGGTGATAATAAAATAATATCGTTAGCTGTTTCAGGAAATAGGTCGCCATTTTTTGATAAAAATGAATATGAAACAAACAAGTATGCGCATTTAGAAAGTTCTGCAAAATTTATTATTCAAACTGATTTAGGGTTAACAGTTGTTGACACTATAACTACAACGAATGATCCTTTGTACGCTTTACCTTCAACATCCAATACTTCTATTTCATTAACTACATCAGGGTACAGTTCAACATATTTAGCAGGTTCAAGCGGATATGCAGTATTTTATTATGTTGAAGATTCAAAAATATAATATATACTGATTGAATGGTAATTTTTAACGAAGCTAAACATACGTACACAAACCCGGAAACAAATGATATTTATATTTCAGTTTCGCAGTTATTAAAAAGATATAAAGAAGTCTTTGACACTAATTTCCATGCTAATAGAGTTGCATTAAGAGAAGGTAAGACAAAGCAAGAAGTTATAGATGGTTGGCAAAAAATATCAAAAGACGCATGCGATAAAGGTATAAAAATTCATAATATATTTGAAAACTATATTAAAACTGGCAAGATAGAGGAACAAGATCAAGAGTTAGTCTATGAATTTGAAAGTGTGTTTAATTTTAAGGATTATAAGAAAGTAAATAGTGAACTGGTTTTATATAATCATGATCATAAGCTAGCAGGTACCTCAGATATTATTGCGGATGTAAATAAAGATTCGTTTGATGTTTTAGATTTTAAGACGAATAAAAAGTTCTTATTTAACAATAAATATAATAAGTATCTTAAGTCGCCTTTAGACCACCTACAAGAATGCCAATACAATGATTATAGCTTACAATTGTCTTTATATGCATATCTATATAGTAAAATGTCAGGTAAGAAAGTTAGGCAAATAAGTATATTATATCATGATGGTAATAAATTTTATAGATACCCCACACCATATCTTTTCTGGGAAGTTACTATTTTATTGAAACATTATGGACAAACACTTATTACCGCAAGTAAAAGCAATACTGTCGCAGTGTGATTCGAGTAACTCTGACGAAGTTAAAAGAAAGTTAATGGTTTTTTTAAAACCTGATGAATCTGATGTAATATATGAATACTTCTCAACTATAGAGCCTAATTTTATTAAAGAAACGTGTAAGATAAACATATCACAGGTATTACCACAATATAACGACTATCTATCTAATATTACTAACCCCATAGAAAGTATGTTATTTGATGATTACCGTGAATGGCATTAAATATTTTAGATGTCTTTATCTGGTCTAGATACCTTACAACCGATTAATTTTACTTATCTTCATGATAAGAACTTAGTTATCAATCAGAATGTATTCGCTACCCAGCAAGGATTATCTCTTAACCTTGTTAATGCTTTAAGCTCATGTAAGGATACAAGTATCCAAAATTATTCAAACATATTTTTAACGGATACTATAAAGGCTAATGATTTTGCATACATACCAGTTGTTCAGCAAACATCATTATCGTTTCCTACATACTTAGCTTTAAGTGCTTACCCGGAAATAACTGCTAATACTTTATACACTACTATTAGTTCTAACCCTGCTCTTTCTTCTAGAATAACGTTTTCGTATTCTTTAAGCGATGACTTACATACCTATTTTTCATTTATTGATATAGATGGGGTGAGATGTAGAATTAGCACAACTGACAATAATTTTACAAAAAGCTTAACTGTTGATAACGCATCGTTAAGTTGTTATTTTGCAGTTATAACGCCGACAATAACTACTTCTGCCGCAGATTTATTTGAGTATAGTTTAGATAATAAAGGGTATCTTAAACTGTTTTATAGAGTTGCAAACAGTTTTTATATTATTAGACAAATTGGTAACACTTTAAGTGCTGTTAATGTTCTTAATACAACATCACTTGACTGCGATATCTTTGCAACAACATATACAAAACAACAAGACATTTTATTTTTAAATAATTTTATATATTATACTAAACCAGATGTGTCTAATTTTGCAGTTGAAGAAACAAGAAGTATTCAAGATGTGCCGCAAAACCATATATTATTTTATAATTATGAAAGTGATTTAAATTTTGCATCAGGTGCCGATGTATATGTCGATTTCTATAAAGCTAAAAATGTAATTTCAGACGATTATTATATCAATGATAAAATACCTTTTACTAAGAATGTAAATCAAAGAAACTATACAACAATTTTATCTAAACAAAATAGCGAATTATATAATGGAGATTTGCAGTTAAATTATAATTATTTTACTAAAGAGTATCTTTTTATTCCAGATATAACAACTAGGTTCACTTTACCTGATACACTTTATCCATATAAAGTATTAAACGTTGACGATAGTAGTTTAGTTAATAACGGTTCATATGGGGGTCAAACGCCAGTATTTTCAGATAAATTATATAAAAATTTAAATTTGAATACAAACGTTGTAAATTATAATGAAGCTAACGGATCATATCTGTGTACCTGGTTATATACCGATACAGCTCAGTTAACATCATATTGGGTCGACAGGTATTATAACCCGAAATTAACCTCAGCTAATGTAGCATTTTCTGGCACTACAAATCAAGTCTTTTCATTTACAAGTTCGGTGCAAGATTACATTAATAAAGTATACCCAGCCAACGATTTTACATATTACGATTTACGTAGTAGCTTAACTTTTGAACCGTCTTCAACTTATTTGTATACTCGTATTGGTAACAAATATATTAATAATGTAATTAATACTTTTGAAACATATACCAATTTATTTACTTTATACTTATCTGGTTCATATTATACAACAGATGTTAATAGTATTACATTAAAAGATAATTACGGGTCGTTTGTATTATCGCCAATAAACAATAATAATTCATTTACAGTCTCTTTAGATTTGCTTACTGCTAACTTAAGTTCTGTAAATTGTAATGTGATTGTAGGTAATAATTTTGATGAAGGTATAACCTTATATAAAGGTGGTGCTAATAATATTTACACTCCTGGGTTCTTCATTAATAACAGCACAGAACTTAAATTCTATGATAAGAATTACAACGCATCGTTTGTATTAAACTTAAGTGCATCGATAGGTGCTCCATATAAGATTTTAGATATTATAAATTACGGATTTGATCATATTATAAAAGTATTTTATTATAATATAACAAACGACTGCCCCGGGTTCTTAGATTTTAGTTTAAACAATCAAGTGTATTCGAAAGTAGAATTTACTAATTTAACAGGCATTTTTAGTAATGGTGTTATTAGTAAGACATTTTCAGGTGATACATACGTGTATTATAGATATCTCGATGCTAATAACCATTTAGTTAAGTTTGATTATATTAATAATACCTTTATCAGTGACACTATAACATCTGGCGCAACTGTATACGGCAGTGTTGTTAATAACGGCACCTCTCTTTCATACCTTTCAGGGTTTAAAGGAGTGGTGATAGGTAATTACGGTGTTTCAAAAATAAATGATAAAATTTATTATAAAAACTTAATTACTGGTGAGGAATTTTTAACTTTAAGCGCAAATAAAGACAAGATATATGATTTATTGGAGTATAAAAACAATTTATATATACAAACAAAAAATACTGTAAGTATTTACGATCAGTTTAAACGTACACTTGGAACATATGCAACAAACGTAAGTGCAGTATCTGGATTTAAAATTGATATAATAAATGAAAATTATCAACCTAAATTATTAAGTTTCTTTAAAAATACACAAGGCAATATTGCAATTGCTAAATATAACTTATCAACGAAAGATATAGAAAGTACTAGTGCAACTTCATTATCTGCGTATGATCAATATTACCAAGAAATTATATCACCGACAAACTATAATTCATTATTATTATCTCCAGTTAATTTTTCTGAAATAAATACAATTAATAAGTTTAGTCAAGGTGATGTTGTAGTAAGAGCAGATTTATTTTCTGGCAACGACACGTTGAATAAAATGGTAGCTATATTTAAAGCAGATTTATTACCATACTCAACTCAAAATATATCATTAGCTTTTGATAGTGTGGCGGGGTTATTACAGCTATATAATAACGGCATACTATTGAATAACCAAGTATTGTCTGGGGTTGGCATAACGCAATTTACGACTAGTAGTTTTATGAATAATAATTTTGGCGTTGGGGTACCTTATATTGATAATAAGCCAGCGCCTAAATTGGTTGGATATGATTACCCTTCTAATTTAACAATTAATAACTTTAAGGTGTATAGTAAGAGTTTAACTGAAGATGAAATTAAGTTTAACTTTTTGGCTAACCAAAAAATAAATGCTGTAAATTTTGATATACCACAAGGCACTAGGAATAATACAGATACAGCAGCTTCGCATAATAGATATGGTATACCTGGTAGAAAAAATAATAATATAAAGATATATATTAAAAATCTAGAATTATCTGAGGATCATAAACAAATTATAGATGAAAAGATTAAATCAAAGTTAAGTAGCATAACTCCGCTTAATAATAATAACGTTGTGCTTACGTATTTATCAAAAATAGAAGCGCCTGCTTTATTAACGCCTACTCTAACTTCATCAACACTCACACCAACTCCTACTTTAACACCAACCCCCACTTTAACCCAAACTCCGACCTCTACACCCACTCCAACTCCTAGTAGTTCATTAACACCCACACCGACCCCGACATTAACTAATACTTCAGCTTCAACCTCTACACCTACTCCTACATTAACTCAGACGGTTACATCAACACCTACACCAACACCCACTTTAACACCAACTTTAACTAATACTTCAGCTGCAACCTCCACACCTACTCCTACTTTAACTCAAACGGTTACATCTACATCAACTCCTACTTTAACTCAAACGGTAACATCTACACCAACACCCACTTTAACTCAGACAGTTACTCAAACAGTAACACCCACACCAACTTTAACACAGACAGTGACTCAAACAGTAACTCAAACGGTGACACCAACCCCTACTAAAACAGTGACACCAACCCCCACTAAAACAGTGACACCAACCCCTACTTTAACTCAAACAGTAACTTCGACGCCTACTTTAACACCAACTTTAACTAATACTTCGGTTGCAACCTCCACACCTACCCCTACTTTAACTCAAACGGTAACTTCAACACCTACCCCGACACCTACTTTAACACAGACAGTAACTCAAACAGTAACATCAACACCTACACCAACACCTACTTTAACTCAGACAGTAACTTCAACGCCTACACCGACACCTACTTTAACACAGACAGTAACTCAAACAGTAACATCAACACCTACTTTAACTCCTACTTTAACACAGACAGTAACTCAAACAGTAACATCAACACCTACTTTAACTCCTACTTTAACACAGACAGTAACTTCAACACCTACACCAACACCTACTTTAACTCAGACAGTAACTTCAACGCCTACACCGACACCTACTTTAACTCAGACAGTAACTTCAACGCCTACACCGACACCTACTTTAACACAGACAGTAACACAGACAGTAACTTCAACACCTACTTTAACACCTACTTTAACACAGACAGTTACTCAAACAGTAACTCGAACAGTAACACCGACACCTACTCAAACAGTAACACCGACACCTACTCAAACAGTAACTCAAACAGTTACACCAACAAGTTCATCAGTACCGGTTAGCATCAGTTGGACAGTAATTGCTGGTGGTGGTGGTGGTGGTAGTAACTACGGCTCCGGCGGTGGTGGTGGTGGTCTTGTAACAGGGTCTGGCTCGGTGTCAAAAGGGGTAGCGCTCGCCATTACCGTCGGCAACGGTGGGGCTGGAACGGCAGGCGCTGTCAACGCTCTCGGTGCAAACGGACAAGACTCGGCATTTAATGGATCTACTGCAACGGGAGGTGGTGGTGGTTCTGCGTGGCTTGCTCAAATAGGTGCTGCGGGTGGCTCAGGTGGTGGTGGTGGTGGTGGTAACGCTGGCGGTGCTGGCTCGCAAGGCAATGCTGGCGGTGCAGGCGGCGGCGGGGTGGGTGCTGGTGGTGGTGGTGGGTACAGCGGTGTTGGGCAAGCAGGCGGTTCTGGATCGGGGGATGGTGGTACTGCATATACTGGTGGGTATTCTGGAGGTGGAGGCGGTGCTGGAAATATTAAC
>Ga0209596_1000784_pt1 | contig 28657 bp, 28 predicted proteins | sample M_130807_MF_Meta_FD_187314 | JGI IMG/M metagenome (GOLD analysis project Ga0209596, IMG submission 187314) | Freshwater microbial communities from Lake Montjoie, Canada to study carbon cycling - M_130807_MF_MetaG (SPAdes) (version 2) | ecosystem: Environmental > Aquatic > Freshwater > Lake... | reverse complement strand
CCTTCTAAGAAAATTACCCCTAAATTGATTGTTCGAGATAGCGCTTAGTCTTTCCCTGTTGTAACTCGATATCTCCAATAGAGATCCTTCTATATCTCTTACGGCCGCGTCTCAATTCTTACTGAGAGCGTTGATTAATCTCTAGAAACCGGTTCACCGCATTCGATTGCAGGAGATGACTTTACCTTGTCGGTACCGCTCGGAAGGAGAGGGGAAGCGACTCAAGGTGGAGACCGCTGCTGGGCCACTCCACCTTGGGAACCACATCGCCGGCGATCGAGTAGTCGGGAATGCGTCGGTGGAACTCCTCGACAACTAGGCGTAATTCGCGTCGAGCCAAGTGAGAGCCGACGCATCGGTGAATTCCCCCACCGAAGGAAAGATGCGAGCGATTGATCGACAGATCAATCTCGCTCGGGTGCGCCACTGCGAGCGGATCACGATTCGCTGTGGCGATAACGAGATTCACAGCTGCACCTTGGGGGATCTTCACACCGCACACCTCAACATCTTGGGTCGTAATGCGCGGAACGGAAAAGGCGGGCGTCTCAATGCGCAAAATTGCTTCGATGATCGGCATTACCGAATCCGGATCGCTCACAATCAATGCGCGAAGATCGGGACGCTGCGCCAGGTGATACATCGTGAATCCGATGGCTGCTGTCACGGTGTCTAGACCGGCGAGGACGAAGAGATAGCAGAGGCCGACTACTTCCTGATTGGACCACTCGTCGCCGTCGGTTAAGGCCAAAATGCGGCTGAGCATGTCGGAACCAGACTGGTGCCTCTTCCGAGAGATGGTTAAGTCCAGGTAGGCCAGTAGTTCCTCTGCGGCCAGAGCGACAGCGGGTACTGGCTCCCCTTGAGGATCGGGGTGGCTGAAGATCACCCGCATCCAGTCGACTAGCTGATCTCGATCCTCAAGCGGCAGACCGAAAAGAGTGAGTAGTGCCTGAGTGGGATATGGCACTGCAATCTGGCTCACCACATCACATTCCCCAGTGCCAATAAATGAGTCGATTAAGTCAATGATCTGGCTGCGTAAAGAGCCTTCCATCTGATCCAAGACTTTCGGAGACATCATCGGATCGAGAACTCTGCGATAACGAGCATGATCAGGTGGGTCAATCGCGATGGGAATCAGAGGCACCCTAGAACCAAGACCATCGAAGGCACGCGCTGAAGAGAAGATCTCGGGGTGAGTTTGGCCAAAGCGCACCGCGTCGTGGCTGGTCAGGAACCAACGGCCATCTGCTTCGTAGACCGCCCCGGGAGCAGCAACGACGTTCCAGCCCAGGGTTCGGTCGTATTCCATAGGAGCGGTGAAGAATGGATTGCTGAGAGGCTCGTTCATGGTTCCTCCTGGGGCCTTAGCTCGCTAGGCGAGCATCTAGTCAATTTGGTCTTACCAATAATATCATAGACAGCGATTCTCTATACTTGAATCCCGATAAATGCTATCTTTGGTCCCACCAATAGTTACGCATCGTGGTGAGAAATGTCAAGGGACAGGCGAAGGGAGTCAGCCGGCATGAAGGTAAGTATCGACACGACAAAGTGTTCTGGTCACGGATTGTGCTACGCCGTTGCGGGGGAGATATTCGAGGATGACGAAAAGGGATTCGGCCGGGTCAGAGCCGAGTTTTCTCAAGGAGATATTCCGGAGTCATTGATCGAGGATGCTGAATACGCCGCCAGCAACTGCCCTGAACAAGCCATCAATCTCGCCAAATAGTCTAGGGTCGCGGAGATTCGAGAGCATGAGCGCCATGGAGCCGTGGATGGGCGTCAACGGTCGGATCGCCTTTCGCTGGAGTGAGCCCGGGAATCCACAGAAGCTACCCAACCATTCCAAAGGATGGGCTCACCATGGCATCGCGCTGACAAGCACGGGCGACGTGGTGACCTTCGCCCCTGATCGACCCGAGGTTAGAATTTCCTCACCGGACGGCGAACTTCGACGGGTCTGGGAAGCTCCAGTGTCGACGGGTCATGGATTGACCATCGCGACCACCGAAGGAAATGAATCGCTGTGGATTGCTGACAACGGTGACTCCCTGCTGCCGCAGCTAGACGGAAGTTACGCCAGCGCGCACGATGCAGGAGAAAGATTCCACGGGTCGGTGGTCCAGATGAGTTTGGATGGGGAGGAGATACGTCGTCTACCTGTCCCTCCTCACCAAGCCTATGCCGCGGGAAAATTCTGTCCGACAGATGTCGCTGTCAATGAGACGCAGTACGGCGGCGATGGTCATGTCTGGGTTGCCGACGGTTATGGTGAATCATTGGTACACGAGTTTGACGAGCACGGTGTGTGGTTGCAAACGCTCACAGGTGAGACTGGTCTCGGACGCTTCCTTGAACCACACGCAGTGTTCATCGATCGCCGCAAGGAGGTGCCCGAACTTTATATTGCCGATCGTGGACATTCCCGCATTCAGGTATTCGGCTTGGACGGAAGTTTCCTGCGTGGCGTCGGTGTGGGGGAACTCATCAGCCCGGGCGGGTTCGCGAGGTTCGGGACTGGACTGCTCGTTGCGGAACTCGATGCCAGAATCACGATCCTCGGACCAGACGACGAGGTTGTTGAGCGATTCGGGGAAGGGACGATGGCCGATCGCGAAGTTGCGGGGTGGCCGAACTTAATCTCGCCGGCTGGGGAAATCGTGCGCCCAGTGCTTGAGCCCGGAGTTCTCCGGACTCCCCATGGCATCACCTCCGATGCGGGCGGCAATGTGTACATCTCGGAGTGGCTCGTGGGTGGGCGCGTCATCAAGCTTGTACCCGTCACGCCCTTGTAGCAAGAGTGATGAACACCTAGCGAAGCTAACTGATTTCACTTAGGAATTTCTCGCCCTTAAAGTCAGGTTTGTTTCCACCCCGACATCGCCGATTCGAGGTGCCACATCATTGCGCCTTCGGCCCTCAACGAGTCCGCGTCGCAGAGCGCTTCAATAAGTCGAATCAGTTCATGACTGGCAGTATCTATGTCGTGAGTACGGTATCCCGACGCTAGCCCTCTTGCGCGAGCGGCAGTTGCTCGTACGCTATTGATAATCATGTGGATGAGCGGGTTTCTCGTCGACTCAGAAATTGTCGAGTGTATTTCATGGTCGAGTTCAATCAATCGAGCGAGGCCGGCGGGTGACTTCTTGAGCTGAGCAAGTTCATCACGCACTTCAAGAAGTCGCTCACGATCCTCGCTTGTGAGCCGATTGGCGGCGATAGCAGCTGCGGCGGGCTCGAGAAGTCGACGTAGCTCGAAGAAGTGGCTTAAGGACTGTGGGTCAACGTCGAGCACAAACTCCAGGGATTTGAAGAGCTCTGAAGATTCCAGACGGCGAACGTATGTTCCGGATCCGCGTTTAGATTCGAGAATACCTAGTGAGACTAAACCGCGTATTGCTTCCCGAATGGATCCACGTGATACGGAATAGGTTAGGGCTAGATCCCTTTCAGGTGGAATCCGCTGGCCTGCCGCGAAGTTGCCCTGAAGAATGCTCTCGCGCAAAAGTTGAGCAGCTGTTGCTACGCCCTCCCCAGGTTCGGTCTTTACGGCGGCTTTTTTAGTTGCCATAGCTTGTCTCCTCTCGCTGGAGAATCTTTAGAAGATAACCATACCCATCTAGCGTGGGGTGTTGGAGCGTGGCACTTCCATTTTGGTCTGACAAATGTGGTGAGCGTTGCTAACAATACACGCGAGCTTCTCTAAAGGATGACCATGCCCATATGGAGCTCGATCTTTGGGAAGAAGATATTGGTCCTACAAATAAAGGCAAAAATTCCCAAAATAGGCTACTATCGCGGTGAAAACAGCAAGAATTCTTAGAAATGGATGGACCAATTATGGAACTTGACCTTCTCTGTTCGAGATTTCGCGCAATCCCGACCCCAGTTATTTGTGATGCGATGTACGAGCTTGGGATTCCGGAGCAGGTATTGTCTAGCCGCTTACGTCCTCTGCTGCCGTCAAAACGTGTGGCAGGGGCGGCATTCACATTAATGGGTCGTGCGATTGAGCCCGAGGTCGGCTGGGATGCAGGTATTCCTAGAATGCAGCCCTACCTTCGAGTCTTTGAGGAGCTCGAATCCGACAGTGTGATCGTTTCAGTAAACCCCGGCAGCACAGTCGGACACTTTGGTGAACTCACCGGAAATGCCGCCAAAGCTAAGGGATGCCAAGGTGTGATCCTTGATGGCAATCTTCGGGATACAGAGGGTTTGCTCCGGATTGGCTTTCAGGTTTTTTACTCTGAGCTTTCGCCCTTGAATGGGATTGGCCGTTGGGAAATGTCGGAGAAACAGAATCCGGTGACAATTGACGGAGTGACCATTTTGCCCGGAGATATCATCATTGGCGACTTTGATGGTGTTGTCGTAGTGCCACGTGCTGATGCCGAAAGAGTGCTTCTTGAGGCGGAATCGATTGATGTAGCTGAGGCTAAAGTGCGCGCCGAAGCAGAAGAAGGAGTACCACCTATGGAGAGTTTCGAGCGTCATGGCCATATCTAATATCAAAAAGTTAATGGAGGAACATTGATATGAATCGAGTAATTCAAAAGGCACCCTTTGCGGATGCACTCGTAGCACTTGGAGAACGAAGAAAAGACGTTGTTGTACTTAGCGCCGATTTGAGCAAATACACTGACGTTCTTCCATTTGCCCAGAAATTTCCGAACCGTTTCATCCAAGTAGGTATGGCCGAGCAAAACATGATGGGTATTGCTGGCGGCTTAAAGAAAGCCGGTTTCCTTCCAATTGCCGTAACGTATGGTGTATTTGCGACTCGTCGAGCGTACGAACAAGTTGCCATGGCTCTTTGCACGGGTTCCTCACCTGCAATCATCGTAGCTTTTTTGCCTGGGATAACTACTCCTTTTAAAGCTACCCACCAAGCAACTGAGGATCTTGCATTAATGCGCGGAATACCCTCGATGACTGTTGTAGACCCAGTCGATGGAACGGAGTTGACATCTGCACTGAATGCGGCTGCTAACCAAAGCGGTCCAGTCTATATTCGAGGAATTCGAGGAGAAGTCGAACAGCTATTTCCTCCAGAGAACTTCGATTTTGAACTTGGTAAGGCACGAGTTTTAACTGATGGAGGCGATGTCGCCATCATTAGCACTGGATTAGGAACTAATTGGGCTCTCGAATCAATTGAAATCCTCGAACAAGAGCAAATTAAGTCTACTCACTTGCATGTGCCAACTTTAAAGCCCATAGATCGTGAAGCAATTGAAGCGATAGCACGCAGATTCTCCAGAATTTACGTCGTAGAAAATCACTCAGTTATCGGTGGTTTAGCTAGTGCTGCAGCTTCTGTGATTTCAGAAGTTGGAATTCCTACTAAATTGATTCCACTTGGAATTCCAGATTTATGGGCTCCAGCTGGTTCGGTTAGTTATATTCGCGAGCAGCTTGGACTTAGTGCCAACGCGATTGCTCAAAAGATCAAAACTCAGGAGGCAAATTCATGATGACCGATAAAGAGATTGCAGAAAAGGCGCTTTCAATACGCCGACGATGTGTGATGATGTGCAGAGGACGTGGTCAAGGATATGTTGGCCAGGGATTGGCGCTTGCTGACCTAATGGCAGCTCTATATTTTGATGAACTTCGGCGAGATAACTCTGGCCAACTACACGATCAATTTGTTCTGTCCACCGGTCACAGTGCTATCGCATTATTCGCCACTCTTGGAGAACTTGGTGTATATGATGAAGAAGAGCTGGCTACTTATGGACAGGATGGTTCGCGCATTGAAGAAAGCCCGTTAGAGGGAATTCCCGGATTTCTAATAACAGGTGGGGCTTTAGGGCAGGGCCTTTCGCAAGCGGTGGGCATGGCGCTTGGTAACCGCATTAAAGATTCTGACTCACGTACCTTCTGTTTGATAAGTGACGGCGAACTTCAGGAAGGACAAATCTGGGAAGCTGCGATGGCCGCTGGGCACTATAAACTAGGCTCATTAATTGTTTTAGTTGATAACAATCGAATGCAAGCCGACGGCGCAACGGCTGATGTAATGACCGTCGAACCAGTTCCTGAGAAGTTTGCGGCATTTGGATTTCGCGCTGAACGAGTTGATGCAAACGACTTGCCTGCCCTTAGAGCAGCGCTAGAACGTACTCGTGTCTCCGATGGAAGACCACAAGTTCTTGTTTGCGAAACACTACCCGGCAAGGGCGCTGCCAGCCTTGAGGCGTACGAAAAAGTTCACTATGTGCGTGCTGCCGAATCAGTGTGGCTTCAAGCCTTAGCAGAACTTAAATGAGTTAGTTTCAAACCTCTGTTAACGCCTAAAAGTAGGTGAGTGCAGTTCCCACAATTTGACCGTCACTATTGGCGACCAGAAGTGTCCGCCAGCGATCAAAGACGGCACAGGGATGTGATATTCCTAATTCGAGCACATCTCCTACAGTTAGTAGATCGTCATCCGGTACATCAACGTAAAGGTGTTGATCATTAGCCTTTCTAGGATGTAGCGCTCCTCCATCACGAACAGAGCCATCGGCGGCATGAACAGCGTGTACAACCGGTAGTCCTTCCGCGACAGGAATGTCGCGCACACCTGCGCCAACGATTGCAAGACCTTTCTCTGGTCTGGAAAGCACGGCGGCATATACTCGAATTGCGGGGGCTAGAAGGGGATGTTCACCTGGCGCGAAAGAGCCAAATGGAGAAGCCTTATCAAAAATTCCGGAATCATGCGTTACATAACAGCCGCCGCGAATGACAAGCTTGCAATCACTTCCCAAAGTTGCGAATGCAGAAATGACTCTATCGAAAAAGATGCTGCCACCTGCGCTCGCGAGTCGTGGCGCTGATGGTTCGATGAGGGGGAGCACTGCTCGGATTGCGGCGACCCAAGAGTGGAGATATTCATCTACAACAGTCAGTAATGCGGGATCACGTGATGCGCCGAGGATACCTTCGTACCCTTCGACCCCCACAAGTCGAAGTGTCTGCGCATGGTTCTTTACCGAGTTGGCCAAGGAGACTAGATCATCGATTGACCTAACTCCCGCTCGTCCCCCCTTCACCCCGAACTCGACGAGAATATCTAACCGTCGCGTTGAATCAGATTCTGAGATAGCGGTCGAAAGACGCCGGATTCCCTCTTCACTATCGACAAGACAGATGATTTCTACAGATTCATCTTGGGCGAGAATCTGGGCCAGGCGGCGCACTGAATAAGTATCAATAACTTCATTTGCAATCAAGATGCGCTTGACCCCGAAGGCAATACAGACCTCTAACTGGCTCACAGTTGCGACAGTTAACCCCCATGAGCCAGCAGCCAACTGTTCTCTCCAAATTTCCGGGCACATTGTTGCCTTGGCATGCGGTGCCAGGAGAGCGTTGTTTTCGTTAATGTATTTCTGGAAAAGTTGAATATTCTCAATAAGGATATCTCGGTTCAATATGATGTTCGGCAGAGGTATGTCCCGTGCCAGGACCCAGCTCTTACTTGAGATCTCACTACTGTCACCGTGGAAATTTGCAGGTAGTGATTTCTCAAGGTGCTTCAAGGTGTCTCCATCCATTCTGGTCATACCAATTTGATGTATTCTTCTAGTATACTGCTAAATGAGTAGGATTGGACCAACCAATTTAAGCGAAGGGCGTATCGTGAGTTCAAACAGAGAGTATGTAATCTTAACTGGTGCCGGTGGTGGAATAGGTCGTGGCATCGTCCAACACCTTACGGATCAAGGATTAGGCGTCCTCGGTATCGACATTTCAAATGAGGCGGTTGAGGCGGCTTCCTCAGCGGCTTCATCTAATGGTGTGTTTGAGGGAGCCGTAGCAGATATAAGCGATTTCTCAGCAGCGGCCGCCACTTGCGCAAAGCTTGTCAATCACCGCATTCGCGGAGTAGTCAATTGCGCTGGCGTCTTCGTCGGGCAAGAGTTCGAAGAGATAACAGAGAAGGACTGGCTCCCAATCATCACAAGTAATCTGGTTACCACTATCTCGATGTGTCGGGCCGTTCTGCCAGTCTTGCGTGAGCAAAGTTACGGCTCCGTGGTCAACTTCGCATCGACCGCTGGCGAGTATGGAAGTATTCGCCCGGCCGCGTTATACGCAGCTGCGAAAGGTGGCGTGATTGCGTTGACCAAGTCGCTCGCACGTGAATATGGACAATTTGGTGTGCGCGTCAATGCGGTTTCACCGGGGCCAACCGATACCGTGGGATTTCGTCCAACGGGAAATTCAGCAAAATCGGATGCTTCCGCACGTACCCTGCTAGGTCGGATGGGTGCTCCCGCGGATCAGGCATTCGCAGTTGGGTTTCTTCTTGATCCTGGTACATCATGGATTACGGGAGAAGTATTGCGCGTTAATGGTGGAAGCTTGATTTAACTCTTCCGAGATTGGCGCTTGAGTCCTACTCCAGTTGTTGCACCTGTTAATTGGCCATTTCGAAGGACTAACTCGCCTCCAACCAAAACTTCTTTAACACCCTCAGCTAATGAGCGACCAGATCCGTAATCTGCGGTGTCCCGTACCGTGTTGGGATTGATAATCGCTAAATCTGCAATTGCACCGACGGAAATCTGACCTCTCTCTGGAATTGAGAACCTGCTCGCCGGGTGGCCAGAGAGTTTCCACGCTGCTTCACCCCAAGTCATTGATCCGGAGTCGCGGCAGTAGCGACTGAGCACCCGCGCAAAGGAACCCCAGCCACGAGGATGTGGTTGAGAACCAAGATAGATGCCGTCGGATCCGCACATATAACCGGAATGTTTGGCTAGCTCTTCAGCTTCGGCCTCGCCAGAATTTCCAAAAGGTACTGTTGCGCCCACCTCTAAACGTGAGGCGCACATAACTTCGGAGATGAACTCAGCTTCACTCACGCGATGCCGACGAGAAGCCGCGGAGATTGACATGCCTTCTGCCCAAGCAAATGCAGAGTCAGCGATGTAAGTGAATTCGACTAGTTCTAGCCAATCCGCTTCGAGTCCAATCTCCCTTCCACGGTTGATAAGCCATTCACTTGCGAAATATTCAATCGTTGTCGAGCGAGCAAGCGAAGCTATGCACTCCTTGACAGGTAATGACTGCATCACAGGTGGCAAGACAAGAAGTGATAAATTGGTGCATCCACGTGCGTAGGGATAAGCATCAAATGTGAGATCTGCGCCGGTTCGTGCCCCAGCTTCTAACCATGACACTAAGTCCTCAGTTGGTCCGTGGTAGTGGGAGATGTGGGAGCGAACTCCAGCTTCACGAGAAATCGAGGCAGCTTCTGCGACCCCGGTCGCCTTATAGCCGCGCAGATGAGATACATACACTCCACCGTGATTGCGGACCGGAGTAGAGAGAGCGATTAACTCGGATGTAGATGCGAACCGTCCAGGAAAATAATCGAGTCCGGTCGAGATGCCTAATGCACCTTCTCGCATTCCACTCTCGATATAGCTGGTCATCTGTTCAAGTTCATCTTGCGTCGGTTCACGATCTGCAATCCCCATCACCGCATGTCGGACTGTTCCTTGGGGAACAAGGTAACCGACGTTTACTGGAGAGGTATTCTCATACGTCTTAAGCAAGTCGCTTACTGATCTTCCAACATATGTTGAATGTGGACCATTGATTGAAGCGAAATATCTCGTTGAATATTGACCATCACCTGGGGCGTATGACACACCGTCTTGACCCACAATCACTGAGGTGACACCCTGACGAAGCACTGCCACCTGGGCATCATCTTCGAGAATCTTTCCATCGAGGTGAGAATGAGTGTCGATAAACCCGGGGAAAATCATTCTCCCGGTGCAGTCAATTCTTTCAATTCCAGAGAGATCAACCCCAGAAGTGTCAACCCTTGTGGTGTCGATTCGAATAATTCGGTTACCAGCGATGGTTACATCAGCGCGTACTGGTTCGGCCCCAGTTCCGTCCACAATCAAGCCACCAACAAGAACGAGTTCTCCGCGGGTAGAGTCACGCATAACAGATAACAGTACCTTTAAAAGTCGATTATCTGGTTAACGGAATATATGCGGTGCACTCAATCTCAACTAGATTAGGGCCAAAGATCTTGGCCTGGACTGTAGTTCGTGCGGGTGGCCGTTCCGGAAAGTGCTCGGCATACACCTTGTTATAGGCATGGAAATCTCTATCAATATCTCGGAGAAATGAGTTGACCTTTACGACATCTGTAAGGTCTCCACCAGCTGCACGTAAAATCTCTTCTAAATTGGCCAAGGTCTGGCGGGTCTCTGCCTCAATACCGCCATCGATTAGCTTTCCTGGGGCCCAATGGTAGCCCTCCCCGCTTTGGCCATAGCCTGGGAGATTTCCCACATTTCCCGATACGAAGACAAAGTCGCCAACTCGCACAGCCTGCGAGAGGAAGGCATACTCATTTGGGCCCCTAGGACCAGGATGAATGATGATTGGATCGGACACGTGAATCGCCCCTTCTAGATATTGGTTGACCAAATCGTAGCATATGGCCATAAACAGGGGAAAAAAGTAAAGAAATATGCCGTTTGGCCAGACCAATCTATTGACATGGCTATATCGTGCTCAATAACATTGCGAGCACCAAGCGTCCAACGATCGACCGTTTGGTGACCTTAAACAAGTTCGATCGGTGAGACGAGGAGATTAGGTATGTTAGAAATTCGCAATCTCAAGTACCGCTCGCGATTGAATCGCGAGGGTGGACGATCCCGGATTGCAGTGGCGGCCGCGATCGCAACTGCCATTGGGCTGGTAGTTAGCACCTCCCTAGTGAATGCAAGTGCGGCCACCAAGCCAAAGGCACTTGCCAAGGCTACGATTGATTTTTACATGGGACCTTATGCGGCCACAACCGATGGGGCGATGAAGAAGATCATCAATTCATTCCAAAAAGCGAATCCAAATGTCACGGTTCGTTACCAGACAGCTCCTTGGGACACCTATGACTCAAAGATGGGCACTGCGGCAAAGGCAGGCGATGGTCCTGGTCTTGGGATGCAATACACCTATGGTAAATATGCCACCGATGGATTACTTGATCCGATAAAGAATTGGGTAAGTCCGGCTGTAATGAAAGACATTATTCCAGAATTCTTAAATCCAAAGGAAAAGTGGGTTATCCCAGATCTCGCGTCTGTGCGTGGCGTATTCCACAATACTGCAATCGCAACTAAAGCCGGTGTCACCTCTACACCTCAGACTTTTGATGCACTCAAGGCGGCTGCGCTGAAGATCAAAGCGAGCAACCCTGGCATCACTCCTGTGGGATTTATATCGACAGGCGATGATGTTGGCGCTTCATTCTCGTACTACCTATTCGGTGCCGGCGGCGAGTGGATTGACAAGGAAGGCAACTTCCTTGTTGACAGCACTGCCAGCATCGCTGCACTTACTTTCTTGAAAGACTTGTACGACAACAAGTTGCTAGAGCAAGATGTAACTGCAAACCGTGGAGCTCAAGAAGAGCGTTTCCAAGCTGGGCAGACTGCAATTCTCCCAACCGGTAACTTCTTCGTAAACACTCTAAAGACAAATGTGCCTAACCTTAAGTACAAGGTCGGAGCACTGCCTCGCCAGTCAGGAGTTAAGCCTTTTGGTGTCGGGGTAACCGATTTCTTTGTCTCATTTAAGCAAGGTAGCAAGGCACAAACTGCGGCAAGTACTGCATTGATGGATCACTTGCTAAAGCCAAGTAATTACGTCGCTTGGTTAGCAGCAGATGGATTCTTACCAATTACTAAATCTGCAATTGAGCCATACCGCAAGGCTGCGCCAGACATGGCACCATTCCTTGACAATTTAACGGCGGCTAAGTTCTATCCAAGTGCAGATGTCCGTTGGGCAAAGGTTGTATCAATCATGTCCGAATCAGTGCAGAATGTATTCCTTGGAAGAACTTCAGTAGCAGAGGGACTGAAATCAGCACAGAAGCAGATCGATGCGCTCCCTAGGGCATAGTTAGGAAACAACTACACAGTTCGGAATAAACAAAATACAGCTCGAGTGAGCGAGAAGGAGTTGGCATGAACCAATCCCTGCAGCGGCGGGCATATGCTTTATGGGCACTTCCAGTTGTAGTACTGGTGCTTGTGTTCGTGGCGTATCCGCTGGGATTGCTGATTGTCAGCTCCTTCTCGTCACTTAGTTTCTCGGGTCAAGTGACGGGATGGGCTGGATGGGATAACTACCAAGCCCTATTGATTGATCCAGCGCTCCCCAACGTATTGAGAAACACAGCCGGATGGACAGTGGGGGTGGTTGCCGGAACGCTTCTCATTTCGATTGGCGTAGCGATTGTGCTGAATGAGAATTTCCCCGGTAGGCGAGTAGTGCGTTGGATTCTGGTAATTCCATGGGCGACCTCACTAATCATTACATCGCTCGTCTTCGCTTGGCTCTTTGATTCGCGACTGGGTACCATCAATGTGATCGGGATGTCGGCTGGAATCCTCAGCGACCCAATTGCCTTCCTTGGGGCAGGTCAAACTGCGAAGTTGATTTTGATCTTTGTCGGTATTTTCGTCTCGGTGCCATTTACAACGTATCTACTACTCTCCGGACTGCAAGGCATCCCTGCGGAGTACTATGAGGCAGCATCAATTGATGGAGCAAACCGGATCCGACGATTCAGGTACATCACCTTGCCACTGTTGCGCCCATTTATCCAACTGGCAGGTCTATTAAATGCCATCTACGTCTTTAACTCGTTCCCTATCATCTGGATTCTAACAAGGGGTGGGCCAGCTAACGATACCCAGACCATCATTACCTATATGTACAAAATGGCATTTTCAACCGACGAAACAGGTAAGGCTGCCGCGCTCGGAACGGGCGGCTTCTTCCTTCTGCTTCTTTTGGGATCAGCTTATTGGATCACCCTGCGACGTTCGAACAGGATAACTGGATGACTGCGACACCAATGAACGTGCCTGCACAAAAAAAGCGCCGCATGAGAACTCGCCAGCGACCCCGAGCCAACCGAGTCGCTCAGCTATTAGGGTTTCTCGTGGCGATATTCATCATCGCCCCTTATATCGTTATGTTCCTCGTGTCGATCATGCCTCGGACGGAAGTCTTTACTCCACCACTCCACGTTATCCCTCGCGCAATAGATTTCTCAAATTTTACGATTCCTTGGACAGACTTCCCGCTACCGATTTATTTTCGAAACTCGCTGATCATCGCCTTCGGAGCTACCGTGCTGGGGCTGCTTATCGCTATTCCGGCTGCATATGTGCTTGCAAGATTCCGATTTCGATTCCGCACCGCGATTACGCTCACTCTACTAATGACCCAGATGCTTTCTCCTGCGATGCTAATTCTGGGCTTATACCAAGAATTCAGACAATTCGGCCTGCTCAACAATCTGGTGGCAGTCATTGTTGTAAACACCGCATTCACGGTTGCATTCGCAGTATTGATCTTGAGCGATGTCTTTGAGTCCATCCCCTTCGAGATTGAAGAGGCCGCTTTCATCGATGGTGCGTCTCGATTTGGAACGCTTGTACGGATAGTTCTTCCCCTCAGCGGACCTGGCCTTGCTACAGCGGGACTCTTCCTCTTCGCGCAAGCGTGGAACGAGTTCACACTCGCACTCACAGTACTTAGTGATCCGGAACTTACTCCACTCAGCATTGGGTTGTATCAGTTCTATGGTCAATTCGATAAACAGTGGACCTACCTGTTCGCAACGGCAGTTATGGGTGCTCTCCCTGTAATTTTATGTTTTATGTATCTTGAGCGCTGGCTCATTAAAGGCCTAACTGCAGGGAGTATCAAATGAGGAAACGCACCGCACTAGTAACTGGATCGGCATCAGGTGTCGGAGAGGCAATCGCAAGGCGCTTAGCTCGCGATGGGGTATCAGTTGCGCTCATCGACATCTCACCAGATGTGACACACACTGCGAAAGTTATTGCCGAGGAATCGGGCAGCCAAACTTTGGCCTTCATTGCAGATGCCTGCGATTCCAATGCGATGCGCGAGGTAGTTAATTCTGCGCAAGCTGCACTTGGTCCCATCGACATTCTCGTAAACAACGCATGGGGTGGCACCGCTGCTGGGGCTGCAATTGAAATTACCGAAGAGCAATGGAACCAAACGCTCCGAGGCACTTTGACTAGCGCCTTCATTAGCACGCAGTCCGTACTGCCACGAATGGTCACCGAAGGCCGTGGTGTCATTGTGAATATTTCATCAATTAGCGCAGAACGATTTTGTGGCCATGATGCTTACGCTGTCGCCAAGGGTGGGATGATGAGCCTTACCCGAAATCTTGCAGCTCGACATGGACGCGATGGCATCAGGGTTAATGCGATCCTGGCCGGAACGATAGTCACAGCAAACTGGAACGAACGAGCAGCGGCGCGACCAACTATCTTCGACGAACTAGTTCCTTACTATCCGCTCGGACGTTTGGGCACTCCTCAAGATATTTCAAGCGCCGTCGCCTTTTTAGTCTCGGATGAAGCTTCATGGATTACTGGTGCAGCTCTACCTGTTGACGGTGGACAATTGGTGTGGAACGGCGACTTGGCGGAGGTGGCCGAGTTAAAGAAAGATAGTGGCAGTACAAATGGCTAATGCAAATCGGGAGGCTACGGTCTTCGCCTTTCCGGTAGATATAGCAGCCGAAGGAGCGGAGTCTGCAATAGGGCGTATCGCCGATGCCGGAATGAATGGCATATCGCTCGCTGCTCTTTACCATGATGGCAGAGACTTGCTGCCTCACAATCCTCGTTATCGAATCAAATTTCAGGAAGATGGTGTCATCTTTTTCGACGCAGATTCATCTTTCTTTCAACGTGATGGCATCCAGCCATTGCGCGCCGCAACGAATAACGATTCAAAATCATTTGAGAAGGTGGTGAAAGCTGCCCGAAATCGGGGTCTATCTGTAATCGCCTGGACTGTATTTCTGCACAACACATCCTTAGGTCGTCGCAACCCCAACGCCGTAAATCGTAATATTTACGGCGATCCGCAATTCACTTCAATCTGCCCAGCAAACCCAGCGACGGTTGCATATTCACTGGGAGTTGTTAGAGCGCTCGTAGCTCAAGGAGTTGATGCAATCAATGCAGAAGGTCTGCATTTTCTACCACTCGAACATGGATACCACCACGAGCGATACTTCTTACGAATCGGCCCAATTGATCGACTTCTCCTTGGACTTTGCTTCTGCACACATTGCATGCGGGCAGCCGCGAATCATGGTGTGGACACAGTTGCTCTTCAGAATGCAGTACGCGGGCGCTTAGACCGTGTCTTCGACTCCAGTGATTCTTTTGATCCAAGCGACGATACTCCTGAATTGGTCAACTCAATGTGGTCGGGCGAACTCGGCGCTTTTCTCAGAAGCCGTGAAGCGACCGTTACTCAACTTGCGGAGCAGGTGCATCAAGTGTTGCGCGAGAGCTCAACCAACTTTATCTTCAATGATCCCGCGGGAGCTTTTCAACAACCAGGTGATGCTTATTCTGATGAATCCTGGCGTATCGGGATTGACACCCACGAAATTTCTAAAGCCTGTGACGCGGTTCAAGTTTTAGCTTACGGCTCCTCACCAGCGAAGATTGAGGAGAATGTCCGACGATACCGCCAACTACTCGCCAATGATCTTCCAATGCGGGTTGCGCTACGTCCGATGTGGCCGGATTGCGACTCGATGGAAAACCTGACGGCGAAGCTCAAGAGTGTGCAGGTAGATGGAGTTGTTGCAGCAGATTTCTATGCATATGATTTCATGCGCATTGAGGAACTCGACCGAGTTAAGAATTCGATCGTGGCCGCCGACTGGATATCAACTCTATGAAGGGTCTTATACTCAAAGTGAGTCACAAGGTGTTGGCTCTAGGACAGCAAGAGACGGGTGCAATAAGTTATGTCATTAAACTCGCTGATTGCATCTCTTGAGTGCGTAGTCCCGGGTGGAGTCCTAAGCGAAATTTTTGATCGTCGCGCAATCGCAAGCGATGCTTCACACTACTTACTCACGCCATCGGTTGCAGTAAGACCAGAAAATGGATTTCAAGTTGGTGAGATTTTTCGCATCAGCCATGAAGAAAATGTTGGCTTGACCTTTAGATCCGGGGGGACAAGCTTAAGTGGTCAAGGAATTTCTTCCGGAGTTCTGGTAGACACACGCCGTCATTTCAAAGAAATTGAGGTATTAGATAACGGTGGGCGAGTACGAGTTCAACCCGGTGCGACAGTAAAGCAAGTAAACATTGCCTTAGCAAAGTATGGCCGAAAGCTTGGACCAGATCCCGCTAGCGAGATTGCCTGCACTATCGGAGGCGTAGTTGCGAATAACTCCAGTGGGATGGCATGCGGAACTGAGTTCAATTCATATGCAACCCTTGATTCAATAACAATCGTGCTACCAAGTGGAAAGGTTATTAACACTAAGAATGTTGATGCCGATGAATATCTTCGCCTGAGCGAGCCAGGTATGTATGCTGGCATTGCGCAACTTCGTGATCGAATTCTGCAAAACCCACACTCGGTAGCAAAAATTAGAAGCCTTTATGCAATCAAGAATACTATGGGATATTCCCTCAACTCTTTCCTCGATTACACTAAACCAGTTGATATCTTGGCTCACCTAATCGTTGGCAGTGAAGGCACTTTGGCATTCATTGCCGAAGTCACCTTCAACACGGTTCCACTTCTTAAAGAGTGTGCAACTGGATTATTGATTTTTGAGAATTTAGCTGACGCCACTTCCTCGCTGCCAGAGCTTAAATCGACACAAGCTGCCGTCATCGAATTACTCGATATCTCTTCATTATTGGTCGCCCAACGTGAGCACATGGCAGATTCTGTCTTAGGTGGACTCGAGTTTAAAAACCATGCCGCATTATTGGTTGAATATCAGGCGCAGGGAAAAGCGGAGTTAGTAGAGCAAATCGAAGCGGCACAAAATGTTCTAAGTAGATTAAGCCTGGGTCCTGCCACACTCTCACAAGAGATAAAGGTACGCAATGAACTCTGGTACGCACGTAAAGGTCTCTATGCAGCAGTTGCTGGTAATCGCCCATCCGGTACAACAGCAATTTTGGAAGATATTGCAGTTCCTATGGACGCCCTCCACGAAACAACAATGCAATTACGAGATCTTCTGCACAGATATAAATATGAAGGCAGCGTCATATTTGGTCATGCTAAAGATGGAAATATACATTTCTTGCTCAATGAGCGATTTGATCGCCCTGATTTGATTCAGCGTTACCAAGATTTTACTGAGGATATGGTGTCACTAGTTTTGGGAAATAATGGTTCGCTCAAGGCCGAGCATGGCACTGGACGGATTATGGCGCCCTATGTTCGAAGGCAAGTAGGGGACGAACTTTACGAAGTAATGGTGTCGCTGAAGAAACTTTGCGACCCAACAAACCTACTCAACCCAGGTGTTCTCATCAGTGAAAATCAGCTTATTCACATAGAGAATTTAAAGATTAACCCAAAAGTTGATGCGGAGGTAGATCGCTGTGTTGAGTGCGGCTACTGCGAACCGGTATGTCCAAGCCGCGATTTAACGATGACTCCACGTCAACGTATTGTAATCCGACGGGCACTTGCAGATGCAAAGAATTCTGGAGACAAAGCTCTTGTTGCCGAGTTAACAACTCGCTATGAATATGACGGCGTACAAACGTGTGCAGCAGATGGTATGTGTGCCGTTTCATGCCCTGTCGATATTGATACTGGCTCCCTTGTAGCGCGTCTTCGAGCAGAAAATCTTGGACCTCAGATTCAGAAGCTGGGCATTCAAGCGGCTCGCAATTGGTCCCCTCTTACCAACACTCTTTCATTACTACTTAGTGCAGCAAAACTATCTCCACCACCATTGATTTCCAGCATTAATGCTGCGCTTCGAAAACTATTGAGTAATGAATCGCTTCCACTATGGAATAAAGAGTTGCCGCATGGTGGAAAGAGACGAAGGGAAGTAGCAAATAGCAAAGCTGAAGCCTTATATTTCCCATCCTGCGTTAACTCCCTTTTCGGTTCGGCAGATCGGGCTATGGGAGTACAACCAGCATTTATTCAGTTATGCGCACGTGCTGGAGTCGAAATTATGGTTCCGAAAGGAATAGGAGATTTATGCTGTGGTACTCCCTGGAAGTCTAAAGGCTTGACCGAGGGATACAACCAGATGAGCACGCAGAGTCTCTCAATCCTCGAGCACTACTCGCTGCCGATTATTTCAGATTCCACATCATGTACCGAAGGATTAATGGAGTTAACAGATGGAACAGATCTACAAGTTATTGATGCACTTGAATTCATAGCCGATCGAGTCTTACCTTCACTTACTATTAAGGAAAAGATCCCGTCAATCGCTCTGCACCCAACATGCTCGGGAGTCCAGATTGGTTTAAATGAAAAGATGTCACTTATTGCCGCATCAGTAGCCCACAAAGTCTATACCCCAGAAAACTGGGCATGCTGCGGATTCGCTGGAGACCGCGGATTATTGCATCCAGAACTCACAAATTCCGCCACTACTGCGGAGGCGAAGGAACTATCCACTCAGAAGTTTTCAGCATATGCATCATCTAATCGTCCATGTGAAATCGGAATGTCACAGGCCACCGGTCAGGCATATATTCACCTACTTGAAATACTCGAGCAAGTTTCTCGACCATAAGCATTTAACCAGATATCGCAGCTCTTCCTGATTCAAGGCGAGCAATCGGTACTCGAAATGGTGAGCAGGAAACGTAGTCAAGCCCCACTGTGTTAAAGAAGTGGATACTGCGTGGATCTCCACCATGTTCGCCACAGACTCCTAATTTAAAGTCGCTGCGTACACCGCGTGCAAGATCAACCGCTGTGCGCAGCAAAATTCCAACCCCAGCCTCATCTAATGATTCAAATGGATTGAAGGGCAGTAGCTCTAAATCCAAATAGATTGGCAAGAAGGTAGTCTCAACATCATCGCGACTGAATGCCCATGTTAACTGCGTTAAATCATTGGTTCCAAAAGAGATGAAATCAGCGTGAACACCGAGGCGATCAGCGGTGATTGCTGCTCGTGGTGTCTCAATCATTGTGCCTATTGGGAGAGCAACTTTTAGGCCTGAGCCTTTAAAGGTCTCAGCGATTTCCTCTTCCAACGATTCGCGTAAGTATAAAAGTTCTCGCTGAGTTGCAACGAGTGGAATCATTACTTCTGGATGAGGATCATGTCCCAACTTCTTAACTTCTAAATATGCATGTACGAGCGCACGAACCTGCATTTTATAGAGTTCTGGGATGAGAATTCCTAAGCGCACGCCACGTAGACCTAACATGGGATTAGATTCATGCAGGCGGTTAACTGCTGCAAATAAAGCTCTATCGCGAGGCGAAACTTCTTCATTGAGCGCTTCGGCACGGGCCATCTCCGCGCTTAGGGCAACTAGAGATGGCAAGAATTCATGTAATGGAGGATCGAGTAGTCGAATGGTCACCGGTAAGCCCGACATCGCCATCATTATTCCTACGAAATCTGCGCGCTGCAAAGGCTCCATTTCCGCAATAACAGAACGTTGAACATCATCATTTTCGGCTAACACTAAACGTTCAACGTATGAACGACGTGGCCCTAAGAACATGTGCTCGGTACGACACAGGCCAACCCCTTCGGCACCCAATATTCGTGCTCGTATTGCATCCTCTGGAGTATCGGCATTTGTGTGAACCTTCAGACGTCGCTTGGCATCTGCATGCATGAGGATTCGATCAACGGCCTTCACAACAGGAGCGGCCTCATCGAAACTTGCAGAGAGTCGCCCTTCCAAATAGGAGGTCACAGAGGATGCAACAACTGGCACATCTCCTAGATATACCGCACCCGTTGTGCCATCAATGGAAATCACATCGCCTTCGTAGACAGTGACAGTCCCTGCAGTAAATAGATTTGCTCTCTCATCAACTGAGATTGAATCTGTTCCGCATACCGCAGTTTTGCCCATGCCGCGAGCGACAACTGCGGCATGCGAAGTCTTACCTCCACGGCTTGTCAAAATTCCTTGAGAAGCGACCATTCCGACTAAATCATCGGGACTAGTCTCGCGTCTGACTAGAATGACTTTCTTGCCAGCCTTCGAGAGATCAAATGCGCGCTTTGAGTCAAAGACAGCCTCCCCAACTGCTGCCCCGGGTGATGCTGGAATGCCACGTGCGATTTCATTCAATTGTCCAGATGTATCAAACTGTGGAAACATCAGCATTGCTAATTGATCGCCTGATGTGCGAAGTAGCGCTTGATCCATCGTGATCTTTCCTTCATCGACGAATTGAAGTGCGATACGAAAAGCGGCCTCCGCAGTGCGCTTGCCAACTCGGGTCTGAAGAATCCAGAGCTTTCCACGCTCAATAGTGAACTCGATATCACAAAGATCTCCATAGTGAGCTTCCAATATCTCCATGACATCGTCTAGCTCTTTGGCGACATCCGGAGATAGTTGCGCGAACTCAATCAGTGAAATCGGGGTTCGAATACCAGCAACTACATCTTCACCTTGAGCTTTTTGAAGGTAATCGCCGTATCGACCGACTTCACCTGTCGAAGGATTACGAGTGAATGCAACGCCAGTGCCTGAATCATCACTCAAATTACCAAAGACCATAGATTGAATATTCACAGCTGTTCCGATATCTGAAGGAATTCGCTCACGGCGACGATACATCTGGGCACGCTCAGAATTCCATGATCTGAAGACAGCTTCAACGGATTTAAGTAGGTGTTCACGCGGATCTGTTGGGAAATCTTCCCCAGTAGCCAATGTAACAACTTTCTTGAAGTCATCACACAATAGTTTTAATGTCTCTACATCCAAAAGTTGCATATTTCCTACGGCAACTGAGGGTGCGATTCGCTCCTGAACCTTATGAAACTCATTTGGATCAATATCGCAGACAATTTTTCCGTACATCTCTATAAATCGGCGATAAGAATCCCAAGCAAAGTGTGGATTTCCAGAGGTAGCAGCGAGAGAATCCGTGACCTCAGGAGTCATGCCAACATTTAGAACGGTTTCCATCATTCCTGGCATTGAAAACTTTGCGCCAGACCTCACTGAAACTAGTAATGGATTATCAACTCCACCGAATTTCTTGCCTGTTTGATTCTCAAGATCCTTGAGTGCAGAATCTATCTCGGCATCTAATGTCTCAGGAAATTTCCCTGAAACCAAATACTGACGGCATGCATCCGTTGTAATTGTGAATCCTGGAGGCACAGGTAATCCGATTCGCACCATCTCAGCAAGGTTTGCACCTTTTCCGCCAAGCAGATCTTTCTGCGACATATCGCCAAAGGTGAAGGGATAGATTAGTCGCTTTCTCATTGAAGGGACTTCTCGCTCTTAGACTACTTAAGTCTAGTTTTCTGCTATGAGGCAAACGATATCGCCCACCTGGTATTCGCCGTCCTTGACAACCTTCACTTCAGTAATCACACCGCTCACCTCGGAGTCCATAATCAAGGTGACCTTGTCTGTCTCGACCTCGACCAACGGGTCGCCGACGGCAACGCGATCTCCGGCATTGACGAAGATATGGGACACGTACACTTCGACTGTCGACATTCCAAATTTAGGAAAACGAACCTCTATTGCCATGACTACTCCTTCCTATCTGATGATGAGTCGAGAAACCGCTCGAGAGCAGATCTAATGTCATTCGCTGACGGGACAATCGCCTTCTCTAGTTCAATTGAAAAGGGAACTGCTCCTTCTGCTCGCGTCACTCGTATCGGTGGATCACGGAAGAATTCTGAGTACTCCTCTGCGGCGGTGGCGACCACTTCGCTGGCGAGACCAAGCATCCGGTTGGTGTCATCGACAACAACCAAACGACCGGTCTTTTTCACGGAGTCTCGAACTGTCTGCCAATCGAATGGGAAGATACTTCGTGCATTCACAACTTCTACATCGAGTCGGTCACTAATTTCTTCAGCTACTCGCAGAGCCTCATGAACTAAATGGCCCACTGCGACAACGGTGACATCACTACCTTTTCGTTCGATGACAGCTTTTCCAATAGCGCCTACAGATAGATTAACTTCACCTTTTCTATGTAGGCATGCAGCCGGTGCGAATACAGCGACTGGGTCATCATCTCGAATAGCTGCACGCATTAATGTGTATGCATCCTCGGGGGTGGCGGGCACTAAAGTCTTAACACCCATATGAGCTAGTAGAACGTACGGATGATCTGAGTGCTGTCCTGCGAGACCAAGTCGTGCACCGGAACCAGGAAATAGATAAGTTACAGGCACTCTTGTTTGACCACCTGTCATCATGCGGATCTTCTGTGCTTGGTTCACGATCTGGTCAAATGCAACATAGAGCAGAGTTGGAATCTGGTACTCCACGATTGGGCGAGCACCGGCCATCGCTGCGCCGGTGGCGTATCCGGTAAAGGCGGCCTCTGAGATTGGTGTGTCCCGAACGCGACCTGGTAACTCCTTCGAGAGACCAGCGCTCACACCGCGCAATGATTGTTCGACATCTTCACCCAGATAAATAATTGAGTTGTCACTTAGCATCTCGTCACGCACCGCCGCGGCGAGAGCTTGCTGATAGCGCATCACGGTCATGCTCGCCCCCATCTCATCGGAATCGGCGAAGAGTAGGAGAAGTCGAGCGCTGACTCAGCCTTTGGAACTGCGCCCTCCCTTGCAATATCGAGTGAAGCTGCGAGGCGCTCTCGGACTTCTGCATCTGCCGCTTCGAATCTGGCGCTAGGTATACCGGCGTGCCGTGCATGTTCTGTTGCAACCAAAAGTGGATCTCGAGTCGCCCAGCTTTCGATCTCATCTTGCGTCCGATAAGTCAGGTTCATCGTCCGCTCTGCAGTGTGGTGACCTACTAATCTATAAGTTTTGCAATCTAGGAAGTAAGGACCTTTACCACTTCGGGCATGATCTACCGCCAAAAGCGCAGCTTCGGCCACAGCTAGGACATCCATCCCATCGACTTCTTGTCCGGGGATTCCAAATCCAGCTGCACGTTCCACAGGTGTAACGCGCATCGATTTTGCCAATGGAGTGGTTACTGCATATCCATTATTCTCGCAGCAGAAAACGACAGGAAGATTCCACGCAGCTGCTAAATTGAATGACTCGAGAAGAACACCTTGATTGAGCGCTCCATCACCGAAGAACGCGACGGCAACTCTGGTTTTTCCCGACTCTGTCGGCGTAGCAGCAGCACCGAGAGCAAAAGGAACCCCTGCGCCAACGATTCCATTTGCACCGTAAATTCCGAGCGAGACATCGGCAATATGCATAGAGCCGCCTCTGCCGCGGTTGAGCCCTGTCTCTCGACCGAGCAATTCGGCGAGCATCTTTGCTGGATCGGCTCCACGTGCGAGCAAATGTCCATGTCCGCGGTGCGTCGAAGTAAGCACATCATCTGCCTCGAGCGCCGCACAGACTCCCACCGCGACAGCTTCTTCTCCAATGTATTCGTGCGTAACGCCCGCAATCTCATTGCTGTTTACGAGCTGAACGACGAGTTCCTCAAAGGCTCTGATTAACCTCATTGATGTGTAGGCCTTTACAATTTCTTCCTGCTGTAGTGGCACCATCTTTTCGCTCCCTTTGCTGTTGAGCTACTGCTCAGTCAGCCCCATAATTTAGCGTAATTGGTCTAGCCAATCGGGTTAAAACCGCAGTATTTGACAAGATTTAGCATATCAACTATCGTTTGGTTTGACCAATTTTAGGAAAAGGAGATTTACATGTCCGGCTCAATAATCATTGAATCGATTCCCAATGGCCCCAACGAATTTGCTTTCCTCTCGCCGGCCGTACGCGCTGGAGACTTTGTCTTTGTATCCGGTGGCGTGGGACTTCTCCCCGGCCACGGCCCAACGGGGGAAGGCGGAAGCTGGCTTCCAGGAAAGGTGATTGATGGGGGTATCGAGGCCGAGACCCGACAGACGCTAGCTAACATGCGGGAAATTCTTCGTGCTGCAGGTGGCGATTTAACCGACGTTGTTAAGGTCAATACCTTTCTGCGGGATGTCGACAGAGACTTCCATGGCTACAACAAGGTTTATGCCGAGCACTTCCCACAACGGCCGCCGGCACGGACATCTATTCAGGCAAAGATCTATGGCCCATTTTTGGTTGAGATTGAGTGCACCGCATATATCCCACTAGCCAAATAATCTCTATGGGTTTGATTCGTTCGCCTTACTGATTGAGCGTTATCTGCGGGTAACTAATGCACCTAGCGAAACTAATTGTTCGGCAAAGTTTGGATAGCCACGATCAATGTGGAATGCGCCATCAACAGTAGTTTCGCCTTCAGAAACCAGCGCTGCAAGGACTAATCCAGCCCCTGCACGGATATCAGTTGCCTCGACAGGTGCCCCAGATAGCTGTGGAATGCCGTCTATCGATGCGTGGTGGCCGTCCACGGTTATCTGAGCACCAAGGCGCATGAGTTCGTTGACAAACATAAAGCGCGATTCAAAGACGTTTTCAGTAACAATCGAGTGGCCATCTGCGATGGCATTCATGCCGATGATAAATGGAAGTAGGTCGGTAGCAAATCCTGGGTAGGGAAGTGTTGCCACATCAATGGCACGTGGGCGTTGATTCATCTGCACGCGGATTCCATCTTGTATTGAAGTAACAATTGCACCCGCATGTGTGAGTTTTTCAAGCATGACTTCCATGTGATCTGCGCGTCCACCATGAATGGTGATATCACCTTGTGTCATAGCGGCCGCAAATGCCCATGTGCCGGCGATGATGCGATCGGTAATCGTGCTGTGATCAGTTGGCATAAGTTCTTTAACGCCCGTGATGGTAATTGTTGGCGAACCAAGTCCTTCAATCTGCGCACCCATTCCAATAAGAAATTGCCCAAGATCAACGAGATCTGGTTCGCGCGCTGCGTTATCGATTGTTGTGACACCTTTGGCAAGAACTGCTGCTGTCATGATGTTCTCTGTGGCGCCCACCGATGGGAAATCAAGTTCGATTGCTGTGCCGGTTAAACCATGGGGTGCTTCTGCAATGACATAGCCATGTTCAACGCGTGCTTTTGCACCGAGGGACTCGAGGCCTTTGATGTGAAAATCTAATCCGCGTGAGCCAATTGCATCCCCGCCAGGAAGTGCGACTTCTGCTTTTCCAAGACGAGCAACAAGTGGACCAAGGACGTTGATAGATGCGCGCATCTTGCGAACAAGATCGTAATCTGCGCGATGCAGAGGAGCAGCTGGAACATCGATGGTCACGACAGATCCTTCGTGCTTTACGGTGCAACCAAGACGGGTAAGAAGGTCTGCCATGATGTCGACATCGGCAATATCTGGAACATTGCGGATACTCGTTTTACCGACTGCCAAAAGGGATGCTGCCATCAATTTCAGGACAGAATTCTTAGCGCCAGTAACCGTTACTTCGCCCTGAAGGCGGCAGCCACCGGTGATCCGGAAGCGGTCGTTGGACGAAGATGCCATATCCGAATACTACTTATAGGCTAGGGACATGGTTAATTTAACGCGTATTTACACAAAGACAGGCGATGACGGAACTACATCTCTTGGAGATATGAGCCGCACATCAAAAAATGACCCTCGCCTTGAAGCATATGCAACTGTCGATGAAGCAAACTCCACCATTGGTGTTGTGCTTGCAACAGATGAATTAGCCGATTCAGTACGCGAGCTCTTAGTTCGCATTCAAAATGACCTCTTTGATGTCGGTGCAGATCTGTGCACACCAGTAGTTGATGCCCCTGCATTTGAGCCACTTCGTGTGCTGGAATCACAGGTCGTTTACTTGGAAGAGCAGATTGATCACTACAACAAAGATCTTGAAGCACTTCGCTCATTCGTTCTTCCTTCAGGCACACCAGCAGCTGCTCACCTTCACGTTGCTCGCACAGTTGTTCGTCGTGCAGAGCGCCGCACATGGGCTGCTATCCACGCATTCGGTGGTGGTGTTAATCCATTGACAGCTAAATACCTCAACCGTTGTTCAGATTTGCTCTTCGTTCTTGCACGTGTTGCCAATAAGAAGATTGGCGATCAGCTCTGGGTTCCTGGAGCTAATCGCTAAGCAAAGCTCTTGAGGTGAGCGCGAGCTGCGCTCTCTTCCTCCGGAAATACAAAGATTCGTGGTCCTTCTTTTGTCTGTGTCAGCGTTGCCTTAATTCCCACAGCAATAAGTTTCTGACGCAGCATTTCTCCCTCAATATGGTTTGTGGGCTTTGCAACCACAACGAGAGTTCCATACTCGCTATCTAGTCCGGCATGTGGTGTTCGCATCACAACTGATTTGCCTCGAGCAGAGGTCCACTTCAAAATGAGAATAAGAAAGAGCACGACAGGAAACCCAGCAAGGCTCATAAGGAAGAGCTTGTTATCAACTCCGCCGAGCATTAGCCGTTGACCTTCGTAAATGTCACACTTTGAGTTCCTTCAGGCTTTGCCTCTTGGTGACACACAACTTCAATACTTGAGACATATTCAGAGGTCGCAATGGGTTCAGGAGAGATGAGCAAGATGGTTTTGACTTCGCGAGCAAGGCTGGCGCCGGTAATGGTGCGCAGATTCCCAATGAGATCCTTATTCTGCGCATAAACCTTTGAATTTACTTCCCACCATACACAACCAGGTTCTGAAGCTACTTGGACTGCGCCACAAATAAACTTACTGCAGGCTGCAACTTGCGATGCAAGATTGCCCTTGGCTGAAATTACCCCAATGAGCTCCTTACTAGTTGGGATCTTTGCATAGATTCCTGATGCATATTCAAAATCAACAGGAGGCCATTGAGGTTTAGGAGAAGGGGAAACCTTTATCTTCTTGCGAGGTTTTGGCTTTGGTTTGGGTTTTGGTTTCACCGTTGGCTTTGCTGTTGTCGCTGAGGTTCCAGTTGCAGTTGGTTTTGTAGTTGCTTTGGCTGTAGTTGTCGGCTTTGCCGTGGTCTTCGAAGTTGTCTTCGTAGTCGGTTGCACTGTTGCCTTCACAGTTGGCTTAGCTGTGGCTTTAGCCGTTGCCTTCACAGTCGGAGTCGGAGTTGGTTTCTTTGTGGCAGCAACTGCTGAACTTCCTGACATCACCAATGTGAGTGCAAGGAAGATAGAGAGTTTTCTCAATCGCGCTCCCACTTGAAGCTGCGCACTGCCCAGATCAATCCCACGACGAGCCATGCAGCAATAATGGCAAAGGTGCGCCCAGTTTCCCAATTGCCAGCAACTTCACGCGTAGCGAAGGAGTCGGGAAGGAAGACAGAACGGGCACCTTGTGTCATCCACTTGAGTGGAAATATCGCAGCAACTTGCTGCATCCAATGTGGAAGATCTGTGAAGATAAAGAAGACTCCACTAAAGAATTGAAGAACAATGACAACAGGGGAGACGACAGCTGATGCACCTCGTCCACTCTTTGGAACATTAGAGAATGCGATTCCAAGAATTGTTGAGCAGGCGCTACCCAGCACTAGAAGTGCTGCAAGTAATAACCACTTATCCGCACTCGTTGGAAGATTAACTCCGAAGAATGCAACACCTGCTGCAAGCAGCAGAAAGACTTGGATAAGCATGCTTAAGGTGACCAAGATGGCTTTGCCGATGAAGTAGCTACTTGCAGGCATCGGAGTGCCACGTAATCGCTTCAAGGTACCGAACTCGCGCTCCATCGGAATCATGATGGCAAGTTGTTGAAAACCTGTATTTACAAGACCGGATGCAATCATTCCTGCCACGAAGTACTGACTAAAGGTCACACCTTCTGCAATGGAGTTAGAGAAGACTGAACCGAAGATGGCAAGCAAGATAAGCGGAAAGAGCATGGTGAAGACAACAGATTCGCGCTGGCGCATAAATTGCTTAATCTCAAGGCCACCGCGGGCAATACCGATTGAGAGCGCTGTTGGCTTACTCATGTGTGCCCCCAATCATCTCAAGATAGATATCTTCAAGGGATGCACGCTTAACATTAAGTTCGGGAACTTCTCCACCGAATTGAGTAGAGAGTTGGTTGACGAGCTGCGTTGGTTTGGCAGATTTCTCACTGCGAAGTTCTGTGCCATCACGCCATGAAATGGTTGCAAGAGAAGTTGCTCGGCCACCGAGGAGTGCAGGAGTTGAAACTTCAATAATCTTTCCACTATTAATCACGGCAACACGATCTGCGAGAGCTTCTGCCTCATCGAGATAGTGGGTTGTCAGGAGAATCGTTGCACCTTCATCGCGTAGTTTTCTAATGAGTTGCCAGAAAGCACGGCGCGCTTCAGGATCAAAACCCGTTGTGGGTTCATCAAGGAAGATGAGTTCAGGACTTCCAATAATTCCGAGTGCAACATCAAGACGGCGTCGTTGACCACCAGAGAGCGTGCGACCCAGAGCATCAGATTTTTCGCTTAAGCCCACAAGTTCAATCACTTCACGTGGATCTTTTGAGTTTTCATAATATGTAGCGAAGTGTGAAACGGATTCATAGACGGTGAGATCTCCTGCATCAGCAGTTGATTGCAGAACTATTCCGATGCGATCGCGCCATATCTGACCTGTTCGACCTTTGGTTGCAGGATCAAAACCAAGTACCTTCACTTCTCCGCCATCACGGTCGCGAAATCCTTCAAGGATTTCAACGGTCGTTGTCTTACCAGCGCCATTAGGGCCAAGGAGGGCGAAGATCTCGCCTTGCTCAATTG
>Ga0209596_1000783_pt1 | contig 28678 bp, 28 predicted proteins | sample M_130807_MF_Meta_FD_187314 | JGI IMG/M metagenome (GOLD analysis project Ga0209596, IMG submission 187314) | Freshwater microbial communities from Lake Montjoie, Canada to study carbon cycling - M_130807_MF_MetaG (SPAdes) (version 2) | ecosystem: Environmental > Aquatic > Freshwater > Lake... | reverse complement strand
GCCGGAGGCTGTCTTCGCAATGAATGGCTTCTCATGCGGGGCCTGCGACACTGCGATCCCGATGCAGCGCCGCCATGTCATGAGTAATACGGGCGCCATCGAAGTGTGCGAAGGGTGCGGTGTGCTCATGTATTTCCCGTCATAACGCACCACGTGACGTCTCTCCTGATCCGCGTGGGGTCGCGCTAACGGTGGCGAGTCCTTCCTCTCGCCGCCGGGCACCGACGCGCTGGATGGAGCCACCGGCCATCCGCGAGGCCGAGGCGCAAGTGCTGGCGCGAGCGCTGGGGCTTCCACTTCCACTCGCCGCGTTGCTCGCCGCACGTGGGCACGGCGAGGAAGGAGCGGCGAAGCAGTTCTTGCGGCCGCAGCTTGATCAACTGCTCGACCCCCTCGCGCTCCCGGATATGGACATTGCCGCCGAACGTCTTGCGCGAGCCATCGCGCAGGGGGAGACCATCATGGTCCACGGTGACTATGACGTCGATGGCATGTGTTCGACGGCCCTCATGACGCGGGCGTTGCGCGCGCTGGGCGGGACCGTGGTGCCCTTCATCCCTGATCGGCGAAGTGATGGGTACGACCTGACGGATGCTGGGGTCGAGGCCGCGCTCGCGGCGGGCGCGTCGCTGGTCCTCACCTGCGATTGTGGGACGAGTGCGATGGCGGCTGCACTCCGACTGCAGGCTGAGCACATCGATCTGATCATTAGTGATCACCACCTTCCCGGTGGTCCGTTACCGCCGGCCGTTGCCGTGCTGAACCCGCAGCGTACCGACAAACCGTACGCAGAGGTGGGGCGCGACCTCGCGGCGGTTGGCGTTGCGTTCAAGCTCGCGCTGCAGGTCACTCGGGTTCGTGGCGGGAACGAAAACGTTGTGCTGAATATGCTGGACCTGGTCGCGATGGCGACCGTTGCCGATGTCGCCAAGCTTCGCGGGGAGAATCGGGTCATGGTCCGGCGCGGGCTCGGGTTGATGGCGGAGTCCAAGAGCGCGGGGATTCGCGCGCTCATTCGCTCATCGGGGCTTGAAGGCAAGGAGATCACCGCGGGGCGCGTGGGATATATTCTTGCGCCGCGGCTGAATGCGCTGGGGCGATTGGCGAAAGCGATCCGCGGCGTTGACCTCCTGCTCGCCGAAACTGACGCCGAGGCCAACGGACTCGCGCGGCAATGTGAAGAACTGAATCGCGAGCGACAGGAGATGGACCGTTCGTTGCTGGATTCTGCGATGCGCAGCGTCGACGCCATGGACATGACGGAAACGTGGGCGGTCACGCTCGCGGGTGAAGGGTGGCATCCCGGCGTCATTGGGATTGTCGCGTCGCGTGTTGTCGAACAGACCGCACGTCCGGCATTCTTGATTGCGGTGAACGACGGCATTGGGAAAGGATCGGGGCGCTCGATTGGAGCGTTTGACCTGCATGCGGCGCTGATTGCGTGCGACGACCTGCTCATCAAGCACGGCGGCCATCGGGCGGCCGCCGGGCTCACAATCGATGCGGGGCAGATTCCGGCGTTCGCGGAACGATTCAACGCCGTGGCGCGCGAGCGACTGACCGCGGACGACCTCGTCCGCGAATTGAAGCTCGACCTCGAACTTCCGCTCGAACAGGCGACGGCTGACCTTGAGAAGATGCTCCGGCACTTTGAGCCTTTCGGCATGGGGAATCCCGGGCCGATGTTCGTCGCGCGCGGCGTGCAGGTAACGGCTGGCGCCACCAAGATTGGAACCGACGGTGTGAAGGCGCAGATCGCGGGCCCCACCGGTCCGATCGAGGCGGTTGGGTGGGGGATGGCGGAGCGCTCTCGCGAGCTCGCGACCGGCGCGGTGATCGATATCGCGTACAAGTTGGAGCGGAACGAGTTCCGCGGTGTGAGCAAGCTGCAGCTTGGGCTCGCCGATTTCCGCGTGGCGCGCTGACATGCGGATTATCGCGGGGGAGTGGCGTGGGCGCCGATTCGAGGCGCCGCCGACCATGGATGTACGTCCGACCGCGGATCGTGTGCGCGAGTCGTGGATGAGCATGCTGCAGATGGAGATTCCCGGCGCGCGCGTGCTCGACCTCTGTTCGGGCTCTGGAGCACTCGGCTTGGAATGCCTGTCGCGTGGCGCCGCGTTCGTGGATTTTATCGAGAGTGACGTACTCACCATGCGCGTCCTTCAGACAAATATCGTGGGGCTCGGGGCGGGGGAGCGTTACGCCGCGCATCGCGCGGACGCGGAGCGGTTCGTGGCGGGGCTCGAACCGCTGGCCTACGATCTTGCTCTCGCAGACCCGCCGTACAAAAGTGATATTGCAAAAAATCTCGTGGACCGCTGGCTCTCTGCCCCGTTCTCGGCGATCTTCGGTATAGAGACCGCGCGGTCCGTACGCCTTCCTGAGGGAGGGGACCGCCGGACGTATGGTTCCACGGCAATCACCATCTACCGAGCCTGACGGCTATCCGATGCCCAGAGTCGCCCTGTACGCTGGAAGCTTCGACCCTATTACGAACGGACACGCCGATCTGATTCGGCGAAGCCTCGGCTTTGTGGACCACATCGTTGTGGCGGTCGCGAGCAATGTCGCAAAGCAACCGTTGTTCAGCACGCCGGAACGCACGGCGCTCATTAACGCCGCGCTTGGGCACGATCCGCGGGTCGAGGTTCGTGAGTTCAATGGACTCCTTGTGAATTTCGCGAAGGAAGCCGGGATTCGGATGATCATTCGCGGGCTGCGCGCGGTGAGCGATTTCGAATATGAGTACCAGATGGCGCTCATGAATCGACACCTCGCTCCGGAGATGGAAACAGTGTTCATGGTTCCGTCGCTCGATACCACGTACATCAGCTCGAGTTTGGTCCGTGAAATCGCCAAGTTTGGCGGCGACGTCACGGGGCTCGTTCATGCGGACACAGCGGCCGCTCTCCGGAAGAAGTTCGGCACGTGACGTTCTTGGCGCGCGTGTGTGCTCGTGCTCGGGTGCTCCAGGCGCGGATAGCGTTTGCTGAGGCGTCGGATCCGCGCGTGTTGCAGGCCGCGAAGCGCCTCGAACAGGAGGGCGTTGCTGTGCCGCTGTTGGTGCTCGACCCTGGGGCAAAGCACGGACAGGCGGAGGCGCGCGCCTCCGGCCTGGAATGCGTGGACCCGTCCGCGGACCCACGTCTGGATGAACTGGCTGACACACTTTGCGCGGTACGCGCCAAGCACGGCCTGGGCCGTGCGGAGGCGCTGCAGCTGGCGCGCGACCCGCTCGTGTTCGCGAACTGGATGCTGCGCAACGGAGATGTGGACGCCGCCGTCGCGGGCGCTGTGCGTACGACGTCAGACGTGATCCGGTACGCGCTGTGGCTGATCGGCCCCGCGCCAACGGTTCGCACGGTGTCCAGCGCGTTCTATATGTGCGTCCCCCCGTTCCGTGGGTCGAGCGGCGGAGAGGGCGAGGTGCTCACGTACACCGATTGCGCGGTGGTCCCTCATCCCACGGCCACGCAACTCGCGGACATCGCAGTTGCCGCAGCGGACGCGCGTCGGCGGATTGTGGGGGACGAACCCCGTCTTGCACTGCTTTCCTACTCGACGCGTGGTTCGGGGGGCGAGGATGGGTCGATTGCCCTGGTGCGTGAGGCGCTGGCCCTGATTCGTGAACGCGAACCGGGATTACGCGTCGATGGCGAGCTCCAGGCCGATGCGGCACTCGTCGAGGCGGTCGCATCGCGGAAAGCGCCCGGGAGCGTGATTGCCGGTGAGGCCAATGTGCTCGTGTTTCCATCCCTCGACGCGGGGAACATTGCCTACAAGCTCACCGAGCGCCTTGCGGGGGCTACTGCCATTGGCCCTATCTTGCAGGGGCTGGCACGTCCGGTGTCGGATCTCTCGCGCGGAGCCGACGCGGATACCATCTTTCACGTAGCCGCGCTCGCGGCCCTACAGTCACGGCCGGCCTCGTGACTCAAGGGGTAGGCGTTGGCTTCGTGTACACTCAGCCGCTAGGAGCGCTCCGGTCATGACCTTTTCGGTCTCGCAGCACGGGGACGTCGCCATCATCGACGTCGAAGGGCAGCTCGTCGTGAGCAACCGCCAGGACCTCAAACAGCGCGTGCTCGACGAGATCGACAAGGGTACCACCAAGGTGCTTGTCGACTTCGCGCATGCCGGGTATATCGACAGCTCCGGGCTTGGCGTCCTCGTCTCCCTCGCGAAACGGATTCGTGAGACTGGCGGCGACCTGCGGCTCGCGAACTTGAACGAGGACATCCAGACGTTGTTCGAGCTCACTAAACTCGACACCCTCTTCCAGATCTCGGAGACTCGAGACGGCGCGCTCGCGAGTTTTTGAATGATCGCAGGCGAGATGGAGCGGGATTCCGAGACGCTTGAGCTCCGGATCTCGAGCGACGTGCGCCATATCGACGTCGTCGTCGCGGACATCGTGCGGATGGCCGCGTCGTGGGAGTATCCGCGCAAACATTTGGCGCTCAATCTTCCGGTCGCACTCACGGAGGCGTTGTCGAACGCCATCCTCCGTGGCAATCGCGAGGACCCCGCGAAGTCGGTGCGCGTGCGCGCGGAGCTGACCGCCGAGCGTTTGGTCGTTGACGTGAGCGATGAAGGGGTAGGCTTCGATCTTGCGGCATGCACGGCTGACCCAACCGCGGCTGGCAATATCATGCGTGAGGACGGCCGTGGGCTCTTCCTCATGCAGAAGTTGATGACGCGCGTGGAACGGTTCACCGACGGCGGCAACGTCGTGCGATTGGTGTTGCACCGTGGCTGAGACGCGCGATGCCCTCACGCAGGCGCGTCGCGAAGCGCAGGCTGCCAACGCTGAACTTCTCGAGCGATGGGAGGAGATCAATCTCCTCTACTCCATTGGTGATATCCTCGGCCGCACGCTGAACCTCGCCGATGCCGCGCGGACAATTCTTGCGGCCATTAGCGACACGGTTGGCGCAGGACGCGGGGCGATTTTTGTGCACGAGGCGTCGAGTGGATTACTTCGCCCGTTGACGGTGCAGGGAGTGGACCCGGCGGCGGTCGCGCCAGTCGCGATCGATCAGGATGCGAGCTTGGTTGCTCGCACGTACCGCGCCCGCCACGCGTTGCTCGAGTCGTCGGTCCCAGGTGATACGAGCGACGTCGCGCTGCGGCGCGGTCCGGTGCTCGCCGTTCCCGTCATGTGGAAGTCGCCGCAGGACGGACCGGTCGCGCTTGGCGTGGTCGTGCTCAGCGACAAGCGGAGCGATGCCGGGTTCACCGCCAGCGACGAGAAGCTGGTGAGCGCCATCGCCGCGCAGATTGGCACCGCGATCCAGATCGAAGGCCTCGTGCGCGCATCGGTCGCGCAGCAGCGGCTCGCGCATGAAATGCAGCTCGCGCACGAACTCCAGATGCGGCTGCTCCCCGCGACACGTGTGGTATCGCCGGAGGCGATGTGCGCCGCGCGCGTTGCCCCCGCGGAGAGCGTCGGTGGCGATTTCTACCATCTCTTCCGGCTGTCGGAAGGGCGCACGGGTGTGCTGATCGGCGACGTTTCAAGTCATGGCTACCAAGCGGCACTGATTATGGCACTTACCATGAGTGCGATGGCAATCCATGCGCAGGCGACCGTGGATCCCGCTGTCGCTGTACAGGCGCTGTTTGCCTCACTCGCAGATGAACTGCGTCAGACGGAAATGTTCCTCTCGCTCTGTTACGCTGTGATCGACCCGGCCGCGCGCACCGTGTGCTACACGAACACGGGGCACCCGCATGCCTTCATCATCTCGGCGGACGGGGCGGTGCAGCGGCTCGATGCGACCGACCCTCCGCTCGGCCTCGGAGGCGACGCACCACACTCGGTCACGCGCCCGTGGGTGCCGAAGAGCGACCTGCTGGTCCTTTTCACCGACGGTATCAGCGACGCACGCGACGCCGCCGGCGCCGCACTGGGTGAGGCCCAAGTGCTCGACGTGGTGCGTGCCCGACGCCACGAGGCACCGACGCGCGTCGTCGACGGCGTTTTCTCACTGCTCGAGGGCTACATGAGCGGTGCCGTACCGGCAGACGATCAAGCCATCGTCGTACTCCGCTCGTGAGCGCACCCGTTTATCCGCGGCCTCGCAAGGCCCTCGGACAGCACTTCCTCACCGACCCACGGATTCTCGGTCGGATCGTCGATGCGCTCACGGCCGCTCCCGGTGATACGGTCATCGAGATCGGTCCTGGTCGCGGGTCCCTCACCGATATCTTGCTCGCGCGGAAGTTGCGGGTCGTGGCTATCGAGGTCGATCGCGACCTCGCGCCCATCCTCGTCGAACGGCATGCCGGAAACGCTGCGCTCACGGTCATCGCGCAGGACGTCCTCGAGGTGAATCTCGCCGAATCGGCTGGCGTCTCGCCCTTCTTGGTGGTGGGGAATGTGCCATACAACATCACCACGCCAATCCTGTTTCATGCGCTGCAGCGCCCGCGGGCAGCGCGCGCCGTATACCTCGTGCAAAAGGAAGTCGCGGAGCGCGTGGTGGCCAAGGCGGGCGACGAGTCGTACGGCGCGCTCACCGCCAACGTGCAAGTTGTCGCAAAGGCAGAGATGCTCTTCACTGTACCGGCTGGCGCGTTTATCCCGCCACCGAAAGTTGAAAGCGCCGTGTTGCGACTCACGCCGCTCGAGCAGCCGTTGATTGCGGCCGACGAAGAAGGCCCGTACCGACTGATGGTGCAGGGGGCGTTCGGCATGCGGCGCAAACAGATGCTGCGCGTCGTGCGCGAACTATGGTCGCTTGATCCTTCGGCCGCTGGCGCCCTGTTGGAGACTGCAGGGATTACGCCGACCGATCGTCCTGAAGTCCTGAGTCCCGCCGATTTCGCCCGACTGTTGCGGGCGCGTCTTCAGGCGTCGCGATTGACGAGCGCGTAAGACAAGATTTCCAGCTCGAGTGCCATGTTCACGCTGCGGAGCGTGACGTGCGGTGGGACATGCAGGGGAGTGGACGCGAAATTGAGAATCGCTCCGATACCCGCCGCGACGAGCCGGTCCGTGAGCGGCTGTGCCACCTCGGCGGGGACCGCGAGCAAGGCAATTTCCGCGTGGAGCGACGCTAGGTCAGCTTCCATGTCGCGCTGATCGCGAACCGTCACGCCGTCCAGGGCAAGGCCAATCGACTGTGGATCGACATCGTAGATCCCGACGATCCGAAAGCCACGCTCGCGAAATCCACGATACTGCGCCAACGCGGCACCGATCTTTCCCGCGCCAACAATAACCACCTTCCACGGACGTCCAAGGCCGAGGATTTCCCGGAGTCGCGACGAGAGGTCGTTGACTGAATAGCCGAGCCCGCGCTTGCCGAAGGATCCGAAGAAGGAGAGATCCTTTCGGACTTGGGCAGAGGTTGTGCCCCCCTGCGATGCGAGTTCGCCGCTCGAGATCGTCTGATGCCCATGCGCCTCGAACTCCTCAAGGAAGCGCAAATACAGCGAGAGTCGGCGGACGGTTGATTCGGCGATGTGCTTCAAGGCGTTGGGTGCTTGTGAATGATTTCACAAAGTAACGCTAATTTTGAGTGGGGGGAAGAAGGTCAGGGGCCCCTGTTATCTTGCCTCTATGGACGGCACCCCCTTTGCAGCGGTCTCCTTCGTCGTCGTCGACGTTGAGACGACCGGTACGAGCCCCAATCACGGCGACCGCGTCACCGAGGTGGCGGCGGTCATCGTCGAACGCCACCCAGATCGGGCGGGGCTCACCGTGCGCGAGGGATTCCACTCGCTTGTGAACCCAGGGCGGCCGATTCCGTGGCACATCACTCGGCTCACCGGCATCAGCGACGCCATGGTCGTGGCGGCGCCCCCCTTCGCCGATGTCGCGGGAGCGCTTGCGGCCCAGTTGGCGGGCCGAGTTTTTGTTGCGCACAATGCCGTCTTCGATTGGGGTTTTCTCTCGGCGGAGTTCGCACGCGTGTCCCCGACGCCACTCGAGGCCCTCGCCACCGGACAGCTCTGCACCGTGCGGCTCGCGCGGCGCCTCCTCGCGCATCTACCGCGGCGAAATCTCGATGCCGTATCCGCACATTACGGCGTGACCATCGAGGGGCGTCACCGTGCTGCGGGCGACGCGCACGCCACGGCCCAGGTGCTCCTCGGCTTACTGCAGGACGCCGAGCGCGAGGGGATGTACACGCTGGAGGAGGTGCAGGGGATGCTCGCACGGCGCACTGCCGCCGCGCGGCGCACGAGAAGCGGCATTCCGCGCGCCACCAACGGCGCCGACGGCGTGTGAGGGTGCCAGAGGGTGCCAGAGGGTGCCAGAGGGTGCCAGAGGACGTCCCGTCCTCGCTGTTCCGTCCTTGCCAACCGGCTCCTAACTTTCGGTCATGACTCCACCTACCCCGTTGGTCCACACGCGCCGCGTTGGCCGTTTCGTGGTGCATGAGATCCAGGCTGGCGGCCAGCAACTCGATGGCGGCGCAATGTTCGGCGTTGTGCCCAAAAATCTCTGGGAGCGCCGCCTGCCCGCCGACGCCCGCAACCGCATTCCGATGGGGATGCGCGTGCTCCTCATCGAGCACGAGAGTGGGCTCGTGCTCATCGATAGCGGATCGGGGAACAAGGAGACCTCAAAGTTCCACGACATCTACGGCATTGAGAATGCCGGTGCGCCGATTGATGGCGTGGCACGCACCGCACTCGAGGATGGCTTCGCGCAGCTCGGACACCGACTTGGCGACGTGTCGCTCGTGATCAACACGCATCTGCATTTTGACCACGCGGGCGGCAATACGTATGCCGACGCCACGGGTGCGGTGCACGCGACCTTCCCCAACGCGCGGTATGTGGTGCAGGCGGGGGAGTATCACTACGCGACGCACACCAACGAACGCACGGCGGCCAGCTACTTCGGCCGCAACTGGGATACGATTCGCGACGCCGGACGCCTCGATCTGATCGAAGGGGATCGTGACATCGTCTCCGGCATCTCGGTGCTGCGGACTCCGGGGCACGTGCCGCATCATCAGAGCGTGTTGGTGGACGGGGGCGGTGAAATCGCCTGTTTCCTCGGCGATGTCTGCCCGACCTCGTATCATCTGCCGTTGCCGTGGATCATGGGCTACGACGTTGAGCCGCTCGTCACGCTGGAATCGAAGCGGTGGCTCCTCAAGCGCGCGCACGAGGAGCGCTGGCTCGTGGTATTTGAGCACGATGCGGCGCACGGCGCGGGGCGCGTGGGACACGACGGCAAGAGCTATACGCTCGAGGCCGAGTAACGGGCAGTGGATGCCGCTTGACCTCAGTGCGCGTCCGACTTAGCTTTGGAGGACATCGCAGGACAAGTGACCCGGATTGGCTGCCGGGTCCACCCTGAAGGCCTCTCCGCCATGTGCGGAGTTGAGCTGCAGGAGTCGCCGACACGACACGTCCCGGGGGCACTCCCCGTGCGTGTGATTTGCGTCGCGGACTCCGGCATCGGGGTTCGCGATTTGTTTTTGCTGGACCACGGAGGAGACGAGTATTCAGGACACGACGAAGCGGCCGCCGCGCGTCAACCGGCAGATCCGCATCAGCCCAGTCCGGGTGATCGGCGCAGACGGGGCACAGCTCGGAATCATGGAAGTCGATGTCGCGCTCGGACAGGCTGTCGAGCTTGGGTTGGACCTGGTGGAAGTCGCACCGCTGGCCCGGCCGCCAGTGGTCCGAATCATGGACTACGGCAAATACAAGTTCGAGATGGCTAAGCAGGCGCGACAGGCCAAGAAGAAGCAGCACGTGATTCAGATCAAGGAAGTGAAGTACCGTCCTGGCATCGAGGACCACGACTTCGAAACGAAGACCCGCCATGCGCGGCGCTTCCTCGAGGAAGGGAACAAGGTGAAGGTGACGTTGATGTTCCGAGGCCGTCAGATTGCGCATCCCGAGTTGGGGCGTGCGGTCGTGGAACGGGTGGCCCAGGCCCTGCTGGATGTTGCAAAAATCGAAACGGACGCGCGCCTCGAAGGGAAAGCGCTGACGATGATTCTCACGCCGAAATGACGAGCGAGATACGATGCCAAAGATGAAGACCCACAAGGGCGCCAAGAAGCGCTTCTCCGTCACCGCGACGGGCAAAGTGCGCCGCCTGAAGGCTTACAAGAGCCACATCCTGACCAAGAAGACCTCGAAGCGGAAGCGCAATCTCCGTCGTCCGACCATTGTCGCGACGAACGGCGAAGCTAGGAACCTCAAGCGCCTGCTTCAGGCATAAGGAGACCGACCAATGCCTCGCGTAAAATCCAATGTGGTGCGCCTGAAGCGCAAGAAGCAGATCATGAAGGCCGCCAAGGGTGCGTTCGGCGGCCGTAGCAAGCTCTGGAAAGCAGCCAAGGAGACCGTCGAACGCGGTTGGGTCTACGCGTACCGGGATCGTAAGGCGAAGAAGCGCGACTTCCGCAAGCTGTGGATCATCCGCATCAATGCGGCGGCCCGCCAGCACGAGATGTCGTACAACGTGTTCATGCACGGGCTCAAGAAGGCCGGTATCGAAGTGGATCGCAAGATTCTCTCCGACCTCGCCATCAAGGACCCCACGGCATTTGCGCTGCTCGCCGACAAGGCGCGCGCCGCGAACCTCGTGACTGCGTAAAGCAGCCTTTGCAGGAGAACGAGCGGCAGCGCCCCAACGGGCACTGCCGCTCGTTAGTTTTCATCTGGTGCCCATCACGTCCCACGCAGAGCGAGCCCCGTGACCCTCGACGAATTCAAAGCGGCATGCGCCGCCCTCGCCGCCGACGCTCCCGCGCAGATCGCGGCGGTCGCCGACGTGGACGCCTGGACTGCCCTCCGGAACGTCCTCGTCGGGCGCGCCAGTGGACGCCTGACCGACATCATGGCCACGTTGCCGCAGCTCCCCAAGGACGATCGCCGCGAGGCCGGGCAAGCCGCGAACGCCGTGAAGCTCGAAGTCGAAGCACTCCTCGCCGCACGCGAGTCGGGGCTCACCGCCGCCGCGAAATCGGGAGGGGACCTCGACCTCACCATGCCAGAGCGCCGTCGCTGGGTGGGCGCTGCGCACCCGGTGTCGCAAGTCATCGACGAAATCACGGAGATCTTCCGTGAGCTCGGATTCACCATCGCCCTCGGCCCGGAAGCGGAGCACACCTGGTACAACTTTCAGGCGCTGAACTTCCCCGACGATCATCCGGCGATGGATCTGCACGATACGCTCTACCTGCAGGGCGATCTCGTGTTGCGCACGCACACGTCGCCGGTACAGGTGCGCACGCTGCAGCAGTACGCGCCCCCCATTCGGATCCTTGCGCCGGGCAACGTGCATCGTCGCGATCCGTTTGACGCCTCGCACGCGCCGACCTTCGCGCAGCTTGAGGGGCTCGTGGTTGACGAAGGAATCACCTTCGCCGACCTCAAAGCCACGCTCACACATTTCGCGAACCGTTTCTTTGGCTCCACCCGCACACGCTTTCGTCCGTCGTACTTTCCATTCACCGAGCCGAGCGCCGAGATGGACGTGCTCTGCGGGGTCTGCAAGGGAAGCGGGTGCTCCGTCTGCAAAAACTCCGGCTGGGTCGAGATCCTCGGCAGCGGTATGGTGCATCCGGCAGTGATCGAATCCGCGGGACTCGACAGCACCAAGTACACCGGCTGGGCCTTCGGCCTCGGACCGGCGCGCACGGCGCTCGCTCGGCACGGCATTCCTGATATCCGCATTCTCTACGATTCGGATGTCCGCTTCCTGGAGCAGTTCGCCCGATGAACATCTCGCACGAGTGGCTCAAGACGCTGGTCCCGCACTCCCGCTCCGCGGAGGAGGTGCGCGACCTGCTGACCGCGCATGTCGCGACGGTGGAAGGGTTCGAGCACACGCGCGCCGAACTGGCGTCGTTCGTGATTGCTCGGGTGATGGAGTCGGAGAAGATCCCGGACACAAAACTCTCGTTCAATAAGGTGGATGACGGAAGCGGCACACTGCTCGAAGTCGTCTGCGGCGCGCCGAACGTCACCGTTGGCACCATGTACCCGTTCGCACGGACGGGCACCACGATGCCCGCGGGGCTTGTCATCGAGAAGCGCAAAATCCGCGGCTTCACCTCGAACGGCATGCTCTGCTCGGCGCGTGAACTCGGGCTCGGCCAGGACCACGATGGCATTCTGCCCATCGAGACCGCGGCGGCTCCTGGCACCCCGCTGCTCGACGTGTTGCCGATCTCTGATGTGCGAATTGTTGTGGATGTGTTGCCGAACCGCCCGGACTTGCTGTCGCATCGCGGCGTCGCGCGCGAACTGTCAGCGCTCACCGGTGTGGCGATGGTTGAGCCCGCCGACTGGAGTGCGTCGATTGCGGTTCCTACGCCGGTGGTCGGTGATGCCTCGGCAACAGCGGGCGGCGTCACCGTGCGTCTCGACGATCGCGAAGGATGTCCGCGCTACGGCGCGGCCATCATTCGTGGGGTGAAGGTCGGGCCGAGTCCGGAGTGGCTGGTGAAGCGGCTCGAGGCGATTGGTTCGCGGTCGATCAACAATGTGGTTGATGCCACGAACTACCTGCTACACGGCTTCGGCCACCCGATGCATGCGTTTGACCTCTCAAAGCTTGAGGGGTCGACGATCGTCGTGCGCCGTGCCGCCGCTGGCGAGACACTCACCACGCTCGACGGAACGGAACGCAAGCTCACGACCGGCATACTGGTGATTGCCGACGCGGCGCACGCGACCGCGGTGGCGGGGGTGATGGGCGGGCGCGCGAGCGAAGTGACCGATGCGACGACGGACATCCTGCTCGAAGTGGCGAGCTTCCATGCCGGGCTGGTGCGCAGCGGGCGTCGCGCGCTCGCCCTTTCGACGGACGCGAGTTATCGGTTTGAACGCGGCGTCGACGATGCCGCGCTCCCCGAGTTGCTCGCGCGCGGCGCGGCGTACATCGCAGAGATCGCCGGCGGAACGGTAGAATCCACGCTGATCGTAGGCGCGGCACCATCGCCGCGCGCGCGGGTGAGTTTCGCGCCGTCGCGCGTCGCGCGCTTGCTCGGCGACGCAGTGCCGGCTGACGACGTGGTGGCGTTGCTCGCGTCGATCGGATTCGATGTGCAGGGGAGTGGAGACGTGCTCAGCGTCGCGGCGCCGTCCTGGCGCCACGATGTCGCGCGCGATGTTGATCTCGTTGAGGAAGTCGCGCGCCTGCGCGGGTACGATCGGCTCCCCGACACGCTCACCGGTGCGCGGCCAGGCAATGTGCCCGATCATCCGTTGCACACGATGGGGCGCCGCGTGCGCGATGCGCTCGTTGCTGACGGACTGCTTGAGGTCCGGCCGTTGCCGTTCACCAGTCAGCGTGCTGAGTCGCAGGCGCGCGTGCTCAACCCGCTCGCCCAAGACGAGGCGTACCTGCGTCTCGACCTGCTCGACACCTTGAGCCGTCGTGCGGAGTACAACCTGAACCGCATGCAGGGGAATGTGCGGCTGTTCGAGGTTGGGACCGCGTTCCTTGCAGGGTCTGGCGCTGAGTCGGTGGGAGGCGAAGAGATTCGCGTGGCAGCGCTCCTGATGGGCGCATCGCGCCCGCCACATTTCACCGAGCCCAAGCCGCCCGCATTCGATGCGTGGGATGCTAAGGCGCTCGCCACTCGCGTCGCGCATGCGGCGTGGCCTGGGGCGACGGTTGAGTTCGCGGAGGCGGTGCGCGACGGTGCGGACCACTGCCTCTGGACCGTAGCTGTGGATGGGAGCGTGCGCGGTCATGTGTCGGCGCTTACGAGCCTCGACGCGCCCAACTGGGCGTCGCCGGCGTTCGGGGTCGAGCTGACCCTCGGTGCGATGCCCGCGGCATACGTGGCCCCCAAGGGGGAGCATCGGTATGTGGCTGCTGTGGCGAGTGGGCCAGCGGTCACGCCGGTGCGCTATGTGCCACTGCCCGCCATGCCCGCCGCCGAGTTCGATTTGGCGCTGCTGGTGCCGGCGAATACCTCGGCTGCGGCCGTCGAAGTGCTCATTCGGAATACCGCCGGCGAGCTGCTCGAATCGCTCGTGGTGTTCGACGAATATCGCGGCAAGGGGCTTCCTGACGGGACCCGGTCCGTGGGCTGGCGGTTGACCTTCCGCCATCCTGAACGCACTCTACGCGATAAGGAGATCGAAGGTCGTCGCGCTATGCTCCTCAAGACTCTGGAGAAGGAACTCGGTGTTGTCCCCCGTTCGGCCTGACGCGGCATTCCGCGAATTAGAGTTGCTCGTCCGTAACCTGGGCGAGGAGTTGGCGGCGTTCCGCAAGCGGGCGCAAGCCGCCGAGGCGCGTTTAAAGGCGATCGCCACGAGCGGCGGGGGCGGTGACGCCCGTGCCGAGGAGCGCGTCGCGATGCTTGAAAAGGAGAACGCGATTCTCAAGTCACGACTGGAATCTTCCGCTGAACGGACCCGCGCGATGCTCGATCGGGTGCGTTTCCTGCGCCAGCAACATGCGGGGGAGGGACGATGAGCGCGGGCAAGCATAGCACGAAGGTCACGATCTGTGGGGAGGAATACACGATCAAGAGTGAGGTGCCGCCGGAGCGCACGCGCGCGCTGGCCGCTCATGTGGACACCGCCATCCGCACAGTGATTGGGAGCGCGAGCCTCACGGAATCGCACAAGGCGGCCATTCTGGCCGCACTGTCGATTACCGAGGAGTTGTTTCGCGAGCGCGACGAAGCGGCCGAGGTTGCCCAGTCGATGACGGGGCTCAGCAGCGAACTCCGGCGGTGGTTACCCCCCGGAAAGCGTGGAGAGGCCGTGTAGGGTCGACGGGTTCCCCCGCGCGGGAGGTCGGTTTTTGTTCGGGGTGTCCAGCCACGGGTTGGGCACCCCGTTGTGCGCATTGCCAACCTCCCGAGAAAACGGTACTTTCCAGTTGAGGAAGTCTGTTGACGTAGGTCCAAGTCACAAGAGGAGTTAGCCCGTCCCGTTCAGCGCCCTTCGACGGCACTCGACCGGATGGTCTAACACCGTTGTGTGGGCTTCGTGACGGAGTTCCGAGAAGGTCCTTGAATACCGTGGTGCGCCCGGCTCGTTTGGCGTGGCGGCGCTGCCTTGGAGTATCGAAATAATGGATCCGATGATGATGCTTGCTATCGCGCTTGGTGTTGTGGGCGCGGTCGGTAGCGCGGTAGCATTCCGCTCGGGACGAGGTTCAGGACGCGCGGCGGAGCTGGAGGCGCGAAAGGCTGCTGGCGACACGGCGGAGCAGCTGGGCAAGCGGATCGTGGGGGAAGCCGAGCGTGAGGCCGATGGCCTTCGCAAGGCAGCGGTGCTCTCCGGAAAGGAAGAAGCGATGCGCGCCCGCGAGACGTGGGAAGGCGAGGCCCGCAAGCGTCGCGACGAGGTAGAGCGCGACGAGAAGCGACTGCAGGAGCGCGAGGGAGTGCTTGATCGCAAGTTCGAGGTGATCGAGACCCGCGATAAGGATTTATCGCGTCGCGCGAGCGATCTTGGCCGGAAGGAGAAAACGGTCGAGGAACGGCAGGCTGAACTCGACAAGATGGTGTCCGAAGAGCGGCGGCGACTGGAGCTGTTGGCGGGCTTGTCCGCGACCGAGGCCAAGGCTGAGCTCGTTCGCCGGATGGAGGAGGAGGCGCATGCCGATGCCGCCAACCGTCTGCGCGAGATCCGCGACACCGCCAAGCGTACCGCCGACCGCGAGGCCAAGAAGATTGTGGCCTTGGCTGTGCAGCGTATTGCCGCGGAGCATACGGCGGAAATCACGGTAAGCGCGGTCTCGCTCCCCAAGGACGAGATGAAGGGGCGTATTATCGGACGCGAGGGACGCAACATTCGTGCGTTCGAACTCGCGACGGGTGTTGACGTCATCATTGACGACACGCCAGACACGGTGGTGGTCAGCTGCTTTGATCCCGTCCGGCGCGAAGTCGCGCGCCTGGCGCTCGAGAAGCTTGTTGCCGACGGCCGTATCCACCCCGGGCGCATCGAGGAAGTGGTTGAGAAGTCGCGCCGCGAGGTGGACGCGGGCATTGTCGAAACCGGTGAGCAAGCGGCATACGACGCCAATGTGCACGGCCTGCACCCCGAGCTGATCAAGCTCATTGGGCGCATGAAGTGGCGCACGAGCTACGGCCAGAACATCCTGCAGCATTCCAAGGAAGTCGCCTGGCTTGCCGCGACGATGGCGAGCGAACTTGGTCTCGATGTCGCCATGGCGCGCCGCGGCGCGCTGCTGCACGACATCGGCAAGGTGCTGACGCACGAGCACGAAGGGACCCACGTGCAGCTCGGCGTAGAGGTTGCCACCAAGTACGGGGAGAACCCACTGGTGGTGAACTGCATCGCCGCGCATCACGACGACGTGCCGCACGAGAGCGAGGTCAGCGTGTTGGTGCAGGCCGCTGATGCCATTTCGGGATCGCGTCCGGGAGCCCGTCGCGAGGCCTTCGAGACGTACGTCAAGCGACTGGAGGGGTTGGAGAAGATCGCGTCGAGCTATCGTGGCGTGGACCGCGTGTTCGCGATCCAGGCGGGACGTGAGATCCGCGTGATTGTGAATCCGGACTCGGTGGATGACGCGCGCATGCAGTCGCTGACTGAGGAGATCGCCCGTCGCGTGGAGTCGGAGCTGCAGTATCCTGGTCAAATCAAGGTTGTCGCGATCCGCGAAAAGAGAGCGATGGACATTGCCCGCTGACATCATCGACGGCGCAGCCGTCGCAGCCAAAGTTCGCGCCGACGTGGCGCGCGATGCGGCAGCACTTGCGGCGCGGGGCATTATCCCCGGGTTGACCGTAGTGCTCGTCGGCGACGACGGGGCCAGCGCCGTGTACGTGAAAGCCAAGGAGAAGGCCTGTCACGAGGCCGGCATGCATGGCGAGACGATCCGCATGCCCGCGTCCACGACGCAGGCAGAACTGCTCGCCGTGGTCGACGGGTTGAATGCTGATCCCAAGATTCACGGGATTCTCGTGCAGATGCCGCTTCCCAAGCAGATCGATCCGCAAGCGATCATTCGCCGGATTGCGCCGCACAAGGACGTGGACGGTTTCCACCCGGTGAACGTCGGGAAGGTGCTGATCGGCGACAGCGACGCGTTTGCGCCGTGCACACCGTGGGGCGCGCTGGTGCTCATGCAAGCGTACAACGTGAGCACGGCCGGCAAGGAATGTGTGATTCTCGGTCGCAGCAACATCGTTGGCAAGCCGATGGCCTCGCTCATGGTGCAGCCTGGCGTTGATGCCACGGTGACCGTCTGCCACAGTCGGACCAAGGATCTCGCGAGCCATCTGCGTCGCGCCGACATCGTCGTGGCGGCAATTGGCAAGGCGGAGTTCGTTACGGGTGACATGCTCAAGCCGGGGGCAGTAGTAATTGACGTGGGGATCAATCGCGTGGACGATGCCGCGGCCAAGGCGGGATACAAGCTATACGGCGATGTGCATTTCCCAAGTGCGAGCGAGGTGGCGTCGCTCATCACGCCGGTGCCGGGTGGTGTCGGACGGATGACGATCGCTATGCTGATGAAGAACACGGTGCGCGCGGCCTCCATGGTGCTGGCGTGAACTCAGAGGCGTACCCCGGGACAACGCCAGAAACGGCGCTCTCCATTGCCGCGCTCAACAACGCGACGAAGGATGTTCTCGAGGGTGCCTTCCCGCCGCTCTGGGTGAAGGGCGAGGTGTCGAAGCTGACCGCGCATAGCAATGGGCACTGGTACTTCGCGCTGAAAGATGCGCGTGCACAGTTGTCGTGCGTGGTCTGGTCGCGCGACATTCCGCGCATCCCTGCCAAGCCAGACGAAGGCATGTCGGTCACGGCATTCGGGCAGCTCTCCATGTATCCGGCGCGTGGCCAGGTTCAGTTTATGGTCACGAAGATGGAAGCCGAGGGGGAGGGGCTCTGGCGGAAAGCGTTCGACGCGACGCGCGCACTGCTCGACAAGGACGGACTCCTCGACCCGACGCGTAAGCGTGCGCTGCCTCGGTATCCGCGACGTGTGGCCATGGTCACTAGTCTTGATGGCGCGGCCCTGCATGACGTGCGCTCGGTGCTCGCGCGCCGCGACCCGTCCGTCGAGCTCATTGCGGTCGGCGCGACGGTCCAGGGTGACTCGGCGCCGGCGTCGATCGTTGCCGCGCTGGATCGTTTAGTGCGGTGGCATACCGCTGACCCGGCCAACCATGTGGACACGGTAATTGTTGGGCGAGGCGGCGGTTCGCGCGAGGATCTCTGGTGCTTCAATGACGAGCGCGTGGCCCGTGCGATTGCGGCGTGCCCGATTCCGACGATCTCCGCAGTTGGCCATGAGGTCGACGTCACGATTGCCGATCTCGTCGCTGACCTGCGGGCGGCGACGCCGAGTGCGGCCGCAGAGGCGGCCGTGCCCGTGCTCGACGATGTGCGCGCCGGAGTCGCGATGCTTGGCGGGAACATGCGCGACGCCGTCGAGTCGATCATGCGAGATGCGACGCGCTCGGTGCGGCAACTATCGCGTGATCTGGCTATGCGCGCCGAACGAACGGTGGAGCGTCGTCGCGCGCGGGTTCAGGAACTCGCGGCGCGTGTCGACGGGTTGAGTCCGCTGTCCACATTGGCGCGCGGGTATGCGGTGGCGCGCCGTCGTGACGGCGGGGCGCTGCCGTCGGCCGCGGCTTTCAGCGCTGGCTTAGAGTTCGATTTGCAGCTCCGCGACGGAATTATCACGGCCCGCACCGGGGCGATTACGCTTCGGGACACGGTCGCTTCCACGGGCACCTCGGTATGACCTTCGAAGAGAATCTCGCGCGACTCGAGGGAATCGCCCAATCGCTCGAGCGCGATGAGCTCCCGCTCGAAAAGGCCCTCGCACTCTTTGAGGAAGGGATCACCGTCCTCAAGGATGCGACGGCAGCTCTGTCGCGCGCTGAGGCACGGGTGGCAACGCTCGTCGAACGCGCGAATGGGGTCTTGGAGGTCGAGCATGACGACGGTTGACGCCGAGGCTGTGGACTTCACGAACGAACGTGCCGCAGTCGCGGTGGCGATCCAGCGGGTCGCTGATCGCTATCTCAGCGGCATGGAGCCGCGCGTCGCCGAGGCCGTGCGGTACGCGCTGATGGGCGAAGGGAAGCGCCTCCGCGCGATTCTGCTCATCTCGGCGTATCGCTCATCCGGTGGCGAAGGTGACGCGAGCGGACTCGCAGCAGCGGTCGAGGTGGTGCATGCCTACTCGCTCGTGCACGATGATCTGCCGTGCATGGACGACGATGATGTACGTCGCGGCCGCCCGACCGTTCACAAAGCGTTTTCTGTCGCGGCGGCCACGGCGGCAGGGCTTGCGATGGTCCCTATGGCAGCCCACGCCGCCACAGACGCGGCAATGGAGCTGGTCGGTGACCGCCGAGTTGCGGGAGAGATTGTCCGTACGCTCATGTCAGCCTCCGGCGCAGGCGGGATGATTGGTGGGCAGCTGCTCGACCTTGAAGGTGAGGGAAGCGCACTCACGCTCGAACAACTCGAGCGCGTCCATCGGCTCAAGACCGGCGCGCTTATCAGTGCATCGGTACGAATTGGCGGTCTCGCATCGGGCGCCAGCGATACCCACTTGGCCGCCTTGGAACAGTACGGTGACTCGGTTGGTTTGGCTTTCCAGATTGCGGATGACGTGCTCGACATCACGGCGACGACGGATCAGCTCGGCAAAACGGCCGGTCGAGACTTGGCACTGCAAAAAAGTACGTATCCCGCGTTGCTCGGACTGGCGGGGGCTCGCCAGCGGGCCACCGCGCTCAGTGAGGAGGCGTGCCAGGCGTTGCATTCGGCTGGCATCGTCTCACCGGAGCTGGATTATCTCGCTCGCTTTATCGTGGCTCGCCGTTCCTGACCGCGTGTCAGCCATCCCGTACGGACATTTGCAGTAGTATTCCTGTTCCCCCCTTTGTTGACGATGACTCTTCTGAGCCGATTGACCGCCTCACCGACCGACCTGCGCGCCTTCACGCTCGAGGAGCAGGTGGCGCTTGCCGCCGAGGTGCGCGCCTTCCTAATCGAGAGCTGCTCGGTCACGGGCGGGCACATCGGCGCGGGCCTGGGTGTGGTGGAACTGAGTATCGCCTTGCACCATGTCTTTGAGACGCCTCAAGATCAGCTCGTCTGGGATGTCGGCCATCAGGGATACCCGCACAAGGTGCTGACGGGCCGCGCCGACCGGATGGACACCCTGCGTCAGGAAGACGGCCTGTCGGGATTCCTGAAGCGCGCCGAGAGCGACTATGACGCGTTCGGCGCTGGACATGCGGCCACGTCGATTAGTGCGGCGTACGGCATGGCGGTTGGTCGTGATTTGCGCGGCGAGGACTTTAAGGTCGTCGCGGTCATTGGTGATGGCTCGCTCGGCAGCGGCCTCGCGTACGAGGGACTGAACAATGCGGGCGCCTCGGCCTCGGATTTCATCGTCGTCCTGAACGACAATGAAATGTCGATTGCCCCGAACGTCGGTGCCATGCACAAGTATCTGACTTCCGTGCAGCGCAACCCGATCTACAATCGAGTGCGCAGTGCCATCGGTGAGATCGCCGACAACGCGCCCGGCATGTTGCACGATGCCGGAAAGTTGCTCCGGCGCTGGGAGGAGAGTGTCAAGAACTTCTTGACCCCTGGCGTGCTCTTCGAGGAGCTGGGCTTCCGGTATTTTGGTCCGATCGACGGTCACGACCTGAAGCAACTCACCGAAACGTTCAAAGCGGTGCGTGAGATGAAGGGGCCGCGCTTGGTCCATGTGATCACGCAGAAGGGCAAGGGATTTCCCGCCGGTGAGCATATTGAGAAGTGGCACGCACTTCCGCCCGGGCATGATCCCACGACCGGCAAGCAGCTCAAGGCCGCAACTGGCAACGCGAACTACACCACCGTGTTCGGCAAGGGGCTTGTCGAGCTGATGGCGGAGGATGATCGGATTGCTGTGATCACGGCGGCGATGCCGAGTGGAACGGGCACGGGCGGGGCGGCCAAGCAGTTCTCATCACGATTCTTTGACGTTGGAATTGCGGAAGGGCACGCGGTGACGATGGCCGCTGGCATGGCCACTCGCGGCGTGCGTCCCGTGGTCGCCATATACTCGACGTTCCTGCAGCGCGGCTACGACAGCATTGTGCATGACGTTGCGATCCAGCATCTCCCCGTGATCTTCTGCATGGACCGTGCGGGTCTTGTGGGCGAGGATGGTGAAACACACGCCGGGCTGTATGACATCGCCTACATGCTCGCGATTCCGTCGATGACGGTTACCGCACCCAAGAATGGGAGCGAGCTTCTAGGCCTGCTCCGTTCGGCAGCGGCTCACGACACCGGGCCGTTTGCGATCCGGTACCCGCGCGACAACTCGCCCGACGTAGTCGGTGCAATCGCTGAGATCCCCGCGGTGCCGTACGGAACGTGGGAGGTTGTGCGGAGCGGCACGGAGTTCGCGATTCTCGCCGTCGGCACTATGGTGAACCAGTCGCTTGCTGCGGCGGAGCTCCTCGCAGCTGACGGCATGAACGTCACGGTCGTGAACTGCCGCTACCTCAAGCCCTATGATGAGCTCACGCTGGCCGCGATCCTTGCAACGCACCGCCATATCCTCGTGGTGGAGGAGGGGACAGTGATCAATGGATTCGGGGCCTATATGGCCTCGGTGATCAGCAGTCGCGAGTCTGGAGTACGGGTGACGGCGCACGGAGTGCCCGACCGCATTGTGTATGCTGCACCGCGTACGCGTCAGTTGGCGCTCTGCGGCCTCGACGCGGCCGGCATCGCCGATAAGGTCCGGTCGCTCCACGGTTCCGAAGCTGTGGTGGGATAAGCCGAATGCGCATCGGCGTCATCGGACATCCGGGGTACGAGGGTCTCACCGAGATCTTGGCGACGCTCGTGCGCGAGGGGCCGAGGCTCGGACTCGAGGTTTTCTATGAGGAGCATATGCGCTCGGCGGTTCCGAACGCGCCACTGCTTCCCGAGCCGGCCACGCTCCAGGGGCTGATTTCACTCGGCGGCGACGGCACGTTGCTGCGTGCCGCGCGCTGGCTCGACGGCGCTGAGGCGCCAATCATGGGCGTGAACCTTGGACGGTTGGGTTTCCTCACCAGCTGTCGTGCGTCGGATTTTCCGGTGTACCTCGAGCGGTTTGCGGTCGGTGATTTCGAGACGGATCGGCGTATGGCCATCGACGCGGCGGTGCTTGGTCAGGATGCCGCGCCAGCCAAGCCGATGCGTGCACTCAACGACGTTGTGCTGCACAAGGGCGGACTCGCGCGGATGCTGCAAGTGCGTGTGTGGGTCAACGGTGAGCTCATCGGGTCGCTGGCCGCTGATGGCATCGTGCTCTCGACGCCGACCGGATCGACGGCCTACTCGCTCTCAGCCGGTGGTCCGATTGTCGAGCCGACGATTGAATCGATCTTGATGACGCCGATTGCGGCGCACACGTTGGCGGTACGTCCGATTCTGCTACCGCCCGACGCGCAGATCGAAGTGCAACCAGATGATGCGCCCGAAGAGATTTTGGTGACGGTCGACGGGCAGCGTGGCACCACATTAGCCGCGGGCCAGCGACTGCGCGTGACGCGGTCTGGCTCCCCGGTTCGCATCGCGCGCTTCTCGGGCACCTTTTTCGCGCGGCTGCGCCACAAGCTGGGATGGGGTGGGGTGGCCGAGCGGGGCGAGTAACCCGTGCTGAGTGAACTGCGGATCAGAAACTTTGCCATCATCGAATCGGTGGCATTGCCGCTGGGCCCGGGGCTGAATGTCCTGACCGGCGAGACGGGCGCGGGCAAGTCAATCATCGTGGGTGCGCTCGGGTTGCTCGTGGGTGAGCGTGCGTCGAGCGACCTCGTACGCACTGGTGCCGATAAGGCGACCGTCGAGGGGGTGTTCGACGTGAGTCGGGTCCCGTCGCTAGCGTCGGCGTTGGACGAGCGCGGCATCGAGACCGAGGACGGGGTGCTCGTCCTGAAGCGCGAGGTGGCCGCTGCGGGCGGGCGCGCTCGGGCCTGGATCAATGGGTCGCCCGTGACCGCCGCGCTCCTCGCTGACATTGGAACGCTTTTAGTCAACGTGCACGGGCAGCACGAGGCGCAGGCGTTGCTCGATCCGGAGGCACAGCGCGGGATCCTCGACCTCTTCGGGGGCGCGGCCGATGAGTCAGCGCGCGTGGGCACGACCTATGCAGAGCTCTCGGCCGCACGGGCCGCGGTGCGTCAACTTGCCGATCGTCGCGACGAAGCGCACAAGCGCGCCGACTATCTGCAGCACGTTGCCAAGGAGATCACCGCTGCGCGCTTGGTTGACGGTGAGGATGTTCGCCTCGAAGAAGAAGCGCGCAAACTCACTCACGCCGAAGAACTTCGTGGATTGGTGGGGGAGCTTTCCACCGCGCTCGACGGCGCCGACGATGATGAAGGTGCGGTGCGTCGTGTGGCGCACTTACAGCGCGCGCTCGCGACGTTGCAGCGCATTGATGCCTCGGCGAGTCGCATGCAAGAGCTCCACGACGCTGCGTACTACGCGCTTGAGGAACTCTCGCGCGAGGCGGCGGCCTACGGCGGGACCGTCGAACACGATCCCGCTCGGCTCGAGGAGGTCGAACGTCGTCGCGACCTGATTTTCCGGCTCACGAAGAAGTACGGCGGGAGCATCGCGGCAGTGATGGAAACAGGGCGTGAGGCGCAGGCCGAGCTGGATTTGCTAGATACGGCATCGTTGGACATGCGGGCGCTTGAGCAACGGGTGAACGCTGCCGTTGCCTCGCTCGCGGCCGCAGCAATAGCGCTCACGAAGAAGCGCCGCGCGGCGGGGAAAGCGCTGGCCGCCGATGTCGAGGCGATGTTCCCAGAACTCGGGATGCCCGATGGACGCATGCTCGTCGAGCTCACGGCGCGTGCGGAGCCCGCGGCGACCGGTGCGGAGGACGTGGAGTTTCGTGTGGCGCTGAACGTCGGACACGATGCCCGTGCGCTCTCGCGTGTTGCCAGCGGTGGCGAGCTCGCCCGTGTGATGCTCGCGCTCAAGGCGATCCTTGCGCGACTCGATCAGGTCCCCACGCTGATCTTCGACGAAGTCGACGCCGGCATTGGCGGAAAGGTCGGGCTGATGGTGGGCGACGCTATGCGGCGTGTGGCGAGCCACCATCAGGTGTTTGCGATTTCACATTTGCCGCAGATCGCCGCGCGAGCGCATCACCACATTGTGGTCAGCAAGGGCGCGCGCGGCGGCGTAACAACGGCAGACATCGCGGTGGTGGAGGGCGATGCTCGTGTGCTCGAGGTTGCACGCATGCTGGGTGGTGATGCCGACAGTTCGGTGAGCCGCGAGCATGCCAAGGAGCTCTTGGCGACCGCGAGCGTCAGCGGCGACCGAACAGGCGCCCGTACCAGCGAAGCTGAATCAGGTCCTGCGCCGCGACGGGGAGGTTCCCGCCCGTCCCGCTCGCGCTGATTGTCCGCATCCAGGTAATCTCGTAGGGCATCCGCGCCTGGCCGCGGTCGTACGAGGTCAGCGTGGAGTACGAGAGGCCGAACCCAAGCCGCTGTTCGCGCCATTGCGTTTCCTGGTTCAGCACCGACGCGTCGAGCGTGACGGGCGCACCATTGGGAACCGGCATGGTGAAGGTCCCCGAGTAGGTATCCGCACCTTTCGTTCGCACGAGATACTGGGCGGCGATTCCTACCCACTCATTTAGCGACCAGCGCGGCGTGATGCTGAGTTCCGCGATATCGCCGAGGTCGCGCGTGACCGTCTGCTCACGGGAGGACGGCGCAACCGGATGGGCGGAGTCAGTGATGCGACGGGTGAGTTCATCTGGGAGCTGGCGATCGTAGCGCGCTGCGATCGTCATCCAGAACTGATTGCTCCAGAGCAGGTCAGTCCACGACCGGACGCCGATGTCTCGCTGGTGGTCTCCAGTGCCGATGTCGGTAAAGTCGGTGCTGAGGTCGGTCTTTCCGGTCGCTAGGCGGTACACCGCGCCAACGGATTGCCGCCATTTGAACCCGGTGGTGGCACGTTGGGCAGTAATATCACCATGGTACGGATCCACGAGCAGAAATTTGGCCGAGAGTTCAACATCCCCAATCCCGCGAGTGATGCTTCCTGCGATCGGCTTTGCGTTGATGCCGTAGAGGGAGTCGCCAAGAAGGGTGGCGACATCATGCGCGGTGAGCGGGGCAGCTCCGATGGGTGCGAGCGGCGCGATGGTATTGCCGTAGCCCGAAAACTCACTCCGCAGCGCTACCAGCCGCGTTTCGATTGCCGTTTGCGCGGCACTGCCGGCCACGGGAACGAACACTGCGCCGGGGTTCGTGCGACCGCCGTACAGCGCCGAAAGCGCCGTCATCATGGCCCCGGTGCGACTGACGAGCGACGCTGCCGCGGCGGTGCTGAATCCACTACAGGCGGGTAGCGTGGGGGTGTTGGTGCAGGTGGTGACTCGCGCGTTCAGCGCGTTACTCGCAGCGTCGAACGCGCTGACGAGCGAGAGGTCGGTGGTAGCCGCCGCGGAGGTCCGCCGCGCTGGATTGAGCCCCACGGTCGCTTCGCGGCCGGTTGGGTTCATGCGAAGATCGACTTCAGCATGCGCCGTCACAAAGGGGACCATCACGCCGAGGGTGAGGCGGTTGGTCACCCCGTACTCGAACATCAGCGGCGTCGTCGACACCACGTTACGCTGGCCCACCGACATCGCGCCGAGCGACGCGCCGAAGTTCGCCATGCCGGCGAGCGACCGAATGGAGCTTTGGACCGGGAGGAGGCTCTCGAGGACACTCGGTCCCAAGGAGTCGACCGTGAAATCCAGTCCAAGGGGCTCGCGGGTCCCTTTGGCGCGGCCGGGGCTGTTTTCGCCGTAGCGACTCGACCAAGACGTCCAGTCGGCCATCCCACGCACCCGAAACTGCCCGCGCAGCAACGTCAGGGCGTCCTCGCCTGTGCCAGCAGTTACCTGGCCCAGCGCGGGCGAGGCAGCCAAGGCCAGAAGAAGCAGGGGACGCGCAAAACGGCTAGTTTGCATAGGAGACCTCAAGATAACGCACAGTCCATTTCCGTGACACACGACGCCCTGCAATCGGTTCCTTGGCAGATCACCGGCAACCACTGGTTGTCGCTCCCCTGCGTGCACCCTGCTGACGCCTCCCTCCATGCGATTGGGGTGCTGCATCGCGGTGCCCGCGCGGCGGTAGAGTTCGCCGGGAGCGCAGCGTTCCTCACGGGGACGGGGCCCGCGCTCGCGCGCCCCGTCCTTGAGCGCGACGGGGCCCGGATTGAGCTCGGCGTCAATGGCATTGTCTGGGAGCGCGCGCTGCATTGGCTCCCGACCTTCACCTGCTCGGTCGGCGACTTGGTTATCCGCGGAACGGTGTTCGCCCCGTTCGGACAGGACGCCGACATTGCCGGTGCGTGCTACGCGATCGCGGTCGAGAACAAGGGGACGTCGGACGCCCAGATCGCGCTATCACTCGAGGGAGTGCTTGGCCATCGGCAGCTTCGCGTGGTGACGCCACGCCCGCTCGAGGATGGGCATCGCGTGACCGTTCGCGGGGACGTCGTGATTCTTGATGGCGCCGAGCCGCCGGGACATGTGGCGCTCGCAATCGCGGCGGATGGGGCGGGGGAATCGACGGCCGATGTGACCGGCCCGCACAGCTACCGCGTGCGCCGACCGTTGGTAGTGCCGGCCGGTGGCCGGAGTGAGACCGCGTTTTATATCGGCGCGGGCCCGGAGCGCGACGGCGCCTGCGCGACCGTCGAAGTGCTCCGCCGCCGCGGCTGGAAGCAACTGCTCACCGGCACACGCGATGCGATTCGCACGCTCGAGCAGACCACCGGCATGGAGAGCGTCGACAGTCTCATTAACCGGAACATGCTCTTCGCCTATTTCTACGGCGTCGGGCGCGCGCTCGACGATGCGCATTTTTACTTGGTGCGTAGCCGCGCGCCGTGGTGCACGCGCGGCGTCACGATCCGCGACTGGGAAGCGCTCGCGTGGACGGTGCCAGCCGTGCAACTCGGCGATCCGCCATTGGCGCGCGAGTTGATTTTGCGCGCCTGTGAGATTCACGGGTATGCGCCAGGGCGCGGCGTGCATTACTTCGACGGTACCCTGTTTGAGCCGGGCTTTACGCTCGAGGGATGCTCGTCGTACGCGATTGCGGTGGAGCGTTACATTCGCGACACCGGCGACGATCAGATCGTAGAGGAGCCGATTTTGGCCGATACGTTGTATCATGTGGCCGACGATCTCGATGAGCGTCGTGATGACATTTTCGGGTTGTATAAGACCGAAGTGTCGCTGAGCGGTGCGCCTGCGCCGCAGCCATTCATGATGCATGGGAACGCCGTTGTTGCGGCGGCAATCGACGCGCTCAAGCGCACGCTGGCCGAAGAAGACGCGTCTGAGCTTCCGGACCCTGACACGTTGCGGGCGACCATCAAGCGCAGCTTCACTGCCGAAGGGGGAGGGAAGCCTGTGTATGTGTCGGCCTCGGATCTTGGGGGGCAGGCAACGATTGCGGACGACCCGCTGGGGTCCCTCGCGTGGCTCCCGCTCTTTGAGGGCATTGAACGGAGCGACCCGACGTATCGTCGCACGGCCAAAGAGACGGCCGGGCCGCCAGGGCACCTTGCGCGGCAGATTGGGCGGCTCTTTGGGCCGGATGCCTCCAAGATGCTGGAGTGGCTGCGTCGTGCACCGCTCGATCATGGCTTGGCGGCGGAGTTTGTGGACGAGGAAGGGAAGGCTACCTCGTGCGGCGGCGATGCCGCGCTGTCGGGGCTCCTCGCCTATGCCGTCTGGTTTACCGTGCAGACGCACGGGGTGCGTCCGTAACGGACGATTGCAGGGTGCAATGTGCGCGTCGCGCTTGTCCCAGCGAGTGCGCCGGTCTATTTTTCACGGGTTGCGGGAATAGCTCAGTTGGTAGAGCACAACCTTGCCAAGGTTGGGGTCGCGGGTTCGAGTCCCGTTTCCCGCTCTGATTCAGAACGACGAAAGGACGGAACAGGCGATGAGCCTCTTCCGTCCTTTCTCGCATCAGCACAGACTGGTATGTAGGCCGGGATGGCGAAATTGGCTAGACGCGGGAGACTTAAAATCTCCTGAGGGCAACCTCATCTGGGTTCGATTCCCAGTTCCGGCATAGGGTTTAGGCGGTGCGGGTCCTTCGGCCAAACAGGGGCTTAGGCCACGCGGGGCTGGTCGCCTGTAGAGTGTGACGTACGTCACTGGCGGAAACTCCCGGCGCATCGTACAATTTTATAATGCGTCCCCATCGACTCGCCCTCGCGGCCATCGCACTCCTCGCCTGCAGCGCCTGCAAAGACCTCTTTGGCAGCAAAAGCGCGCAGATCAAACCAGAACTTCGCCGGACTACGTCGTCGGCGGCGTCGCTTCTCGCCGGCGTTGGCCCGCAAGCACAGGTTGCGAGCGTAGCCGCAGGAGCGCCTGGCAGCGTCCCGTGGTCAAGCGCCTTCACGATCAGTTCCTTTCGGGTGCCCATTCGCGCGATCAACATTGCGCACAGCGTGGCGGGTTCCTCTGCGTTCACCGATGCGGCCACGGTGTACGATTGCGCGGCCGATTCCAACGCCGGCTGCCTCGTGGAACTGATCGGCGCGAACCTCGACGATATCCTCGGCGCGTCTCCGCGTTCGGTGAGTTACGGGACGTACGATGTGATTGCCGTCCAGAGCTGCAAAACCGAAGGGGCGTACACGGCGTACCTCACCGGCTCGGTCGTGATCGGTG
>Ga0209596_1000780_pt1 | contig 28772 bp, 29 predicted proteins | sample M_130807_MF_Meta_FD_187314 | JGI IMG/M metagenome (GOLD analysis project Ga0209596, IMG submission 187314) | Freshwater microbial communities from Lake Montjoie, Canada to study carbon cycling - M_130807_MF_MetaG (SPAdes) (version 2) | ecosystem: Environmental > Aquatic > Freshwater > Lake... | reverse complement strand
CAGGGCCTGAACGCTTGGATGGATCGAAGACGCTCTCATACGCACCGAACGAAGCCCGTAGGTGTGCCTCGTCGCTAAACGGCTCAACCATGAAGTCGATCGCCTCCTCATCGAAGGCTCCAGGGTATGCCCAAAGGCGAGAGTTATAAAAAGCACTTATGTATTGAGTGCGTAGTTCGGGCGTACTCAACTCGGCACTAAGGGAATCAGCATCTGTACCTTGACGAATGAAGTAATCGAGGGCATCCGTCTCTGGTCTCGTGCGGAGTCCCTGCATCTTCTCTCTCAAAAACGGAAGGGGACTATTGAAGAGAATCATGCGATCAACCCACTCAGGGCGCGCAGTGCTTAGTTCTTGAATGACCGGTCCACCTAGGTCTCCTCCTGCAACGACAATGCGTTCATGCCCGAGGTGATCATGCGCCAATGCGTAGAGGTCGCCGGCGTGGGCAGGGATGTCGTTGAATCCATCTGGGCCAAGCGCCGAGTCTCCGAAACCTCGGAGATCAGGGGCTATGACCTCAAAGCCAGCGCCGACTAGTTGATCAATTACTCGCCACCAGATCCGCTTCGTCTCGGGCCAGCCGTGGACAAGTAGAAGTGGCACACCGCCTACTCCACAGCGCACGAATGCCTGCTTAAAACCCCTTATGTTTGTCTCCTCAATGGGGAAGCGATCTGGGCGCAGGTCATCCATCATGAGGCTCGCGATTTTGAAGAGATGAGGCGACGCACAATTGCGATGTCCTCACCGTTCTCTTTAGCGTCCCCTGGTGTCTCGAGAATAAGAGGGGCATGCTTGAGCTCGGGCCAAGCAAGGATTTTTTGCAGTGGTTCTTCGCCTATCTCTCCTTGGCCTATGCGAGCATGTCGATCGCGTCTAGAGCCAAGTCCGTCACGTGAATCGTTGACATGAATCACTTTCACGCGCTCGGGTCCAATCTCTTTTAAAGATGCGCGCATCTTCTTGCGCCCAGTCTCCGATGCGATATCTACGCCTGCAGCAAAAAGGTGGCACGTGTCTAAACAGATTCCTAATCGCGGGTGCCACTCTGCGGCCTCAAAGACGTCAGCCAACTCGTCGATGGTTCCGGCTATTAGCGAACCAGACCCCGCAGTGAGCTCGATCAGAATATTGGAGTCTGGTATCGCCTCGAGTAGATCAACGACGGTCTCGCCTGCGCGCGTAACAGCCTCGTCGCGCGACTCTCCTTTCGCGCTTCCGGTATGGACAACAACTCCGCGCGCTGCAAGCCTCACTCCGCGTTCAAGGGAGAACCCAAGGTTGATGATGCTGCGCTCGTGCACGACTGGGTCGGGGGCTCCAATGTTGACCAGGTAGGGAGAGTGGAGGAGAAGCGGCCACCCTCTCTCGAGTACGCCCTGCGCTAGAAGTTCCTCCTCCGCAAGGTCAGGGGAGGGGACCGCCCACCCCCTTGGATTGGATGGGAATGCCTGAATCGCATCGCAGCCACGCTCCTCTCCATGGGCAAGGGCGCGTGAGAGCCCCCCTGCAACGGAGACGTGACAGCCGACGGATCGCTTTGTTGATGCCATGGGCAGGTACCGTACCGGCATGATCGAGATCGTAGAGACACCAAAGCGAGCATTAGCGATTTATGCGCACCCTGATGACCCTGAGGTCTCGGCAGGCGGAACGCTTGCGCGTTGGGCTCAGGCCGGTTCTGAGGTTTGGGTATTGGTCACTACCCTAGGGGATAAGGGAAGCGACGACCCCGCTACCGATCCGAGAGCGATGGCCAAGCAGCGGCGCGAGGAGACCAATGAGGCAATGCAGGTTTTAGGGCTTGCTGGGAGCCTCCATCTTGATTATCCAGACGGAGAGATTGAAGACTCGATTGGATTGCGCGAGCGCATCGTTAGGCATGTTCGCGAACTCCGCCCAGATGTGATTCTCTGCCCAGACCCGACTGCGCTCTTCTTCGGTGATCGGTATATAAACCACAGGGACCACCGCATTACAGGCCTTGCCGCCCTCGATGCAGTTGCTCCAGCGTCATCGAATCCGCATTATTTTCCGCAGCACATAGCAGAGGGTCTTTTGCCTCACTCGGTGTCACAGGTTTTGTGCTCAGGGACCCTTGCGCCGAATGCGTGGGTTGATGTCGCTGCCACAATCGATCTAAAAATTGAGGCGGTTGGGTGCCACGCGAGTCAGGTTGGTGAGGAGGCGTTGTGGCTCCCCGAGGTGATACGAGATCGGGCCGCAGCATCTGGAGCAGAGGTCGGTGTCGAGTTCGCAGAGGCCTTTAGAAGGCTGCAGATTTCCTAAGTATCGGTGCAGAGGTTTCGTTTAGACGATCAGGATCGTGGTCTGCGCCACTCTGCCATCGCTCGAAGTGTAAGCACCGCTACGATCCCCACCCCAATGGCACAGAAGGCACCGCCGATTAAGGCTCCAATCGCCTGTGAGGCTGCACAGTCTCCAGAGCGCATGACATCGCACTGCACCCCGGCAACTCCATAACCAATTACTGCTCCGAGAACTCCGCTCAATACGGTGAGTCCATAGGCGATGATGAAGGCGCGTTTTCTGGGCCCAGGCCCCGTGTCGAATCCGGATGTATCAGATGTGGTGGGTTCGGGGCTCTTCATGCTGTCGATTGTAGGCAGAGATGATTCGTCAAGCACTACGCGGAAGTCCGTGGCAAACTAGGCGGAGTGAAGAACGTTTTTTATGTAGCCGGAGCGGTACTAGAGCGCGATGCCAGCCTCCTGCTGGTGCGCAACCTCCGCCGCAACGGCGCCCACGATTGGAGCACTCCCGGAGGGGTCATCGACCCGACCGACGCAAGTGTCTTGCATGGATTGACGCGCGAGGTCGAGGAAGAGACGGGTCTGCGAGTTCTCTCATGGTCGGGGCTTCTCTATGAGGTAATCGCTACCTCAATAGATTTGGGCTGGGAGATGCGCTGCGAGGTACATCTCGCGGCAGAGGTAGATGGTGAGATCACAATCAATGACCCCGATGGGATCGTCGATCATGCTGCATTTATCTCGGCCGACGATTTAGGCGAGCACCTCGAACTCTGCTTCCCTTGGGTTAGCGAGCCCCTAACTGAGTGGTTATCGCAGCGATGGCCCCTTGGGGAGGTCCGCAACTTTCAATACGAAGTCACGGGCTCCTCACTCTCATCGCTTGTAGCGACAAGAGTTGTTTAGTCCGGTGAGAATTATTAAGTGAGGGATGAGCCAACTTTTCTGCATCTTGATCTAGATGCATTCTTCGCATCGGTAGAACAACGAGATGACCCAACACTGCGCGGGCGCCCTGTAATTGTGGGTGGGACCGGAGGTCGTGGCGTTGTCGCTGCTGCATCCTATGAAGCGAGGGAGTTCGGAGTTAGAAGCGCAATGCCGACCATCAAGGCAGAGCGACTCTGCCCAAATGGCGTCTTCTTGCCGCCGCGCTTTGAGGCATATCAGAAGGCAAGTCGAGCAGTTATGAAAATTATGTCGAGCGTAACTTCCTTAGTGGAGCCGCTCTCTCTAGATGAGGCATTCTTAGATGTTGCAGGGGCGATGCGTAGATTTAGCGACCCTCGCGCAATTGCCGAGTTCATGCGCTCAAGTATTCAACGAGATGTTGGTCTCACGGCATCCGTTGGCGGTGCTACGACAAAAATGCTTGCAAAGATCGCTAGCGACCTTGCGAAGCCGGATGGCGTTCTTATAGTTAAACCCGGCGATGAGTTGAAGGTCCTTCATCCGCTGCCGGTAAATCGTTTGTGGGGGGTTGGCCCTGCGACGAGGGAGAGGCTTGATCGCTTTGGAGTAAAGACAATTGGGGATCTCTCGAGAATCCCTGAGGCAACACTTGTCGGGGCCCTAGGTGCAGCGAGTGGAAAGCACCTTCATGCTCTCTCTTGGAATAGAGATGAGCGTGGTGTGCGGCCAGATCAAGAGACAAAGTCTGTTAGTCATGAAGAGACGTTCTCGGAGGACAAGACCGATCGCATTGAACTTCAGCGGGAACTCATACGAATGACTGAGCGAGTCGGTGCTCGTCTACGGAGTGCCGGCCTTGCGGGGCGCACGATTCAGTTAAAGGTTAAGTACCACGACTTCAGGCAGGTCACACGCTCAGCAACTCTCGATCACCTCACGGACTTAGCCGGTGAGATTGGCCCGGTCGCTCGCGACCTCCTCAGCGGCCTTGAGATCGCCGGGGGAGTGCGCCTCCTTGGAGTCTCAGTTACAGGGCTCTCATCCCAGGGTGAGCGCGAGGAGCAGTTGAGTTTTGACTCGGTGGCGGATCTAGGTAATCGCGAGACTCGAAGGGCGCTCGAGCTAGCTGTGGATGCTGTGCGCGAAAAATTCGGCGATGACTCCCTCGGCTCCGGTGCCGTAATCGACGATGGGCGAGTGAGGTCAGACAGAAAGGGCTCGCTTTACGGGCCTCTTGCGACTTCGGAGGAGGATCGAGCCCAAGATGCTCGCAGGGGGCCAGAGGGGGGCCCGAGTTAAAACATTCCTAGATGCCTGTTAGGTAGCCCGGTTAGATGCTGGCTTGTTGGCGCTAGGAGAATCGCAGTTGGCTCAGTTATGATATTGAAGGCACACTAAGTGTGCTGGTAATGATGTCGATCGGGCACTATGTGTCCGCCAACTCTAGGGTCGAAAATGCCAATGCCGCTTTCCGATGATGAGCAGAGAATCCTCAGAGAGATTGAGGCAAATCTCACAGCCACAGATCCACAACTCGTTCAGCAAGTATCTGAGACAACCCTCTACCGACATGCCACTAGGAACATCCGTTGGGCGGCGCTTGGTTTCGTTGCTGGGCTGGTTCTCCTCGTGCTGACCTTTACTCAGGTTCTGCTTCTTGGTGTAGTTGGATTCTTAGGAATGCTGATATCGCTTCTTGTTATTGAGCGAAATGCTCGGGCGATGGGTAAGGCCGGCATCGCAAACTTTGGTGACTCAATGAAGAACGGCCCCCTGTCAGGGGTGGCTGATCGCTTTCGCATGCGCCCTACAAGTGACGAATCATCCTGAACGCACTGCCCACATCGGCGACTGAGGGCACCGCAATGAGTCTCCCAATCGGTACTGTATTCGTAGCGGTTCTGCGCCACCCATCTCTCTGGCCTACCGCAATTGGGGCAGCTTTTCGCCTATCACCCAAGGGCTGGTGGATGCGGCCTCCTTTCTTGCCAATTCCAGACCGCGCGTATTTGGAGTTTCGTATGGAGACTCAGTACGGAGGTAATGCCGAGCCAGTAGCGAGTGATGTTGTCTCGTACTTACGCTGGTGTCGTGACGAAGCACGGCGCTCCGCTCACTCTGTCTAGAGATTTACTTCAAGACAAGAGACCCTCGTACCTAGATAACTGGCGGTGCCTCTATGTGTAGCGGCTCGTGGAGCCATCCCTCGAGTGGCGGCAACACCCAGGCAAGTACGGGCCCTGTTGCGAGTACCAGGATTACTGTCCCGACCCCTACCTGACCACCGAGAGCAAAACCTGCCGTGAATAAAACCGCCTCGATTCCCCATCGGGCGTGGCGAAGGTGAACTCCGCGTTCAACTATGGCGAGCATTAGCTCCTCCGCAGGGCCGGCCCCAAGTCGAGCAAGCAGGAGAAGGGTTATCGCTGCCCATAGAGCGATTAGCGCGAGTCCCAAGATGAGGGATCGCGAGAGCAGGGTCTGGGGCTCATCAAAGGTATTGAGCATCAGATTGATCATTGCGCCGAAGCCGACGACCGCAGCCACAGAGAAGGGGCGCGGGCGCCTACCAAGGGCCCAGGCACCGAGTATTGAGGCCGCCCCAACAATCCACGACGTGGTCCCAACATCGAGCCCACTCTGCTTGGCAATCCCAGAGTTAAGGACGTCATAGGGCGCCACGCCGAGGCGAACAAGAAGAAGGGCGCCTACGGATGCGCCACCGATGATGACCCCGCAGACGAAGAGCAGGATTCGAAGCCATAAGCGCATTCCCTGACCATACAGGCAGCGATACAGGGACCGAAGGAAGGGACCTCCCTAAATAGACGGTGGTAGAAAGTGGGGCTAAGTGGGTTGACATGGCGCCAAGTGGGGCGTAAGGTGGCGCTCGTGGGGTTAGAGGTGCCGGAATCCCGGTGCCGATTGCGAGGGCTGCTGTTACTAGCGGGCCTATAAAACAAGGCGAAACATTATGTCGAGGGGCTTTGAGGGGAGTTATCAGCACTCCCTAGACACGAAGGGCAGGGTGGTCATGCCCCTTGAATTTCGTGCTGGGCTCGCTGACGGCTGCCATGTCGCCCCAGGCCTTGATCGCTGCATCGCTGTCTACCCAGATGACACTTTTGAAGAGGTGCGCGGCCGTGTTACTGAAGCTGCGCGCCGAGGTACCCGCCAGCGCAACGCAGCCAGAGCCTTTATTGGCAATTCGCGTCGCTGCAAGATCGATCTTCAGGGGCGTGTGGCGGTCCCTGCAACTCTTCGCGAACTCGCAGGCCTTGACCGCGAAGTAATCGTCGTCGGCATTGATGAACGCATCGAGATCTGGGACGCAATTCGTTGGCGCGAGCTCGAGACCATCGGTCTTGAAGACCTCGCGACTTCTCCGGACCTAGCGGATCTCGGAATCATCTAAGTAGCCCAGCCGGAGCCACCGGTTGAGTAGCGGCCCAGCAATACAACAAGACAGCAATACAACAAGACAGCAATAGAGCACTAAAGCATTACAGCACTAAAGAACTACAGAAATAGCAATTATTGACAGGTGGGGCCGGACTCCGGCCCATCAACAGTCCTTCGGGTGGCACGGGAGAAAGCCCCACTCCGCCCGCTTTCGACCTAGTGAGCTTGGAGAGACAACCAACGCTCACGACTTAGTCGTCCGAGGGACTGTTGATGGACCAGGGAACGAATCCAAGAACAACGACGGGAGTAAGAGGTTGGTAAGCGAGGAGTTCGAGCACCGCCCGGTAATGGCACGGGAGGTCATCGCTCACCTCGTTGAGGTTCCAGAGGGCACGGTCGTGGATTGCACGATCGGCGGCGCTGGGCACTCACGCCTACTTCTTGCAGCACGCCCCGACCTTCGGGTCCTCGGTATCGACCGAGATCTGATCGCCGTGGCAGCAGCTCGGGCGGCGCTCGCAGAGTTTGGTGAGCGTGCCTCGGTGGTCCATGCGGGGTTTGCGGATCTTGCCGAGACCGTTCGACGAGAGACTGAGGGGGACATAGTGGGAATTCTCTTTGACCTAGGGGTAAGCAGCCCGCAACTCGATAAGCGAGAGCGAGGCTTCTCTTACTGGGACCAGGCACCACTTGATATGCGTATGGACTCCTCTCAGGGGATTACCGCTGCAGATGTGCTCAATACCTATGACGAGTCTGATCTCACATCGATCATCTCCTCCTATGGCGAGGAGCGTTTTGCTTCACGCATCGCACGCGAGGTCGTTGCTAGGAGACCACTCGTAACTACCGGCGACCTAGTCGATGCGATCAAGGCTGCGATCCCTGCGCCTGCTCGTAGGAAGGGCGGCCACCCTGCTCGCCGCACTTTCCAGGCCATACGCATGGAGGTCAATCGAGAACTTCAGCAACTTGATTCCGGGCTCGATGAATCTGTGCACCTACTCGCACCTCGCGGTCGCGTCTTGGTGCTTGCATACCACTCCCTCGAGGACCGTATGGTTAAGCAGCGATTCAATAACTGGGCAGGTCGGGGACCAAAACTAGGGCGGCCAGACCTACCCGTTGCTCCGTTAGAGGCTCCACTTGTGCGGCTCGTGACCCGCAAGCCGGAGCGCCCAAGTGAGATTGAAGTAGAGGAGAATCCTCGCGCGAGCAGCGCGTTGCTCCGTGTTGCAGAGCGCCTCGCATGACCGCAACACTTCGCGCCCCCGCGCGCACGCGTACTAATCAGTCAGGCGCTCGGCCAGCACAACGTCGCGCAACACCGAAGGCCTCGCCTCAGTTACGTGTCGTAGATGAGCAAGCGCGTCTCCGTCACAATGCCAGATCACTGCTCGTTCGCGGGTTCCTAGTAACTGCTGGATTTGTGATCCTTGGAGCCTTCATATTCCAATCCTTCGTCTCGCAAGGCCAGATTCGCCTTAGCACTCTCACCGTTGAGACTCAGGCTGCGCAGGCTGCTTATCAGTCGGAGCGTCTCGCTTATGCAGAGGCCTCAGCCCCATCGAAGATTGCGTCCAAGGCCGCAAGTCTCGGGCTAATCAGGGGACCGGTTCCGCGATTTATCAGCGTCGAGGGAGTCGTGCCCTCCTCAAACTCTGGTGCATTTACATCGAGATCGTCGACCCTCGGCGAGGATTGGGAGAGGGTGAAGCCACACCTTGAAGCGCGACCATGACCCCATCAATGCGAAGACCAGAACCGTTCGGCCGGCCGAGAAGCCGACGTCAAGGAGCGGGGAGTCGACCAGACGGGCGACTCCCACACCCCGCGCCGCCACCCGTGGGAGTGCGGAGCCGAGAGGGCGTGCGAGACCCGAGGTAAGCACCCCGATTGGGGCTGCGACGCGCTCCTCTGGCTCCTCCCGAAATAGCGGTGGTGCATCGAGCTCTACTACTCGAGACAGGAGCGCTTCTAGGAGTGCGAATAAAACGTCAGCACGCCCTGCCGCTACGCGCCGTGCACGTTCAGTGCCGGTGACCTCCCCTGCAGAGTCAAGGGGCAGAGGAGATTCAAAGCGTGCACTCTCATCACGAGGCGCGTCTGCGGATCGCACCCCTATTTTCTCAAGACTTTTAGCCTCTCTCCTCTCTGCATTGACAGGGCTTGTTGTAGCCGCAAGTTCCTACGTCGCTGATCGCGCGACTCAGCCGGTGGTCACCACCAAACGCCTCTCTGCAAATCAAATTCATCTACAGACGAGAAAGCGCCTCCGCTGGTTCCTCGGCGTAGCGGTCTTTGTATTTGCAGTCGCGGGGGCAAAGATGATCTACCTGCAAGTAGTGCAGCGTGATCGCTTCATCGCATACTCAGTAACTCAGCGAGAGCACACAACCCTCCTCGCGGCGGATCGGGGAACAATCTTCGACCGTAACGGTATTGATCTCGCACTATCAGCGCCTAGCAATACCATTGTCGTCGACCCGACTTTGGTAAAAGACAAGGGCCGCGCAGCTTCACTCCTCGTGCCGATTCTCGGACTCCCACGTCGAGAGATACTCGCCCGACTTAAGGCAAAGAACCACTTCCAGTACCTAGCGCGCCAAGTTGATTCATCGGTCGTCGAGAAGGTCAAGGCCCTTGATCCAGAGGCATCTAAGAACAAGGCTCTCTACAGCCTCGGTGGCATCTATTTTGTGAATGAGCCGAAGCGTGTAAACCCAAGTGGAGGGAGCCTTGCTGCTCCAGTCCTCGGCTCCGTGAACCTTGAAGGTGCAGCGTTGAGTGGACTTGAGGCCAGTAACGACTCAATTCTTAAAGGCAAGCGCGGCCGAATTAGCGCTCAGACCGATTCACGCGGACGCGAGATTCCTAGGACTAGCAGATCAGTCGTCCCTGCAAAACGCGGTGACGATCTTGTACTTACAATTGACCAGTCGCTGCAGTATGAGGTCGAGCGCCGACTGGTAGATCGAGTCGCTGCAGCGGGGGCCATCGGCGGCCTTGTTGTTGTTGCTGATATCACAAACGGCGATATTCTCGCTATGGCATCAGCGGTCGGTGCCGATGCAGCGAAGGGTGAGCCTGCGCGCGTGGCAAATGGACTTGAGCAGAATCGGCCGCTTACCTGGACCTATACGCCCGGATCTGTAAATAAAATTGTTACATTCGCTGGGGCTATTGAGCGTGAAAAAATCAATTCGGATTCGGTCATTGATGGGATCACCAACTCGGTCACAGATAGCGGCTTCACGATTACGGACGACCATGTAATGCCTAGTGCGATGAGTGCAACTGAGATTCTTGCGCGATCCTCAAATGTCGGCACAACCAAGGTCGCTGCGATGCTCGGCAAGGAGGGTTTAAGTCATTTCTTGACTGCGTTTGGATACGGCGTCACAACCTCTATCGATTTCCCGGCACAGTCCTCAGGGATACTTGCTGCATCGAAGGATTGGCGTTCGATCGACATGCTCACAAAGCCGATTGGTTATGGACTAGCAGCAACTCCGATGCAGGTTCTCGATGCCTACATGACGATTGCAAACGGCGGGAAAATTGTCCATCCTCGCCTCGTTGCCGCTCGTATTGATTCACAGGGAGTGCGTCACCCGAATGTCTCGCGACCAGGTGGCCGTGTCGTCTCGAGAGCTACAGCGAGTGCAGTTACAGAGATGTTGACCCACGTCGTGGCCCCATCGCCAGCGACTGGAGGATCTGCAGCAGTTCCGGGATATACGGTTGCTGGAAAGACTGGGACAGCACGCCAGAAGACCGGTAGTGGCGCAGATAGTTTTGCGCTAGCGAAACTCGAGGCAACCTTCGTTGGTTTCGCTCCGGCTGAGAACCCTCGTTTTGCTGCGATCGTTGTACTGGATGGGCAGGCTGGGAATGTCGGTTTCTACGGTGGCTCGGAGTCAGGGCCACTCTTCTCGCAGGTAATGGCTCAGACACTTCGTCTGAATGGTGTTGCCCCAACTCGAGACCCTCAGGGCTTGAGTCAAGCGGTTACAGGTCCATTGTTATCAGGTATCGCAGCCGCTCCAACGGGGCCGGCAGTTGGGCCTCCGAGTGCTCCAGTCAAGGCTCCAGTAAAGGAGCCTGTAAACGCCTCGGACTCCAAGGCAGTTAAATCGACGCTGCAGGGGCCGAAACACAGACGCGTCTCCAGCCGCAGAGCGGCGGGCGCGAATAGGGCTCGCAGCACTCAATCGAAGCCTCTGCTGTAGGTGCAGTTGTGCAGCTCTCTGAAATCCTCGTAGATGTTGAAGTAGACCGCGTAATAGGTCCATTAAATCTTGAGGTTCGATCGATAGTTGACGACAGTCGGCGCGTGACACCGGGAGCACTATTTGCAGCGATTCCCGGTTCTTCTGTTGATGGGCATGACCATGCTGCAGAGGCAGTACGCAGAGGCGCTGTTGCTCTCTTAGTGGAGCGAGAACTTAACTCCGCCGCTACGCAGATACAGGTGGGTTCAGTGCGTCGCTCAGTTGGTCCAGTTGCCTCTGTGTTTGAGGGTCGGCCTAGTGCGTCAATGAACCTCCTTGGTGTGACCGGCACAAATGGCAAGACCACAGTCTCCTATCTCTTGGAGTCAATCGCTACCGCAGCCGGGAAGAGTGCCGGCGTAATCGGAACCCTCGGTGCTCGCATAGATGGTGATGAACTCCCGGTTGGCTTTACCACTCCTGAGGCCGCCGATCTTCAGCGGCTTCTAGGGACGATGAGGGATAGAGGAGTCGAGACCGTTGCTCTAGAGGTGAGTTCGCATGCCTTAGCGCAGTCACGCGTTGATGGCACGCGTTTTAAAGTTGCTTGCTTTACAAACCTGACGCATGACCATATTGATTTCCACGGATCTATGGCCGAGTACTTCTCCGCCAAAGCGAGACTATTTACCCGAGCATTTACGAACCGAGCAGTTATCAACCTCGATGACCCTGTCGGTCTAGATCTTGAGACACGCGCCACGGGAGCAGGGGTCTCGGTGCTTACCTACGGTCTTGGATCCAATTCGGATGTAACCGCAACCGATATCGAGGTTGGAGCGACCGGTACCGACTTCACGGTTGTTGGACGCGCAAGCGGCGGGGAGAGTCGGGTTCATATAAACCTGCTCGGGCGGCTCAATGTCTCCAATGCGCTAGCCGCACTTACTACAGCATTCTCTGCAGACATTCCGCTCGAGTCCGCTCTTGAAGGACTCGCAAATCTGAGGCGAGTCCCAGGACGGCTAGAGAGAGTAGATGCAGGGCAACAGTTTGCTGTGCTTGTTGACTTTGCCCACACCCCTGATGCGCTCGCAACTGTGCTGCGTGATGCGCGCGCTCTCGCGCGCGGGGGCCGCGTGATTGTTGTATTTGGTTGCGGTGGAGATCGCGACTCGCTAAAACGACCACTAATGGGAGCGGCGGCCGGTGCGCACGCTGATATAGCAATTATTACCTCAGACAATTCGCGATCAGAGAACCCTCAAGCAATCGCAGATGCGGTGGAGCTTGGAATTCGCAGCAGCTTGGCCTCATATCAAATTGATCTAGATCGTCGACGGGCAATTGGAGTCGCACTTGAGCTTGCAGGGCCGGACGATGTAGTCGTGATCGCAGGCAAGGGGCACGAAACTTCTCAGACTTCCATGGGAGTCACACATGAATTCAACGATGTAGAAGTCGCTGAGGAAATTCTGCGCGACATGCTTCTTAAGGGCGAGATATGAACATCACAGTCGCTGAGATCGCAGAAATATCCGGAGGAATGATTGTTGGAGCTGAGTCGCGAGCGACTGTGACCGGGTTTGATTTTGACTCTCGAGTTCAACGCTCAGGTGCTGGTTTTGTAGCCCTTATTGATGGCAGGGATGGGCACGACTACGTATCGGCGGCGCTGGAGCGTGGGGCAGCGGTAGCACTCGTTTCGCGTATTCCTGAGGGTGTTGATGGGCCGCTAGTGGTAGTTGAAGACCCTCTTCGTGCTCTCGGCCAGATAGCGAAGTTCGCTAGGTCCTCAATGGCAGATGCAAGTGTTGTTGCGGTTGCAGGCTCGGCGGGCAAGACGAGTACTAAAGACCTAATATTCTCGAGTGTTGCCCGCAGGTTTAAATCTCATGCAAACTCCGCGTCATTCAATAATGAGTTTGGATTACCTGTGACGATCCTTGATGCGCCTGTAGGTACTGAGGTCCTGGTGTTAGAGATGGGGGAGAGATTCCGCGGGGATCTGAGCTATCTATCTGAGATCGCTGCCCCAAATATTGGAGTAATCACGCACGTAGGCCTTGCTCATTCTGGGAACCTCGGTGGGCGGGCAGGGATTATTGATGTCTTGAGCGAACTCTTGGTTGCACTTCCTAATGACGGTCTCGCAGTTCTGAACTCGGAGTGCTCCGCTACGCAGACTCTGCTTGAGCGGAGTGCAGCCCCTGTCCTAACTGTCGGGTATGCCCTAGATGCTGACGTTCGAATCTCTAACGCCTCGTTAGATGAGCAGTTGCGACCGACCTTTTCGCTACATACTCCATGGGGGAATCTTGATTCAGTGCGCCTGCAACTTCTAGGCGAGCATCAGGTCGCCAATGCTGCGATGGCTGCGGCGACGGCTCTGTACTTAGGAGCCTCAACTGACGACGTAACTCTCGGGCTCTCCTCTACTCTCCCTGCACACTGGCGTATGGAGCTTTCTCACAGCCAAGGTGGCGTTGCTGTTCTTAATGACTCTTATAACGCGTCACCAAAAGCAATGGAGGCGGCGCTGACGACTTTTGCCCGTCTTCCAGCAGGTCGGCGAATAGCGGTTCTGGGGGCAATGCACGAGTTAGGGGACGAGAGTCGGTCTGAGCATGCGCGTATCGGCGAACTGGCTGCGACAGTCGGCATCGATGAGATAGTTGTAGTGGAGTCAGAACTATCAGAGCCACTAGCGGCAGCCGCCGAGGCCTCGGGTGCGCGGGTAGCGCGCGTTGCGAATCCAGAAGCGGCCTTCTCTCTTATCTCAGAGTCCCTTAAATCTGGAGATGCAGTGCTGCTCAAGGCATCTCGCGTGGTTGGTTTGGAGCGAGTAGCAGATCTCTTATTGGGGGTCGACGGATGATCGCAGTTTTGATCGCAGTCGCTGTCTCTTTTCTTGTCTGCGTATTAACTACGCCCTTATTGATACGTGTTCTGCAGCGGAACCACATTGGCCAAGCAATTCGTGATGACGGCCCTGTGGCGCATCCGCATGAAGCGAAGGCTGGAACGCCGACGATGGGGGGAATTGCCCTAATTGCTGCAGCCTTCATCGGGTACCTAGCGGCGCATGTTCGTACAGAGGCGATCAAGTTCGCGGATACGGCGATATCTCTTTGGTTCCTTATTCTCGGAATGGCGTTGGTCGGCTTTCTTGATGACTGGCTAGGAGTACGTAAATCCCGAAACCTTGGGCTGCGTAAGCGCGGAAAACTCGGGGGTCAATTGCTCGTCGCTGGAGGCTTCTCGCTCCTGGCATTAACGTTTGTGCAGACGAGCACAGCACTGTCATTCACTCGCGCTTTTAATTTTGAGCTGGCAGGCTGGCTCTGGGTCGTAATAGCGGTTGTGGTCATAATGGCAAGCAGCAACGCTGTAAATATCACTGACGGATTAGACGGACTCGCTGCAGGGTCATCAGCCTTAGTTTTTATAGCATTTATCGTTATCGCCTTCACGCAGTTCAGGCACCCCGGCGCTTATAACTTACAAGCCGCCAGCCAGATCGATCTCGCTGTTGTCGCTGCCGGGATGCTCGGAGCATGCGTAGGGTTCCTTTGGTGGAACGCGTTACCGGCTCGCGTCTTTATGGGCGATACTGGAGCGCTTGCTCTAGGAGCCGCTATTGCAGGCTTGGCGATCCTTACCCAGACGATTCTTCTTCTACCTATTCTCGGCGGGCTCTACATCGTTGAGACGATGAGTGTGATCCTGCAGATAATCTCGTTCAGAGGATTTGGTCGCAGAATTTTTCTCATGTCTCCTATCCATCATCACTTCGAACTCTTGGGGTGGCCTGAGTCGAGTGTCGTAGTGAGGTTCTGGATACTCGCCGGTTTCGGTATGGCATTAGGCCTCGGCCTCTTTTACGCAGACTTCTTGGGAATGCCCGGGCTCATCGGATGAGCAGTCTCTGGCAGTTTCTACGAGACGCGAAGGTCTAGGCGCATGAGCAGGGAATCACACGACTGGAGCGGAGAGAGCGTGCTGGTGGTCGGGCTTCGCATGACTGGATCTGCGGTAGCGCGCTCGTTTTTGTCGCGCGGTGTCGAGGTGATAGTGGTGGAGGAGAGGCCGGGTGCTCTGGGCTATGCAGAGTTGCGAGATGAGTTACTCGCAGCCGGGGCGCAGATCATCGAGTCTCCTGAGGAGTCTGAGTGGAGATCGCTTGTCGCAGGAGTTGATTTAGTGGTTCCTAGTCCAGGGGTGCCTCCTTCTCACGCGGTAATGATTGCCGCCTTGAATCAGGGAGTACCGGTAAGAGGTGACATTGATCTCGCTGTTGGCGAGTCTCTGGTGCCTGTTGTCGCAGTCACGGGAACCAACGGTAAGACCACAGTGACGACCCTCATTGCTGCGATGCTTGAGGCAAATGGGCTACGTGCCGGCGCCGCTGGAAATATCGGGTGGGCGGTGATGGATGCGCAGCAGAGAGCCTTCGATGTACTTGTTGTTGAGGTCTCGAGTTTTCAACTCCACTCGACCACAGAGACGTTTACTCCCTCAGTATCAGTTCTTCTCAATATTGCGGAGGACCACACCGATTGGCACGGCTCGTTTGCCGAATACTCTCAGGACAAAGCTCAAGTATTCAGGCATCAGGGAGCTGCGGATCTGCTCGTGTTTAACTTAGATGACCCGATAGTCGCGGCACTTGCCCTCGAGGCTCCGGGGAGGACTCTCTCCTTCTCCATTGATCCAGGTGCCACATCTGGATATCGAATTCATAATGGAGCGCTAGTAACTCCAGATGGCGATCGGATTGCGCGCATAGCTGACCTACCGCTGCAGGCCCCTCACGATCTAGCCAATGCTTTAGCGGCCTCAGCGGCGGCGCTGAATTCAGGTGCAAATATTGAGTCGGTGCACGCGGCGCTCCTTTCATTTGCGAGGCTCCACCACCGAGCCGAGCCCATAGGTGAGAATCAGGGCGTGGCATTCATAAACGACTCGAAAGCAACCAACCCACACGCCACGATTACTGCGGTCGGTGGCTATGAGAGTTGTGTGCTTATTGCCGGGGGTCGCAACAAAGGAATCGACCTCTCGATTCTAAGGCCCCTCTCAAAGAAATTGAGGGGAGTGGTTGCGATCGGCGAGTGCGCCGCGGAGATTGAGGCAGCATTTGACGGAGTTACTCCGACGCGGGTGGCGACCACTATGAAGGATGCCGTTCGATTCGCCGCGGAGATGTCCAAGCCTGGGGATGTTGTTCTGCTCTCTCCTGCGTGTGCATCCTTTGACTGGTATCAATCCTACGAGGAGCGCGGAGATTCGTTCGTCTCTGAGGTAGAGGCATTTATAGCGGGGGATGGACATTGACATCCACAACATCGAAACGCTCCTCAACGAAGAGAAGAAGAACCCCTGCGACGACGCGACGATCGCGTCTCTTAGTGAAAGTAAAGCGGAATTCTCTCGTTACGCGGCTCAGTGTGATAATTATTTTTCTCTGCGTAATTGGTACAACGATGGTGATGTCCGCATCGAGCGTGGAGTCGTTAAATAACGGCTCAGGTGCCTTCTCCTTTGTTACCGAGCACGTCATCAACCTGACAATTGGTGCAGTTCTCTTCTTGGTGATTAGTCGTTTTGACTATCGAGCTTGGTTGAAGTTGGGTCCGATCGTTTTAGGTGTAGCAGTTTTGATGCTGATACTTGTCCTAATCCCAGGGATTGGAATCGTTCGTAATGAAGCTCGCCGCTGGTTGGGGGTTGCACCGTTTGTGTTTCAGCCTTCAGAGCTGGTGAAGTTTCCGCTCGCGATTGTTTTGGCAGGCATTCTTGCAGCGCGCGAAAAGGCTGGAGAGCTAAGAAGTATTCGCAGAACGCTGTTACCTGTCGGGTGCATAACTGGATTTATAGCGTTGCTTGTCCTAGCTGAGCGAGATTTCGACTCAACCCTTGTGATTTTAGGACTCGTTGCAGGGATGCTCTTGCTGGTAGGGATTCCAAAGACTTGGTTGTTGGGTGCAGCGGTGGGTGGAGCAGCCCTGACCTATTACCAATTATCTGAGCCATTTCGTAGAGCGCGAGTGTTTGTTTTCCTTGACCCTTGGAAGGACGCCCTCGGCACTGGCTACCAGTCAATAGCTGGGTATACGTCCCTTGCCCTAGGGGGTTGGTTTGGTACGGGCCCCGGTACGAGTACCGCGAAGTGGGGATTCCTGCCCGTTGCTTACTCTGATTTTGTATTTGCGGTTATCGGTGAAGAGTTTGGGGTTGCAGGGTGCCTAGCTGTTGTGATCGGTTTTATTGCATTCGGCGTGATTGGTTTCAAAATTGCTCTTTGCGCGCCTGACCGATTCGGGACTCTCCTAGCGAGCGGGCTCACCCTGACTGTTCTGATCCAGGCAGCGATAAATATCGGGATGGTTGTTGGGATCGTCCCTGTCTCTGGCTTAACCCTTCCATTTATCTCCTACGGGGGAACCTCGCTGATACTGATGCTCAGCGCAGCGGGCATACTCTGCAACATTGCTTATCAAGGCAAGCCCCGTGTCGCTTCAACAAAGGCAACGCCTAGAGCCAAATCATCCAGAGGGTGAAGAAGATCGCGAACTCTAAGCGCAGCGATGCTGGCGAATCAGGCCGAGTTCGAGACTCGGAACCCAGCTCTAATCGACTTCGAGTCGTGATCGCTGGGGGCGGCACTGGAGGGCACGTCTATCCAGCGCTCGCTCTAGCGGATGCTCTATTGGATCGTGGGGTAAGCGGAGAGAGAATTCGCCTTATAGGAGCGCGTCGCGGGATCGAGGCGCGGCTGTTCCCTGAGACTGCCTTCACATTTACGTTGCTCTCGCTTAGCGGTCTCGATAGGAGTAAAAATCCGATCTCCGTCTGGCGAAATGTTGTCGCTGTTGCATCACTGATACTCGGTGTCTTTCGAGTTGCTTGGATGCTTCTACTAAACCGCCCCGATTGCGTTGTCGGAGTCGGTGGCTATGCCTCGGCGCCGTCTGTGTTTGCTGCAAGGATCCTGGGAATTCCAGTAGTGGTGCACGAGCAGAATGCTTCTCCGGGTCTAGTAAATCGCTTGGCTGTTCGACTCGGTGCTCGCGCTGCAATCTCTCTGCCCGGTACTCCCCTAAAGGGTTGCGTGCTTACGGGGAATCCGGTGCGAAGCGCTATATCTGAGATTACGCGTACCCCGAACCAACTCAGGCCCCTAATCGGCATAGTCGGCGGGAGCCTCGGCGCTGGCCGCCTAAATGATGCAGCGCTTGGTCTTGCATCGCGATGGGGAATGCGCACAGATGTGAGCCTTCGCCATGTCACAGGGCCTCGCTTCTTGGAGTCATGCGAGAGCGCGTATAAGACTCGGCGTTCACCCACTGATGTTCTCGATTATCAGATTGTCGGGTACGAGGAGCAGATCGAGACACTCTATTCCGGAGTCTCACTCCTCGTATGTAGAGCTGGAGCTCTTACGGTGGCGGAAATTTGTGCGGCAGGCGTGCCATCAATCCTGATTCCATGGCCGGGGGCTGCAGGCGATCACCAAAGTAGAAATGCAGAGGCGTTGGTCAGCGCAGGGGGAGCGATCCTTCTATTAGATGCCGATTGTGATGAAGCCAAACTTGATTCCCTTTTAGCTCCGTTGCTTGCTGATAGTGAGCGGTTAGCAAGAATGAGTGCCGCTGCACTGACGCTTTCACTCCCAAATGCAGCTCGTGATCTTGCGATTCTCGTGGAGGAGGTCTCGAATGCCAGCACCTGAGCAAGACGGACGGTTAGACCTGACGAATATCCGCACGATCCATATTGTCGGGGTTGCTGGCCACGGAATGAGTGCACTAGCCGCAGTCCTCGCCGAGCTTGGGCACCATGTATCTGGGACAGACATTGCGCCGAGCCGGCGCATGGAGCGACTCTCTCTGCTCGGGGTTACCTGCAGCGTTGGGCAGCGGCCAGAGAATATTCCAGAGAGCTGCGATGCCGTTGTTATATCGACCGCAGTTCCTCTAACAAATATCGAGGTAGTCACTGCAAACGAGCGTGGAATCCAAGTGTTTCACCGCTCCGACGCTCTTGCAGGGGTAGTGGCGCAGCGCCGGGGAATAGGCGTTGCTGGAACGCATGGCAAGACAACTACTTCCTCAATGGTTACCTTAATTATGCGCGCAGCAGGAATGAATCCTTCGTTCGTAATCGGAAGCGAACTCAATGAGGTGGGTACCAACGCTGCAATGGGCTCAGGTGAATGGCTCGTTGTCGAGTCTGACGAGAGTGATGGGTCCTTCTTAAAGTTCGATCTAAATGCTGCAATCATCACCAACATTGAGAAAGATCACCTCGGATTCTGGTCAACCATGGATCGGCTAGAGGAAGGTTTTAAAGTATTCGCAGAGCACGTAGATGGTCCGGTGATTTTCTGCGCGGATGACCCAGTTACGCTCAGATTGGCACAGATACACCGCAATGCTGTGACCTACGGATGGGCCGAGGGTGCTGATTATCGAGTCACTAATTACCGCAGCGGAAAGAGCGGTTCAGAGTTCACTCTCGAGATCAAAGGAGTGGTTGCTGGGGAGTTAGCGCTCCCTCTCCTTGGATCCCACAATGCACAGAACGCCACTGCCGCCGCCGCATTAACAATGAGCCTCGGTGTTTCATTCGAGGACGTGAGGAGCGCTCTCGCAGGATTCGGTGGAGTCTCACGCAGATTCCAATTCAGGGGCGAGCGAGATGGCGTTACCTTCGTTGATGATTACGCGCATTTGCCGAGTGAGATAAAGGCGACACTGCGTGCTGCAAAAGAGGGAGGATGGCATCGGATTATCGCTGTTTTCCAGCCATATCGATATCTCCGAACAATGCTGATGTGGCGAGATTTCGCAGATGCGTTCGAGGGCGTTGACTACCTAGTGCTGACCGATGTCTGCGGGGCGAGCGAGGAGCCGATTCCTGGAGTGACTGGTCGGCTAGTGCTTCAAGCTGTTCTCGATGCACATCCAGAGATGCCCGTCTCATATTTTCCACATAGGGCGGAGTTGGTCTCAAACGTACTGAAATATGCCGGTCCCGGTGACCTTGTGCTCACCCTTGGCGCAGGTGATCTCACTACGGTTCCAGATGAATGGGTCAACGGGTGAGAGCTTTGAGCTCTGAGTTCGACGCAGCTTTCAATTTGCTGAGTCCAGATTTTGGGGATCGTGTCGAGCGCGCAGCGCCCCTATCTCAGTTCACTACATATCGTTTAGGTGGACCGGCTGAGATTCTCGTGCGGGTCAGAGATGTGCGCGAACTCGGTATCCTTGCAAAAGCCCTTGAAACAAACCCGAGTGTTCCGATCCTCGTCATTGGAAGAGGATCTAATCTTGTAGTTGCTGATGCTGGAGTAAGAGCGGCGGTAGTGATTCTCGAGGAGGATTTCGAGAGCGTAGAGATCGTCGATCAAGTTGTAACTGCAGGGGCAGGTGTTCCGCTCCCAGTATTAGCCCGCAGGTGTGCAGTCGCTGGGCTAAGCGGCCTTGAGTTCTACGTTGGTATTCCAGGGAGCATTGGCGGAGCGGTGCGCATGAATGCTGGCGGCCACGGGAGCTCAACCGCTGAGGTTCTCCTCTCTGCGGTTGTGGCTGATATCTCGAATAATGGAGTCGCCTCAGAGCGCTCTGTGGAGAGTCTTGGCTTTCACTATCGTGGATCAGCCCTAGGTGGAATGGAGATTGTCTGCAGCGCCTCTTTCGAGCTCGTTAGAGACGAGCCAGTTGCATGCGAGGAGCGGCTCTCTGAGATTGTTCGGTGGCGTCGCGAGAACCAACCTGGCGGGGCAAATGCAGGCTCTGTTTTTCGCAACCCAGATGGTGACTCTGCCGGTCGCTTAATCGAGTCCTGCGGCCTAAAAGGATTGAGGATTGGCGGGGTGCATGTCTCCGAGAAGCACGCCAATTTTATTCAGGCAGACTCTGGGGCAATGGCGAGCGACTTGGCGGCACTCGTCTTAGAGATTCAGAGGAGAGTGCTCGACGAGATCGGGGTCCGCTTAGAGACCGAGCTTCATTGGGTTGGGTTCAGTAAGAGTGACGGTCAAGACGAGCCATCTGAGGGACTGCAGTGAGTTCGCAGAGCGAGGACCCAAGAATTAAAGCCCGCAGAAGCGCGGTTGAGCAGGCAAAAGTACGTAGACGAACACTCGTAGTTGGCTCTGCACTCTGCGTTGGAGTAGTTGTTTTTCTTGTATACCTCCTCCTTAACTCTGCGTTACTAGAGGCCCGAAAGTTGGAGGTAACCGGAGTGACAGGGGAGAGGGGGAGAGCCGTTGAGGTTGCAGCAGCAGTCCCGATGGGTGACGCACTTGCTTTTCTTGATACCGGAGCAATCTCCGATCGAGTGAAGAAGCTTCCTTGGATAGCGAGTGTCTCGGTAAAGACTCAGTTACCCCATACCGTCTCAATTGAGTTGGTAGAGCGCAACCCTGTGGCATGGGTTCGCCCGGGTAGCGAGATAACTATTACGACGAGCACCTCGCCTAATCCTTCAAGTTCAACGCGTAACCCCAGTAGCGAATCCTCTACAACCTCCACCACCAGCGAGCCCACGACCACAACCACAACACGCGCCCCTGCGGTTCAGCCCCCGCGGCTTGTTGACAAGGCTGGGAGAGTTCTCGCGACTACCGCTGCCCCGCCATTTGGAATCCCAGAGATTAGAGGGGTGAAGGTCGCAAAGGCAGGAGGCTTCATTAGTCCCAAGACCGCTGCAACGACATTCATGGCGCTACCAAAGGCGCTGAGGGTTCAGGTCGCTGTTGTGGAGGTTGACAGAGTTGGATCGGTCGTGCTTCTACTCAATACGACAGCAGGTCAGCGCCCCACAGCGCGGGTCATTCGAATTGGCCCGCCTGATAATGCGCGCACCAAGGGGAATGTTGCGCTCGCAGTGCTTGAGGCGCTGAGGTCTAATCGGCAGAGCGTCACCACAATCGATGTAACTGTTCCAACTGCTCCAGCTACCTCGTAAGGAGCACGGAGGCATCCGCTTTCGCTGTTCCAGTGGGGCCGCTAGAGCATCGATCTAGGAGTTGGTCTGGTCCGATACCACCAAATTGGTCTCTTGAGTTGGTCGCTTTGAGGCAAATTTGAGAGATTTTTCTCCTCCAGAGGCTGTTCTCTTTGCCCCGGTTGCCGCTGTCCGGTACAGTCTGAACCCTTACAACAGGTTTACATGAGCCTTGACCTCTACAACACCTCGACCGTAAGGCCGAGGTTGACGTTGAGACTCAAGGGTTATGGCTACGCCAGGAGAGGCGCAAGCAATGATGGGTGCACCCCAAAACTACTTGGCAGTGATCAAGGTCGTCGGCGTTGGCGGAGGTGGCGGTAACGCCGTCAACCGCATGGTCGATGCCGGGCTCAAGGGAGTCGAGTTCCTAGCGGTCAATACCGACGCTCAGGCTCTGCTTCTAAGCGATGCTGACCTTCGACTCGATCTTGGACGCGAATTAACCCGCGGGCTTGGAGCAGGTTCCGACCCCGAGGTTGGCCGACAGGCGGCTGACGAACATCGTGCTGAGATCGAGGAGGCCCTGCGCGGCTCTGACATGGTCTTCATCACAGCGGGCGAGGGCGGTGGTACCGGTACCGGTGCAGCCCCAATGATCGCGGAGATCGCAAAAGAACTAGGCGCATTGACCATCGGTGTAGTTACAAGGCCATTTGGTTTTGAGGGTCGACGCAGATCGGTACAGGCAGAGCAGGGTATTCAGAGACTAAAAGAGAAGGTCGACACCCTGATTGTTATTCCTAACGACCGCCTGCTTCAGGTCTCGGATGAGCGCACCTCAATCGTCAACGCCTTCAAGATGGCCGATGAGGTTCTCCTGCAAGGAGTCCAAGGAATCACAGATCTAATCACCACACCGGGACTCATCAACACTGACTTCGCAGACGTCAAGATGATTATGACCAATGCCGGCTCAGCGCTAATGGGTATCGGTTATGCCTCTGGCGATGGACGCGCTGTTGGCGCCGCAAGGTCTGCAATCTCAAGCCCGCTTCTTGAGGCGAGCATTGAGGGTGCACGAGGAATCCTGCTCACGATCTCAGGCCCATCTGACCTTGGACTATTCGAGGTAAATGAGGCAGCTCAGATCATCGCTGATGCAGCTCACCCGGATGCGAACATCATCTTCGGGACTGTGATCGATGACGCCCTTGGTGATGAAGTACGCGTAACAGTCATTGCCGCTGGTTTTGACCGTTACGAGGGGGAGCGTCCTTCTGCTCCTCTCGGACTTCGCTCAGACGAAGAGTCTTATGGAGTATCGGGCGTTACTGACGACCTCGGCCTTGGTGACGACGACTTCGACGTTCCTGAGTTCCTTCGCTGACATACGGGCCTCGCTCGTAGTTAATGCAGTCCGGAGGCAAAGCGGTGCTCAACTACGTAGAAATTGGGTGTGCTCGCGTCTGGTTCACTGATCGTCTCGGAGGCTCCTCGCAGCCTCCATACGACTCGCTTAATCTCGCTACGCACGTAGGGGATGATCCCCTAACTGTGAGGCGCAACACAGAGTTGCTAGCGAGTCTGTGCGAGGGAACGCCGAGCGACCCCGATGCCTGGGTTTATGTAAATCACGTTCATGGAGTAGAGGTTCTGCGCCTTGATGAGGCCCCAGCGGGTCGCCCCGATGCTGATGGCGCTGCGACCAATGTTGCTGGGCTGCCACTTGTTGCTATAGGGGCAGATTGCGCCCCTATAGCAATGGCGAACGACACGGCCTGCGCCGCTATCCACTCCGGTTGGCGAGGGCTTGAGGCTGGTGTGATCAGCGAGGGCATAGCAGCGGTGCGGGCGCTGGGTACAGGTAAAATTAAGGCGATTATTGGGCCGTGCATCAGCCCGGCTCACTATGAGTTTGGGGTGCAGGACCTAGATCGGCTCGCAAGCATTGTGGGGCCGAGTGTGATTGGCGAGACAAGCGATGGCTCTCCCGCTCTTGACCTGCGTGCAGGAATACGCAGCGCGTTGCTCTCTGAGGGCGTAACGGATATTGGCGATGATCTGCGCTGTACTTTCTCTGAGCAGAGCCTTTTCTCGTTTAGGCGCGACGGCGTGACCGGGCGACAGGGCATGGTTGTGGAGCGAGTGCGTTGACGACACAAGAGGATGAGGCTGCGGTTCAACTACTTGCAGAGAATCTTGACGAGGTCCGTAGTCGAATTAGTGACGCGGCGAGACTGAGTAGTCGAAGCATGTCAGGCATCCGGCTAGTCGGTATCTCAAAGACGATTGACGCAGTGACGCTCGCTCTGGCTCTCGATTTAGGGCTATGTGATTTTGGAGAGAATCGAGCACAGGAACTGTTAGAGAAGGCCCCGCTGTTGGCGGTTCACGACCCTGCTCCTGTTTGGCACTTTGTGGGGCAGTTGCAGCGCAATAAGGTGGCTGCTATCTCGCCGCATATATCTCTTTGGCACTCTGTAGATAGAGCGTTATTGGGCGAGGCGATTGCTAAACGTGCTCCAGGGGCCAGAGTGCTTGTAGAGGTAAATCTCGCGGAGGAGCCACAGCGTGGAGGGGTAGCTCCTTCGGGCTGCGTTGAACTGGTCGATGCGCTTCGCTCGCTCGGCCTCGACGTTGTTGGCCTGATGACAGTCGCTCCCCAATTTGGCGAGTCGAGTAGATGGTTTGAGGCTCTACGAATACTTGCCGAGGGGCTCGAACTCGTTGAGTTATCAATGGGGATGAGCAGCGATTATGAGGCAGCGATCGCTCAGGGATCCACAATTCTCAGGGTTGGGGCCTCGATATTTGGTGGGCGCAGAGCGATTTGAGGAGATACTCATTATCTGCACGATCGACTACCCGAGTCGCGCCGAGCCTGTTCGCTCCCCTAAGCAGACTTCTCGCCGAAGCCATGTGGCGAATTGGGGTTGAGAAGGTGTCCACGATTTAGCCCCATTCCCCTGTAGGCTCGCAGACGCTCTAGGAGGTAGTGCAGATGCCAGGTTGGATCAAGAACACGATGAACTATTTAGGCCTCAACGAAGCCGTTGATGGCGATGATGACTACGACTATCTCGAGGGGGACGGTTCCTATTACCTCGAGGAGGAGCAGGCTCCCGTTGAGGAGCCTCAGGATGCTCCCCCAAGTTACGAGCGAGCGCGCCCCGCAGGCTCTGCAGCACCCGCAACTCGATCCGCAGTGCGAACGATCTCGGACTCTGAGTCCCCAGCTGTTGATGTAACCAAACCGATAATTCGTCCAGTGCCCGCCTCGAGCGCACGTGTCCAGGTAGTCGAGCCAAAGGGATTCAACGATGCACAAGAGGTTGGGGAGCGGATCAAATCCGGGCAACCCGTCATCGTCAACCTTCAAGGTGTCGATAGTGATTTAAAGCGTCGTTTAATCGACTTCTGTAGTGGATTGACCTACGCAATTGGTGGATCCATGTCACGAGTCTCTGACCAAGTCTTTCTACTCACCCCTGCCAACGTGGATGTCTCCGACGAGGAGAAAGACCGCCTCGCCGCTCGCGGCCTCTATCAGAAGTAAATGCAGCCGTAAATGATTAGTTCGCTCGTATGCAACCTCTTAACTCTGTACATGGTGATCTTGGCGGCGCGTGCCGTCCTCTCTTGGTTCCCAATGAGCCCGGGGAGCGCCCTTGCCCCAATTGCTCGCATACTCGTAGATGTCACTGAGCCGGTACTCGCTCCACTGCGCCGACTCATTCCACAGGCTGGGGTGATTGACCTCTCATTTCTGGTGGCTTTCTTCGGCCTCTCAATTATTCGAAACATTATTTGCGGGTAATTCCTGAATCTGCGCCAAAAATGGCTGGATAATGCGACGAATGTCCACCACGCGGGCTTGAAGCATCGCTACCATCAGAGTATGGACGTGACTTCTCAGGCATTAAGAGACATAGAGATCAAAGAAGTTCGGCGCGGATACGACTGCGATGCAGTCGATGATCTGCTCGAGCAGGCGGCAGCCACGATAGATGCACTTGAGCGTCGGATCGCTCTGGCGGAGCAGCATGCAAGAGACGCTGAAGCACAAGGATCTAATGCGCGAGCCTCAGAGGACATGCTCCAGAGGACCCTTCTCCTTGCGCAGCGTGCCGCCGAGGATGCAGTCGCAGAGGCAACCGCTACCGCTACTGCGATTACAACTGCTGCAGATTCACAGGCTCAAGCAACGATTCTCGAGGCAACCTCAACGGCACAGCGTGAGGCGAATGCACAGCGACTGGCACTTGAGACCGAGGTGCGGGACCTGACTTCGCGTCGCTCCGCTCTCTCCTCCGATGTAGATGCTCTCGAGAGATTTGAGGCCGATTATCGCGAGCGCCTCCGGCGTACAATCGCAGCCGATCTGGATTCTCTCGCCGTATCTCGAGAGCCTGTTGCTCCATCCGCTCGACCGGCGCTCCATGATGTGGGCGAGGCCCTCGCACCGATAGCGGCTGCACCTGTAGTTGCACCTGTAGCTCCGGCCGCTCCGGTCGAGACCGGAGAGCTTACGGCGATTGAGGTTGCAGAGATTGCAGATCCAACCCCTGTCGTTGATGCTCCGCCAGTTCTATTCGAGACAACCCCTACGCCAGAGGCAATGGATGACGACGAGTTCTTCGCTTCTCTGCGAGAGGCCGTAAACGACGACACTCCACTCGGTCCAAGGGACTCTGAGATTCCGGAGCGCTCAATGTTTGGCGAGGATCGCAGATCGGGCATCTTCAGGCGACGCCGCTAGAAAGAGATTTCGCTTGTCTCTGCATGAGGCGTTCTAGGAACCAGCGGAGTTTATGGTTTTAGGACCTCAACCCGGGCAGATACCTCTCCGCCTTCGAGTGCGAGCAAATGCCAGCCCTCTGCGCCAGGTTGAATGCTCTCCTCAATGCTTACCCGAGTTGCCAGCACCTCTCCAGCGATCGTCTCTTGGTGGGTGCTAATCGCCTCCGCTGCTAGGCCTACTGCATAGAGACTTAGGTGAATTCGATCTGCAATCTCGAGCCCCACCTCTTTGCGAAGATCATTAAGCGCACGCACGAGGTCTCTACTGATTCCTTCGCTACGAAGTGCATCAGTGAGCGTCGTATCGAGAGCGACAGCGATGCCATCTTCTTGCGCGAGCGCGAATTTCTCGTGTGAGGCAGCGCGTACCTCAACGTCATCGGTGTTGAGATGAATCTCTGCTCCGTCGATAGTTACGACGTAGACACCACTCTCCTCTAGAGCCGAGCGAACGACCTGGGCATCGGCGGTAGCCAAATATGCCTTGAGTGCTGGCATTAGAGGACCAGCTTTTGGTCCGAGCGTTCGGAAATTGGGATGGACCGAATAATCAAGCAGTCCATCCAAGGTTGCAACAGTCTCTAGGTCTTTGATATTTAGCGCATCCGCAATCTCTGCAACGATCGGGTCTGAGGGGCGCTTTGCATCGGGTAGGAGAACAATCGCTCGGGCGAGCGGCTGGCGAACCTTGAGCCTTGCATCGTTGCGTGCCGCCAATCCGAGGCTCACGACAGATCTCGCTATCTCCATCTCGGCCTCAAGCTCGGGGTCTAGCGCTGCAGCATCAACTTGGGGCCAGTCGCTCAAGTGCACAGATCGTGTTGTTGATCTAAGCCTCTGGTGAATTGAGTCTGAGATAAAAGGTGTAAACGGAGCGAGGAGTAGTGCGACCGTGTCAAGACATTCGTAGAGAGTGGCATGGGCTGATTGGTCGGACTCTTTCCAGAAACGCGGTCGAGAGCGGCGTACATACCAGTTAGATAGGTCGTCAACGAAGCGGTCGAGTGCCTGTGCGCCGCGTAGGGCATCGAACCCCTCGAGAGCGTCGGTTACATCTTTGATGGTGTGATGAAGACGCGAACGTACCCACCTATCGAGTACGTGAGGTGAAGCCTTCTGTGCGGAGTCGGGGCTCCAACCATCAAGGTTTGCATAGGTAACGAAGAATGAAAGCGTGTTCCAGAGGGTGAGAATAAATCGATTCGTTGTCTCGTCGATTCCCTCGACAAACACGCGCTTCTGGGTCCACGGGCTACCCGCACTGAACATATTCCAGCGCAGCGCATCTGCGCCTCGAGTATCGAGTACAGACCATGGGTCGATCACATTGCCCTTTGACTTGGACATCTTCTGCCCGTCTTTATCGACGACTAAGGCGAGGCATACAACGTTCTTATACGGCGCACGCCCGAAGGCCATCGTATTGATTGCCAATAGCGTGTAGAACCATCCACGGGTTTGGTCGATGCCTTCGCAGATGAAGTCGGCTGGGAATCGCGCCTCGAATGAATCCTTGTTCTCGAATGGGTAGTGCAGTTGCGCAAAGGGCATTGAGCCGGAGTCAAACCAAGCATCGAGCACCGACTCAACGCGCCTCGCTGTTCCTCCGCATGAGCCGCAGAGAATCTCAACGCCGTCTACAGCGGGCCTGTGCGGGTCTAGCGCTAGAAGATCTACTCCAGCGCTCTCGGTGAGTTCAGCTAACGAACCGATACAGGTGTCCTTCCCGCAATCCGTGCATCTCCAGACCGGAATCGGAGTTCCCCAGAAGCGATCGCGCGAGAGCGCCCAATCGACGTTGTTCTCGAGCCAGTCGCCGAAGCGGCCCTCGCGAATGTGCTCCGGATGCCAAGCAATCTGAGCGTTCTCGCGCAGCATCTCATCTTTATAGGCGCTCGTGCGGGCGAACCAGGTTGGCTTTGCCCAGTAAATAAGTGGAGTGCTGCAGCGCCAGCAATGTGGATAGGAATGTTCATGAGCGACGCTGCTCTCGAGGCGCCCAGAGACCCGAAGTCTCTCAATGATTGCCGCGTCCGCGTCTTTTACCCCGAGACCTTCATGTGCTGGCACAGCAGATGTAAATGCCGCGTCCGGGCCGACAGGATTGATCACTGGCAGGCCAGCGGCTAATCCAACCTCGCGGTCGATCTCTCCAAAGGCAGGGGCGAGATGCACTAGGCCAGAGCCATCCTCAACGGTCACAAA